>OBMA010002780.1_pt1 | contig 10079 bp, 6 predicted proteins | sample 1539141 | NCBI WGS metagenome assembly OBMA01 (sample SAMEA3991484, study PRJEB22521) | metagenome | biome: anthropogenic terrestrial biome; feature: sewage plant; material: raw primary sludge | place: Sweden | collected 2012-09-26 | reverse complement strand
TAAAGAAGCCGGGCCAAAACTGCTCGAACCTATTTACGATGTGATTGTGCAGGTTCCTTCCGAAAAAATGGGCGATGTAATGAGTGACCTTCAGGGTCGACGCGCCATTATTATGGGTATGGAAAGTGAAAAAGGATTCGAAAAGCTGACCGCTAAAATTCCGCTGAAAGAACTTGGAAGTTACTCAACCACTTTGAGTTCGCTCACCGGTGGACGCGCTTCGTTCAGCATGAAATTTGCCAGCTACGAACTTGTACCAATGGATATTCAGGATAAACTCCTTAAAGAATATGAAGCATCCAAAAAGGATGAGGAATAATGCACATGTTTATTTAGTAAATTTCAAAATCAATAAGGCAGTTATGGGCAGGTTCCGTAACTGCTTTTTTATCAATACCTACTGCAGTCCTATATCCGTTCGGCATTTTTTGTTAGTTTTGCGGAATAAAACATCAGCAAAACATGAAAAAATACCGTCAATTGCCATTATATACCAAAATTCTGATCGGGATGCTGGCCGGAATCGCCATCGGCTATCTGTTTGTTTTAGCAGACCAGCCCACGCTTGTCAGCAACTGGATACAACCCTGGGGAACAATTTTCATTCGGTTATTGAAACTGATTGCGGTTCCACTGGTATTTTTGTCGCTGATTAAAGGTATAGCTGGCATGAAAAATATTCGCAGGCTGTCGGGATTGGGCTTTAAAACCATTAGCATTTACATTGCGACCACATTTTTTGCCGTTTTACTGGGCTTGGGCATGGTGAACCTTGTAAAACCGGGACGAATGATAAGCGCTGAACAAACTGCACAATACAAGGAAAAGTTCAATGTAAATGTGCAGCCCGACCAGATAGAAGCCATAAAACACAGCAAGCCAATGGATTTCATTGTGGACATTGTGCCTGAAAATATATTATTGGCAGGCAGCAATAATTCAGCAATGCTTCAGGTGATTTTTGTGGCGCTGCTTTTCGGTATCGCCATTGTGTTGCTGGGCGAAAAAGAAACCGCAGCGTTTATGAATGTGGTAAATTCACTCGATAAAATAATTCTACAGATAGTAGAGTTGATTATGGAGTTTGCACCAATTGGTGTACTTGCACTTATGGCCGGACTGATAGTCGACTTTTCGGGCGACAGCAGTATGTTTGCGGCACTCGGACTTTATGCAGCTACGGTAATTGCAGCATTGCTAACGCTTATTGTGCTTTTTTACCCTGTCATGTTACGCATTTTCACCAAACGTAACATACCGGAATATCTGAAAAACATTTTTCCCATTCAGTTACTTGCATTCTCTACCAGTTCGAGTTCGGCCACACTTCCGTTTACCATCGAACAATCGCAAAAAAAGCTGGGCATCTCCGAAGAGGTTTCTTCCTTTGTTCTGCCTCTTGGCGCCACCATCAACATGGACGGCACAAGCTGTTATCAGGTGATTGCCATTTTCTTTATAGCGCAAATTTTTGGCATCGATCTTAGCGCTGCGCAGATGCTCACAATCGTAATGCTCACTGTGTTGGCTTCTATCGGCACACCGGGCGTTCCGGGCGGTAGCATGGTGATGACGGTCATGGTAATGAGCTCCGTGGGAATTCCCATCGAAGGACTGGCGCTTATTGTGGGCATCGACCGCCCGCTCGACATGCTTCGAACGGTGGTCAATGTAACCGGTGATACTTTTGTGGCTTCAGTGCTCGACAAAAACGATTCAGGCACTAATCCTCGCGTTTAAAAGCAGTACTGAAACGCACAATTTCGCCATTTTTACCAATTCCTTCGAGTTCAGCACGATAAGTGGAAGGACGATCGGATGTAAAGAAACTGACTTTTACAACTCCGTTATTGTCGGGAATAAGTTGCGGATTCCAGTAAATGGTGGTACGCAAATCGGCTTTTGGCAACATTCTGACACTATCCACTTCGTAGGCCGGCATGTAGAAACTGTCCGGCTTCTGAAATCCCAATGGTTTTACACGAGCCATGCTGCTTGCAGGTAAATTATCGTAGCGGGCACCTTTTTTCAGCGAAATAGCGATAACGCCATTTCCACCTTTCGAACCAAAAATAGTGGTTGAAACACCTTTAAACACATAAATACCTTCAACATCCGAAGTATTGAGATACATTACATCATCAATTCTTTCGGTCTCGATACCATCAATTACAAAAAGCGGATTGCTGCCTGCACCTCTGATGGAAACAGCCTGCCCATCATATTGCACACCGGGAATCATCGAAATAATATCCAGAATTGGCAAACCGGCCCATTCTTCGAGCTTTTCCGAACCTATCATATTATCAGCTGTAGAAGCATAAAGCGCGTCCTGCGGATTTACAGGTTTCGCCTGCGCACTTACTGTCAACTCGTCGAGATTTACAACCATCATACCTCCATCGTTGTAATACTTTTCTTTACTTACCAAATAATAATCCTCCGGCAAAGCTGTTTTTTTACGAATCACAGGCATAGGCGTTTTTATAGCCGGAAATGTATCCTTATCGGCAATCAGCACCACATCCACAATTTTAGATTTACTTCGGGCTTTCAAAACCATTTCGGTACTATCCGGATATTCAATTCCATCAATCACAAAATAGCCTGTGCTATCGGTTTTTGCTCCGCTAATACGGTTTTTGTATGTCGAATACATAATTACATCCCTGTCGGCAATGGGCTTATTGAACGCATTCAGCACTTTACCCGACACAGTCTGCCCCATTTCAAGATAAAACTTATTGACAGGATATTTCGCTTTCAACAAATCGGCCGTATTAAACCGTCGCCAGCCCTGCGTCATCATAAGCAAATCAGTAATTTCGCGTGTCCGGGCCGAATTATCAGCAAAATATGCTCCCGGTTCTTCGATATATCCTTTCAGATCAGAAGTAAGTAAAAGTGAGTTCAGAATATTTGCCCCCACTGTGTCCGGAAGAATCAATTCACTGTCGGTGACGCTCAACGACAAATTCCCCCTGAAGGGCAATTGTTTATGATCGGCAATGCGGAAGCTCATTTCCACAGCTTCGCGTTTCCCGTATTTTGCTTTCGGCATACTTGCCTCCACTGTGGGCAGTTGAAAATTACGACTAAAGAAAAGTCGCTCACACCAGGTATTCAGCGATTTATCCATTACGGTAAAAGTCACAACTCCCGCAGGAAATAAATTTTCGGGAATAAAACCTTCCTGTTCAGTGAGAGGCAACAACAAATAAACCACTCCTCTGACATGCACAAGCAGCTGAAGCGAATCGGCAGGCAAAACGCTTTTATTGATTAGTTTGTAAAACACACGATTACGGTTGTGTGCGAGTTGCAAACTTATACCCTGTGAAGTTGTAGCAGGCAAATTGATTCTTTTAGTGGCATTTTCACCCGTTTTTATCATTGCATAATAACTTTCGCCGGGATTTGTTTTCAGAAAAAACTTACCCATTCCCTTGTGTGAGGAATTGAAATCCATCAACTCTTCATTACTCTGATTGAAGAGTTTCCCTTCCACTTCCACCGCCAGACCATCTGCGCCAATAGCTTTAAAAGCCACATTCTGAACTTCATCGTCGAGAAATGTACCACTTTCGGGAAAAAACTGAATGGCCACATCCTGCTGATCGGCAGGAACGACAAGTTTCTGAGTAAATTTTATTCCGGGCTCACGAAGTCGAATTTCAATATGCTTTTTATCAGCACTTTGAGGATCTGGCGCAAGGTTAAGCACAATTTTGCCGTCCTTTTGCGTGCTGGCCGAAACACGTTTTTTATTTCCGCTTATCCAGCTTTGAAAAAAGCTGAACTCCTTATTGGCAATGGCATTTCCGTAGGTATCCTTAAACTGAAGTTTCAGCTGCCAGCGACCATCAGGGAGTTTTACAAATTCCTCGGTACAGTTAATGCGTGTATCAATATTGTTTCCAATTTCAATTTTCCGGCTAAACAGAAAATCATCTGTATTTTTCATCCAATGCGTATAAGCCCTGAGCGTATAATTACCCGGACGAATCTCAGGATTTATTTTCAGATAACCCGGAAAGGCAGTGCTATCCTTTCTGATTTTTATACGCGTCACCACCGAGTCGGTCTGATCAATCAGCTCAACAATCACAAAACGGCTCTTCGAATCAGGTCGATGCGTCGCAGCATTCAACACATAAGCATTGAGCCACATTGTTTCTCCGGCATTGTAGTAGGGTTTATCAGTATGAACATACACTTTATCCTGCGGATTGTAATGCCACAGTTCGGCAAAGCGTTTGGCGATTGTTTTGATATCGGGTTCCTGAGCCGACAATTGGAAGGTTGTAAATACAACAAGGGTAACAAGCAGCGACCTGCATAGTGAATTCATGATTTTTCCGGTTTTTTGAAGTGTTGAAATAAGGATTTAAGACTTAAAATTGACCGGAAAGTTTAAATCAACAAGCACTAAATATGCCTCACCGGAAAAATTTTTCAAATGTAAAAAGAATGTCTCGAACAGCCAAATATTAAGACTTAAATTGTAAAAAATATTTTTATAAGCCCTGATAATAGCAAATCTTTATAAGAATGACCTGCAATTCCGGCACTCAACAACCTGAAGTTCCGGCGCTACTAAAACAAAAACAACAAAATAATCTAAATAAATTCCCCACCAAAACACAGTCACAACACAAATACACATCAAAATACTATTAATCAACAGAATGAATAATTAAAACACGGAAAAGCACTGTTTATATCTTGTTGATAAATGGTTTAAAAACCCACTATTTAACCATGAAAAACTGTTGATAAATATTTTGTGGGGAAATGTGGGGAATATAGAAATCTTTTTATACTTTTACACTTGCAAAACTATACCCATTCAGTCATGTCAACATTTATAGGAAAATACGAAGCAAAAGCCGACATCAAGGGACGGATATTCATCCCCTCGGTGTACCGCAAGCTACTGCCCGAAGGGGCACGCGAGCGCGTGGTTATGCGTCGCGATGCCTCCAACGACTGTCTGGTGCTATATCCTGAGCCTGTTTGGAACGACATCGTTTTGCAACTGAAAAACACGCTCGACGAGTGGAACCCGGAAGATCAAATGCTTCTTATGCAGTTTGTGTCGGATGCCGAATGGCTCGATATCGACTCACAGGGACGCGTACTCATTTCAAAACGACATCTGCAAAGCATTCAGATTGAAAACAACGAAGTGTTGTTTACCGGCATGAACGATCGCTTTGCCGTATGGAGCCGTAGCCGATACGAACAAACATTACTGCCGCAAAACGACTTCGCACGCCGTCTGAGCGAGCGAATGATGAAAAAATAAATTCTCAAACCAACTCTTTTAAAACCAAATAATGTCTGAAACTCCGTACCATATACCTGCACTACTACACGAAACCATTGACGGCCTGCAAATTAAGCCCAATGGCATTTATGTAGATGTAACCTTTGGCGGAGGCGGGCATTCACGCGAAATTCTGAATCGTCTTGGTCCAAAGGGTCGCTTACTTGCTTTCGATCAGGACCTTGATGCCATTGCCAACATCATCGATGATCCCCGTTTTACTTTTGTGAGAAGCAACTTCAGATTCATGAAAAACTTCCTGCAATATCACAATATCGAAAAAGTGGATGGCATTCTGGCCGATCTGGGCGTTTCATCGCATCATTTCGATGAGGAAGAAAGAGGTTTTTCGTTTCGCTTTGATGGAGCGCTTGATATGCGCATGAATACCAAATCGCAAATCACAGCAGCTTCAATACTAAACAATTACACCGAAGAGCAGTTGGCCGATGTATTTTATTTGTACGGTGAGCTTCACAACTCCCGAAAAATTGCCCGCACCATTGCACAACAGCGTCAGAAAGCGCCATTCGAAACAATTTTTCAGTTTCTTGAAGTATTGAAACCATACTTCGCCCGCGAAAAGGAGAAAAAAGATATGGCTCGCGTTTTCCAGGCATTACGCATCGAAGTAAACAAAGAAATGGAAGTCCTACGCAGCTTGCTAAATCAGAGCATTGAGGTTCTGAACGACGGAGGGCGCATCTCAATCCTGACTTATCACTCGCTTGAGGACAGGCTGGTAAAAAATTTCTTCAGATCGGGTAATTTTGGAGGAAAACTTGAAAAAGACTTTTATGGCAACATTATAGCACCTCTGAAACCGGTAAACAACAAGGTCATTGTGGCCACCGACGAGGAAATTGCTCAAAATCCACGGGCTCGCAGCGCCAAACTCCGTGTAGCAGAAAAATAAACCGGAAATTTAAAGAAAATGAGCTGGTTCAAAAAAATAGCAGACGCCATAAGAGGCAACGAAGATTTCTCAGACATTAAGTCGAGCACAGTGCGCGATGTGATTAACGGGAATATTTTCACAAAAAAGTTTTTTAAAAAGCAATATGCTTTTCTGGCTTTGGCAGCACTTTTGGCATTTATGTATGTCGACAACAGGTTTTATTGCGAAAAACAACTTTTAAAAACAATAGAACTCAAGAAGAAAATTAAAGATGTAAAATACGAATCGCTTACCCTTTCGGCAAAACTTATGGAAATAAGCCGGCAATCGAATGTGGTAAGGCTGATACATGAAAAAAATCTGGAACTCAGCGTAACTGAAACACCTCCGGTAGTGATAGAGAAAACCAATCCGGAAGACAAGAAACAATAGAATTTTAGCAAAAAAGTGGCAGACAAAAGATCAAATATAGTTTTGAAATTCGGGATAGTATATTTTATTATCCTGTTTGCTTTTGGCCTTATTGTGTATCGCATTTTTATTCTTCAGTTTGTTGAACGCGACGAATGGCTGGCAGTAGCAGCAAAAAACAAAAAAACCGACATCACCGTAAAGCCCAACAGAGGTAATATATTCGCTTCGGATGGTCGACTGATGGCCAGTTCCATTCCTACTTATTACGTGTACATGGATACACGTGTGCCCGCACTCCACGAAAAAGAAGGCATCCTCTTCAAAGAAAAAGTGGATTCATTATCGCAGGCTTTGTCGGTATTTTTTGGTGACAAATCGTCAGCAGAATACAAAGCGCTACTTAAAAAAGCATATCGCGAAGGCAAAGGCGAACTTCAGCTTTACCCCAAACGCATAAGCTACTCACAGCTCAAAGAACTCCGCCAGCTACCGCTTTTCAATTTGGGTCGCAACAAAAGCGGACTCATAACCAAAGAACTTGTGCGTCGCGAAAAACCATTCGGTTCGCTGGCATCACGCACCATTGGCGATATTTATGCCGACGAGGCCAAAGGCGGAAAAAACGGTCTGGAACTATACTTCAATCGCGAATTACTTGGAACTCCGGGAGTTTCGGTTCGTCAGAAAGTGGCTAATCGTTGGGAAGAAACAGTTCAGGTAGAACCCATCGACGGCATGGATCTGCTTACCACTATTGACATTGACTTACAAGACATTGCTGAATCTTCATTGATGGATAGTTTAAAATCGTTCGATGCGGTGGAAGGCTATGCAATTATCATGGAAGTGAAAACCGGAGAAATAAAAGCCATGGTCAACATGCAAAACAACGCTGATGGCAGCTACTCCGAAAACCGCAATGGCGCAGTTGCCGATCAGGTAGAACCCGGCTCTACATTTAAAGTAGCATCACTTATGGCATTGCTCGATGCCGGAAAAGCCAAAATCACCGACACCATACACACCGGAAATGGCGTGCACAGATATCATACGTCTGACATGCGCGACCACAACTACCATCGTGGTGGATACGGAAATCTTTCATTGGCCGAAGTGATTCATGCATCGTCCAATGTCGGAATTTCACTCGCAGTCACAAAAGCCTGGGGCGACAATCCTTCGGGATTTGTAGATAAACTATACGAAATGGGACTCGTAGAACCTTTGAATATTGAAATTCCCGGAGCAGCAACAGCTAAAATTCGTCATCCAAAAGACAAATCGACATATTGGTCGAAAACCACTTTACCCTGGATGTCGATTGGATACGAAACACAAATTCCGCCCATTTACACACTGACATTTTACAATGCCATTGCCAACAACGGCAAAATGATTAAACCCTTTCTGGTAAAAGCCATTACCAAAAACGGACAGACAGTAAAAACATTCAGCACCGAAGTTATCAAAGAAGAAATTTGCCGGCCTACCACACTCGAAACCGTTCGCGAAACTTTACTTGGCGTTATCGAAGGCAAAAAGGGAACAGCGCAAAACATGCGATCGAAATACGTACGAATTGCGGGAAAAACCGGAACAGCACAAATTTCGAAGGGAGCTTTAGGATACAAAGCCGGAGGAAAAAGCCATCAGGTTTCATTCTGCGGATATTTTCCGGCCGACAATCCTCTTTACACTTGTATCATTGTGGTCCGCGAACCCCGAAAAGGCTATCCTTCAGGAGGAAGAATGGCCGGTTCTATTTTCAGAGATATTGCTGAGCGAACCATGGCTCTGAAATCGAATCTGAAACCCGAAAACATAGCTGCCGACACCACACGACAGTTACCTTTTAGCCCACGGGCAAAAAGCGGGAATTTTGAAGCATTACAAAAGGTAATGAACACAATGAATCTGAAATACGCTGGCAGTCAGTCGAAATGGGTTAAAACAGATAATGACGACAATGCCATAAAAATCTCTCAGCTATCGGTCAACAACAAAACAGTGCCCGACCTGACCGGACTTGGAGCCCGCGATGCCATGTACCTGCTTGGGAAAATGGGAATGATAGTTCAGATTCAGGGAAGAGGAAAAGTAATTTCACAGAACATTAAAGCCGGTACAGTTGCCCGAAAAGGACAGATAATATTACTGCAACTTGAAAACTAAAAACGAAAGAAAATGATTTTAGCCGATTTACTACAACATATAATTTGCCTCGAGAACTCAGGAAACACAGGCATAGAAGTGACCGGAATTCAGTTCGACTCACGCAAAGCAACGCAGGGAACTGTTTTTGTGGCTACACGCGGCACAGCTACCGACGGTCACGATTTTATCGGCATGGCTATCGAAAACGGAGCTTCGGCAGTTATTTGCGAAGCAATGCCTGAAACGCAGCCCGAAAATGTGACATTTATACGCGTAGCCAACAGTTCGGATGCGCTCGGACAAATGGCTGCAGCCTGGTTTGGCTATCCATCGTCGCAACTAACGCTTGTAGGCGTAACAGGCACAAACGGAAAAACCACCATTGCAACCTTGCTGTACGAAACTTTCCGTGCGCTCGGCTACAAAACCGGATTGCTTTCGACCGTATGCAACTATATCGACACCGAAGCAGTAGAAGCCACACATACAACACCCGATGCTATTGCACTCAACGAATTATTGGCTCGCATGGTACAGGCAGGTTGCAAATATGCATTTATGGAAGTCAGCTCACATGCTGTGGATCAGCGCCGTATTGCAGGACTGGATTTCGATGGTGGCATTTTCACCAATCTGACCCGCGACCACATCGACTATCATTTGACATTCGAAAACTACCTGAAAGCAAAAAAACGCTTTTTCGATGATTTATCAACCGATGCTTTTGCACTTACAAATGCCGACGACAAAAACGGAATGGTAATGTTGCAAAACACAAAAGCTCAGAAACATAATTATTCGCTGCGCGGAATGGCCGACTTCAAAACACGCATTCTGGAACACAGTTTCGAAGGCATGTTACTCGACATGAACGATCGCGAAGTAAATGTGGCATTTACAGGCAAATTCAACGCCAGCAATCTGACAGCCGTTTTCGGAGCAGCAGTATTGCTCGGTCAGGACGAACTGGAAGTGTTACGAATACTCAGTTCTTTGCATTCAGTGTCAGGTCGTTTTGAGACATTACATGCACCACAGGGCTTCACAGCCATTGTGGATTACGCCCACACGCCCGACGCACTGAACAATGTCATCTCCACCATCAATCAGATTCTTGAAGGCAATGGCCGATTGATTACCGTAGTGGGTTGTGGTGGCAACCGCGACAAGGGCAAGCGCCCCATGATGGCCCGCGAAGCAGTGGATGGCAGTTGGAAAGCCATTCTTACTTCTGACAATCCACGCTTCGAAGATCCGCAGGAAATTTTGAACGATATGCTGGCC
>OBMA010002774.1_pt1 | contig 10093 bp, 8 predicted proteins | sample 1539141 | NCBI WGS metagenome assembly OBMA01 (sample SAMEA3991484, study PRJEB22521) | metagenome | biome: anthropogenic terrestrial biome; feature: sewage plant; material: raw primary sludge | place: Sweden | collected 2012-09-26 | reverse complement strand
TAGAAGTACAAAATGTTGGTGGTGGAACTTTACACTGTTGTGGGCAAGAAATGGAAATGATTACTGAAAATTTAACAGCTGTTAATTTGATGAAAGCATTTGCAGGAGAATCTCAAGCTAGAAATAAATATGAATTTTTTGCAAAAATTGCTTTTGATGAAGGATATCATAAAATTGCAAGATTTTTTCAAGAAGCAGCTGATAATGAAAAGTATCATGCAATTGCTGAATTTAAAGCTTATAATAAATTAGTTCATGATGTAGAATTGAATACAACTGCTAAAAACATTCAATATGCAGCTGATGGTGAAAAATATGAACATGAAGAAATGTATCCAAACTTTGAAGCAATAGCAAAAGAAGAAGGATTAAAAGAAATTGCAAGAATGTTTAAAGCAATTGGAAAAGTTGAAGTTGAACATGAAAAAGAGTATTTAGAATTAAAAGAAGCTTTAATTGCCGAAGGATTCTTGGAATCTGATGATGAAGAAGAATGGGTTTGCGAAGTATGTGGACATATCCACAGAGGTAAAAAACCACCTAAAGAGTGTCCTTTATGTAGAGTTGAAAAAGAATTCTTTAAGAAAAAATCTAAAGATGTAACTATTGGATAATATTAAAATTACTTTTTAAGTTTTACCTTTAAAGAATAATATCTTCGATAATATTACAAAAAATTTATCGGAGATATATTTGTTAAAAATTCTATTCCTAGTTTTACTCACACTGACACTCAATGCTAATACTTTTTCAATAGCTTCATATAATGTAGAAAATTTCTTTGATTTAAATAATGACAATGATGAATATAGCGAATTTATACCAAACACTAAATCAAACTGGAATCAAAATACTTTTAATATCAAAGTTAATAATCTAGTAAAAGTTTTAAGCGATATTGATGCTGATATTATAGCTTTACAAGAAGTTGAAAATAGAGAATTAATGCAACTTTTATTGAAAAAACTCCCAAATTATCATTATTTTTCTTTTATAAAATATCCAGATTCAGCTATTGGCGTAGGATTTTTATCAAAAATAAAAATAAAAGAAAATAGACAGTTAGATGTAAAATTTACTACCAAAGTTTATAGACCAATACTTGAAACAACTTTTATATATGAAAATGTTGAATTTAAAGTTTTTAATAATCATTGGCCATCAAAAGCTGTAGGAGAGAGTTATAGAGTAAAATATGCCAAAGATTTACAAGAAAGAATAACTGCTCTTCCAAAAGATTATGACTACATTTTAGTAGGTGATTTTAACTCTGATTATAATGAAATGCAAACTTTTAAAACAAATCAAAAATTAAATAATAGTTTGGGAATCACAGGAATAAATCATATCTTAAATACAGTAATTAATGATAATTTTATTACTTATGATGATATATTAAAAAGTGAAAAAAGAGTTCATTATAATTTATGGCTAGAAATGCCAACAAATGAAAGATTTTCAAGTAAATTTAGGAATCAAAACAATACTCCTGATAATATTTTAATTCCAGCTGCTTTATTTGATACAAAAAAAGTATCTTATGTTCTAAATTCTTTTATGGTTTTTAAACCTGAATATTTATATGAAAATAATATTGTAAAAAGATGGCAAATGAGTGAAGAAAGATTTAATAAAACCCATAGAGGAAGTGGTTATTCTGATCATCTTCCAATTTATGCAAAATTTTCTGTGGATGAGAAAGATACTAATATTTTAAAAAAACAAGAAGTAAAAAGTCAAAAAAAAGAAGAAACAGCAAATATTTCAGATTTATATAAAAAAGAAAAATTAAGTCAAGATGTTATTTTAGAAAAAGTTGTTGTTATTTATAAAGATGAAGAAAAAGCAATAATTAAAAAAGCAAATGATAGAGCAATTTTTATTTTTTCTAATGCAAAAGAGTTAAAATTAGGGTATGAATATAACCTTCAAATTAAACAAATTTCTAATTATTACGGACTAAAAGAGATAAAAGAGTTTGCTATTTTAGATGAAGTTGAAAAAGTTGAAGATTATAAATCTTTGTTTTTAAATGCTGAAAATATAGATATTTTTGATTTTAAATATGAAAATGAGGTTATCACAAACATAAAAGGTGTCGTAAAAAACTCAAAGTTATATTTAGATGAAAATAAATATATAAAAATATATTCAAATAAAAGAAATATACTACCAAAAAATGGGGAAAAAATCACAATATTAACTGGTCATTTAGCATCATATAAAGGAAATATGCAAATAATTCTTTATTCTGAATCAGATTTTAAAATAGGATTTTAATGTTACTCAAATCAATTTTTACAAATAGTTCTGGAATTTTAGTTTCAAGGGTTTTAGGGTTTATAAGAGACCTTTTAACAGCATCTGTTTTAGGAGCGAATATCTACTCTGATATATTTTTTGTAGCTTTTAAACTGCCAAATTTATTTAGAAGTATTTTTGCTGATGGTGCTTTTACTCAAGCTTTTATTCCCTCTTATGCAAAATCAAAACATAAAATTAGGTTTTCTTCAATCATTTTTTTACAACTATTTGGATTTTTGATTGTTTTATCTTTGTTAGTTATGGCTTTTTCACATCTTGTGGCAAAAGCAATTGCCATTGGATTTGATGAAAAAAGTTTAGATTTAGCAGCACCACTATTTGCTATTAATTTTTATTATTTGCCAATGATTTTTGTGGTTACCTTTATGGGAGCATTATTACAATATAAAAAACATTTTGCAACAAGTGCATATTCAACTGCCTTATTAAATTTAACAATGATAGGTTCGCTTTTAATCGCTCAAAATATGGAAAAATACGATATTACATTTTATTTATCTTATGGTGTTTTAGTTGGTGGTTTTCTACAAATATTAGTACATTTATATGCTGTAAAAAAATTAAATTTATGTAAAATCTTTCACTTCAAAAAACATGAAAAAAAAGAAGAAAGCAGATTTTATAAAAATTTCTTTTCTGCAACTTTTGGTTCTTCAACACTTCATATTTCAGCATTTATAGATACTTGGTTGGCTTCATTTTTAATAAGTGGTTCTATTTCATATCTTTATTATGCAAATAGAATTTTTCAACTTCCACTAGCTATTTTTGCAATTGCAACTTCAATAGCCCTATTTCCAATGGTAGCCCGAGCTATTAAAAATAAAGAAGAAGATGTAGCATTAAGACTTATGAAAAAATCTGCCTTAATTTTATTTGGTTTATTATCTATTTCTGCATTTATTGGTATAACTTTTAATGAATTTATTATAAAACTTCTTTTTGAAAGAGGAGAATTCACAAGCGCTGATACTCAAAACACAGCACTAATCTTAACTATGTATTTAATTGGATTATTACCATTTGGTCTTGCAAAGATTTTTTCTCTTTGGTTATATGCCAAAGAACAACAGTTTTTAACTGCAAAAATATCAATGTATAGTTTAAGTTGTAATATTGTTTTTTCTTTAATTCTAATCAAACCATTTGGTGCAGCAGGACTTGCGTTTGCAGGGACAATTGGAGGATTTGTACTATTTTTTCTAACAATAAAAGCTTTTGGTTTCAAAAAATTTATAGTAATGTTTTCTAAGTCTTAATTATTTAATAAGATTTGGCTATAATCCACCTTTTATTTAAATAATCAGGATTATTAATGAAAGACTTTTTTAAACAATATTCACCCTATTATAAAAATTATAAATTATTCTTTTTTTACTCTTTTGTGGGAATTATTCTAGTTTCAGCTGCCACATCTGGAACTGCATATGCAATTCAACCTTTACTAGATGATATTTTTATCAACAAAAATAAAGAAATGCTTTATATGATGCCATTTATTGTAATTGCGCTTTATACAGCAAAAGGCTTCGGAAGATATATGCAGGTTTATTATATTTCATTCATTGGACAAGATATTACAAGAATTGTAAGAGATAAGCTTTTTTCTCATGTTTTATCCCTTGATATGGATTTCTTTCAAAAAAAACACGGGGGAGAACTTGTAAGTAGAATTACAAATGATATAAACAGAATTCAACAAGCAATATCAAACTATGTTGCAGAATTTTTAAGTGAGATTTTAACAATAGTTGGACTTATTGCATTAGTAATTTATCACTCACCCGAACTTGCATTTTACGGACTAATAGTTTTACCAATCGCCATTTATCCACTCTCTTTGTTAGCAAAAAGAATGAAAAAATTATCTTTTAAATCACAAGAAAGTAACTCTGATATTACTTCAAGTTTAAGTGAATCTTTTAATAATATTGAAATTATTAAAGCAAATTCAAGTGAAAAAATAGAAGCAACAAAATTTTCAATTCATAATATGATTTTTTTCAAATATAACATGAAAGCATTAAAAACAAATGAGTTAACTTCTCCATTAATGGAAATTATTGGTTCATTTGCTTTTGCCGCTGTTATTATTGTTGGTGGTTCAAAGGTGATTTCAGGTGAAATTACAACTGGAACTTTTACATCTTTTATTGCAGCTTTATTTATGCTTTATACACCTATTCGAAGATTATCTTCTTTGTATAATAAAATGCAAGATGCTCTTGCTGCAAATGAAAGAATAAATGATATTTTTGCAAAAGAAGCAAATATTATTTCAGGAGAAAAAGAGTGTCCTTCTAATATTCAAACAGTAAATTTTAAAGATATTGCATTGAAATATGATGATTTTGTTGCATTAAAAAATATAAATTTAGAAGCAAAAAAAGGCGAAATAATTGCTCTAGTAGGAGATAGTGGTGGTGGAAAATCTTCTTTAATAAATCTAATCATTAGATTCTATGATACAAGTGCTGGAAATCTTTTATTAAATGATACTTCAATAAAAGATTTTAATATAAAATCCCTTAGAGAAAATATTTCAATAGTAACCCAAAGAGTTTATATTTTTAATGACACAATAGCTGCAAATGTAGCTTATGGTTATGAAGTAGATGAAATAAGAGTTATTGAAGTTTTAAAACAAGCTCATGCCTATGATTTTGTAATGAAAATGAAAAAAGGTGTACACACACTTTTAGATGAATTTGGAACAAATTTAAGTGGAGGACAAAGACAAAGAATTGCAATTGCAAGAGCTTTATATAAAAATCCACAAATACTAATTTTAGATGAAGCAACATCTGCATTAGATAACGAAAGTGAATCAATTATTAGTGAAGTTATTCAAGAAGTTAGCAAAAATAAAATAACTTTTATCATAGCGCATAGATTAAGCACAATAAAAAATGCAAATAAAATTGCTGTTTTCAAAGCTGGTGAAATTGTTTGCATAGGTAGTGAACTTGAGCTTTTAAACTCTTGTAAAGAGTATCAAAGACTACATAATCTGGCAAATATTTAATTATTTAAAAGTTAAAAAAACATTAAAACTAATATTTAATCATTTTTAGATAAAATGTATTAATTTTAAAAAAGGGATAAACTTTGATTAGTTACCAAACACTAAAGAAAATCTTATTTAAGTTTGAACCAGAAACTGCTCACAATCTTGCAGAATATGGTTTAAGGATTTTAGGAAAATGTAAAATTGCAAAAGCATATATGGAAAAGAAAAACTATATATCAAATCCTAAATTAACGCAAGAAATTTTTGGTGTAAGATTTGAAAATCCAGTAGGACTTGCTGCTGGTTTTGATAAAAATGCAACCATGATAAAATCTATGAAATCTTTAGGATTTGGATTTACTGAAATTGGAACAATGACACCAAAACCTCAAGATGGGAATCCAAAACCTAGAATGTTTAGATATCCTGAACTTAAGTCAGTTCAAAATGCAATGGGATTTAATAACAAAGGTGCCCATGAAGTTTTAAAAAATCTAAAAAAAGTTTATCCATTTTCTATTCCAGTTGGTGCAAATATTGGAAAAAATAAATTTACTCCAGAAGAGTTTGCCCTAAGTGATTATAAAAGTTTAATCAAAAAGTTTGAAGCGAATAGTGATTATTTAGTAATAAATATTTCAAGCCCAAATACTCCAAATTTAAGAGATTTACAAAATGAAAAGTTTATAACTGAACTTTTTACAATGGCAAAAGAACTTACAGCAAAACCAATATTACTAAAAATCGCCCCTGATATGGAAGTTTCAATGGCAATTGATTTATGTAATAGTGCAATAAATGCAGGTGCAGCTGGAATAATTGCAACAAATACAACAATTGATTATTCACTTGTACCAAATTGTCGAAATTTTGGTGGACTTTCAGGGGCTTGTTTAACACAAAAATCTGCAAATTTATTTAAAGAACTTGCTCGTGAATTATTTGGTAAAACAGTTTTAATCTCTGTTGGTGGGATTTCAAATGGAGTTCAAGCGTATGAAAGAATCAAAGATGGAGCAAATCTTGTACAAACATATTCAGGAATGATTTTTGAAGGACCTTCAATGGTGCGAAAAATAAATGAAGAACTATTGGAACTAATGGCAAAAGATGGATATGAAAATATTTCTCAAGCCATTGGAGCTAATTTAAAATAAAAGGAATAAATTGATTAAAATATTTATTATTCAATTTTTATTATTAATTACAATTTCGGGAGAATTAATGAGTAGCAGTTTACCAAAATATTATACAAAAACTTTAGAAAATGGTTTAGAAATAGTTGCAATACCCATGAAAAATGGTTCAGGTGTAATATCAACTGATGTTTTTTATAAAGTTGGAAGTAGAGATGAAAAAATGGGTAAAAGTGGAATAGCTCACATGCTTGAACACCTAAATTTTAAATCTACTAAAAATCTAAAATCTGGTGAATTTGATGAAATTGTAAAAGGTTTTGGAGGAGTTAATAATGCTTCTACATCATTTGACTACACGCATTATTACATAAAATCTGCTTCTAAAAATATGGATAAATCTTTAGAATTATTTGCTGATTTAATGGAAAATTTAACTCTAAAAGATGAAGAATTTCAACCAGAACGAGATGTTGTAGCAGAAGAGAGAAGATGGAGAACAGATAATAATCCAATGGGATATTTACAGTTTAGACTTTTCAATAATGCCTATATCTATCATCCGTACCATTGGACTCCAATTGGATTTATGAGTGATATTTTAAACTGGAAAATTGAAGATATTAAAGATTTTCATAGTACTTATTATCAACCAAAAAATGCAATTGTTATAGTTGCTGGAGATATTGATGAAAATGAAGTATTTGCTAACGTTGAAAAACATTTTAAAGATATAAAAAACACAAAAGATATTCCATCAGAACTTCATACAGTTGAGCCAAAACAAGATGGGGAAAAAAGAGTTGTAATTAATAAAGAATCAGCTGTTCAAATGTTGGCAATTACTTATCATATTCCAAATTTTGAGCATGAAGATCAAGTTGCGTTATCTGCTCTTAGTGAACTTTTAAGTAGTGGTAAAAGTTCAATTCTACAAAAAAAACTTGTTGATGAAAAAAGATTAGTAAATACAATTTATGCTTATAATATGGATTTAAAAGACCCTGGTTTATTTATGTTTATGGCTGTTGCAAATGAAGGTGTTGATGCTAAAGAAATTGAAAAAGAAATTTTAGATACAATTGCACAAATTAAAAAAGGTAAAGTATCTCAAAAAGATATTGATAAAATTAAAATAAACACAAAAGCTGATTTTATTTTTTCACTTGAAAGTTCAACAGAAGTTGCATCTTTATATGGTTCATTTTTAGTAAGAGACAATATAGAACCTCTTTTAAATTATGAAAAAAATGTTGATAAATTAACTAAAGAAGATTTAATTAATGTTGCAAAAAAATATTTAATAAAAAGCAACTCAACAACAGTTATTTTAAAACAAGAAGAAAAATAAGAGATTAAAATTAGAAGATTTAGTAGTAAGTAAAGGATAGAAAAAAATATGGAAATTATTACCGGTTCAATGACCGCACTTATAACGCCATTTAAAAATGGAAAAGTTGATTTAGTAAAATATGAGTCTTTAATTAAAAGACAAATTGCCCAAGGTATAAATGCAGTTGTTCCTGTGGGAACAACAGGAGAAAGTGCAACACTATCATTTAATGAACATAAAGAGTGTATTGAAGTGGCAGTTGCAGCTTGTAAAGGTTCAAATACTAAAGTAATAGCAGGTGCTGGTTCAAATGCAACACATGAAGCTTGTGAGTTAGCAAAACATGCTCAAGATGTTGGTGCAGATGGAATTCTATCTATAACTCCATATTATAACAAACCAACTCAAGAGGGTTTATATCAACATTTTAAAGCAATCGCAAACTCTGTTGAAATTCCTTTTGTACTTTATAATGTTCCAGGAAGAACTTCTGTTGATTTAGAAGCTAAAACTGCTATTAGACTTTTTGATGATATTAAAAATATATATTCTATAAAAGAAGCAACAGGTTCACTTGAAAGAGCTATTTGTCTAATTTCACAAAGAAAAGATTTTCTTGTATTTTCAGGTGATGATGCTATTGATTTTCCAATGCTTGTAAATGGTGCAAAAGGAATTATTTCTGTAACTGCAAATATTCTTCCAAATCTAAAATCACAATTAGTTAATAGTGTTTTTGAAGGTGATTATGAAAGAGCTAAACAAATAAATGAGGATTTATATGCTTTAAATTCTGTATTATTCTGTGAAAGTAATCCAATTCCTATAAAAGCTGCTATGTATTTATCTGGTTTACTAGATACTTTAGAATATAGACTTCCATTACTTGCCCCAAGTAGTGAAACAATGAAAAAATTAGAAAAAACTTTAGAAAAATATGAGGTAATAAAATAATGAGTAATAATATGCAAGGTAAAACTTTAGTAATTTCAGGTGGTACAAAAGGTATCGGTAAAGAGTGTGTTTATAAATTTGCAAGTAATGGTATTAATGTAGCATTTACTTACAATTCAAATCAACAATTTGCTGAAGATATTTGTAAAGATGTTGAAGAAAAATATAATGTAAAGTGTAAAGCTTATCCATTTAATATCTTAGAACCAGAAAAATACAAAGAATTATTTGAAGAAATTGACAAAGATTTTGATAGAGTTGATTTCTTTATTTCAAATGCAATGATTTACGGTCGAGCAGTTGTTGGTGGTTATGGTAAATTTATGAAATTAAAACCAAGAGGTTTAAATAATATTTATACTGCAACTGTAAATGCATTTGTTTGTGGAGCACAACAAGCTGCAAAAAGAATGCAAAAAATTGGTGGTGGAGCAATTGTTTCATTATCATCAACTGGAAATTTAGTTTACATTGAAAACTATGCAGGTCATGGAACAAACAAAGCAGCAGTTGAAGCAATGGTTAGATATGCAGCAAATGAACTTGGTGAATTTGGAATTAGAGTAAATGCAGTTTCAGGTGGTCCAATTGACACAGATGCACTAAAAGCATTTACAAACTATGAAGAAGTAAAAGCAAAAACAGCTGAATATTCTCCATTAAATAGAATTGGTCAACCTCAAGATTTAGCACAATCATGTTACTTTTTATGTACAAGTGATGCATCATGGATTACAGGTCATACTCTAATTGTTGACGGTGGGACGACTTTTAGATAATGTCATCAAAAGCATTAAATTTACCAAATCTTTTGGCACTTTTTAGAATAGCATTAGCGCCGCTAATGTTATGGTTTTTTATTGATAGAAATAACCCTATTTTTTCTTCTTGGCATCCTTCATGGTTTGATTATTTTGCTGGACTTATTTTTGTTATAGCATCTATCACTGATTTTTTTGATGGTTTTATTGCTAGAAACTGGAATCAAATGACAAAATTAGGTGGAATATTAGATCCACTTGCAGATAAGATGCTTGTACTTGCTGGTTTTATAGGTCTAATCGTAATAGATAGAGCTTCAGCATGGGCTGTATTTTTGATACTTTCAAGGGAATTTTTTATAACAGGATTAAGAGTTGTAGCTGTTAGTGAAGGAAAAGATGTAGCTTCTACAATGGCTGGAAAAATAAAAACTGTTATTCAAATGATAGCTATTGGATTTTTAATAATGAATTGGCCATTTGCAACAGAGATTTTATGGTTAGCTGTTATTTTAACAATATATTCAGGATATGAATATACAAGAGATTATTTCAAAAATTAAAGGCTTTTCTT
>OBMA010002773.1_pt1 | contig 10094 bp, 10 predicted proteins | sample 1539141 | NCBI WGS metagenome assembly OBMA01 (sample SAMEA3991484, study PRJEB22521) | metagenome | biome: anthropogenic terrestrial biome; feature: sewage plant; material: raw primary sludge | place: Sweden | collected 2012-09-26 | reverse complement strand
TGTATATGCAGTCCAACATCTCGGCAGCAGGCCTGCAAGATGGCTGTTGCATTCATCATTGCTTCTCATTCTGACAGGTGCACTGCTCACAGAATTGACAGCTAAACACGGATTTCTTCATCTTACTCCCGGAGATAATATGGAGATGTTTGTACTCAATGACCGCTATTCGTCTGTTGTTGATATGCCGGTCAGGATATGTCTTAACTCATTTGATATCAAATATTATCCGGGTTCACAGATGCCTTCCGATTATATTAGCCATGTCACTGTGACTGACAAATCTGATGGACATACCTTTAAACAGGACATTTCCATGAATGATATTCTCAGTTATGATCATTATCGATTATATCAGATGTCATACAATACCGAAGACAATGGTAGTACGCTGGCTGTCAACTATGACCCTTACGGCATACCTGTCTCTTATGCTGGTTATTATCTGCTATTTCTTTCTTCCATTTGGATGCTTTTTGACAGACGATGTGGCTTTCAAATGAAGTTGTCTAAACTCAGTGTGAAAGGAAAGAAATATTTTTTGTTGTCATTGTTACTGGTTGCCCTCATTGCCATTGTGGGTGTCGTTTTTATGGTGGGCAGTAAGGCTTATCTCATGCCGGTACTTCGTTCCAGACTTTTGTATGTTCATGTGTCATCGTTGATGATTGCCTATCTGCTTATGGCTTTTATTTTTATCATAGCAGTTACAGCTTTGATTCGTCAGCTGTTTCATCGCAGGATAGATAAGCTGACTCTCTATTCACGTATCATGCTCTATCCATCGGTGTCAATGATGGGCATTGGCATCTTTCTAGGAGCAATATGGGCCAATATCTCGTGGGGGAATTATTGGTCGTGGGATCCCAAAGAGACATGGGCACTTATTGCTTTTCTGGTATATGCTGCCGGTGTTCACAGCCAAAGTCTTAAACCGATGCGAAATGATGTGTTTTATCATGCTTATATGATATTTACTTTTATCATACTTTTGATGACATACCTTGGCGTAAACTACTATTTAAGTGGTATGCACAGTTATGCCTAACAGCAGGAATAAGGAATATCGTGATGAAATACCTATAAAAAATATAAAAAACATATTTTTCATAAGTATTTTTTATATATTTGTACGCTAGTCAATATTTTAAAATTGACGGTAAAGAGTGTTCGTTTTTTTTAGAATTTATATAATCACAATCTAAAAATAATAATTATGTTAAACGAAAAAATTGAAAAAGCTATCAATGCACAGATTAATGCGGAGATGTGGTCAGCTTACCTCTACCTGTCTATGGCTTCATATTGTCATTCTATCGGGCAAACGGGTATGGCGAGATGGTGTGAGGTGCAGTTTAAGGAAGAACAGGATCATGCTAAGATTTTCTTCAACTTTATCATTCAGCGTAATGGGAAAGTGACTTTGAAGGCTATTGATGAGGTTCCCACAGAATGGAAATCCGTTTTAGACGTCTTTGAAAGTATACTCTCTCATGAACAGAAGATTACAAAGATGATCAATAATCTTTTTGCACTGACAATCGAAGATAATGATTTTGCAACTCAGAGCATGTTGAAGTGGTTTATTGATGAGCAAGTCGAGGAAGAAGAGAATGCTCAGACCATTATCGATAATCTCAACATGATTAAAGACAATGGACTCGGACTATATATGTTAGATAAGGAACTTGGTGCAAGAGTATATGTCCAAGCTGCTCCTTTAGCAACCTCAACCTTGTAAAATCTCTATAGACTTCTTTTAGTATAAAACACATTAAATGACCCCTTAAGTTATAAGTGACTTGAGGGGTCAAAATGTAAATACTAATAGTTGATATCCACTCCACCCATGAATGTTGCTTTCGGCATAGGGAATCCTGCGTTAATTTGATAATTCTGAGCCAGAAGGTTCTCGCCCTTGACATACAGCTTAAGCCACTTAAGTGCACGGTATGAAGCACGAAGATTAAGCATGACATAGTCTTCTTGGTCGGTCGTTGAGGTGTAAAGCTTTCCAATCCATTGTACTCCTCCCATGAAACACCATCTTTCGCGTCCGTAATTGGCACCGATGTATAGTTTATGTCTCGGAGCTGCCGTAATTACCTTGTCTGTGTGCAGGTAGCTGTAATTGGCATTTGTTGTAATATATCTATTCAGTTGATATGTGATTTCTGTTTCTACACCCCAGTTTTTCATGGCTCCTGTATTCTGATTTTGTGGCATTCCATTAGTTACTACAGTCTCAATCATATTAGTTGCATTAATATAAAAGAGATTTGCTCCGTATCTCAAACGTCCTTCCATGATATTTTGGGAGAAAGATATCTCATAATTCATCATACGCTCAGGAGTCAGGTCGGGGTTTTTTGAATTAAACAGATATAAGTCTTTGAGCGTTGGATTGCGAAAGCCTTTACTCACAATAGCTTTCAGTTCTGCATTCTGCGGCAGTTGAATACTCATTCCTATCTGTGGTACCCATTGATTGCCACTTTTTGAATGATGATCAAAACGTAGTCCTGCATCAACTATTAGAATAGATAGTAGCGTCTGGCGGAAATCTGCATAGCCGGCAATCTCATCAGCAGCCTTGTCTGCCAGATATGTATCCGTTCCGTTTTTGTATGAGTTCCACGCTTTTCCGTTTATATGCTGGTAATCAAAACCAAATGTGGTACGGTTACCAATAAAGAGATTTGCCGTCTGATACCAATTCATCCCCATCATCTTGTCATTCGAATAAAACAGATAATCTTTCGGGTTGGCTCCTGCGGCATAGCCATCGTTTATTTTGTGATGCCCCCAGTTGTAAAAGAATGTCAGGGCCCCTGATGTATGTACATAGTCATTCTTCAACGAGGCCGATGTCATTCCTCGCGTGATATGTATATCATTATCTATTAATGGACTATTTACTGTACCCGGATTTGATGAGTTGAAGTGGGTTACATTGACATCTGCGGAAAGATTCCATTGTTGTGTGATATCATAACCGAGTTTGGCATAGCCACCCGCTTGGTCAAACCCCATATTGCTTCGCTGGTTATCTGTACGGTTATATGAACCTGCCAGAACACCATTTAACTTGCCCTTTTTCAACAATCCAGTGTACTCGCTGGTAAAGGTACCGTAGGACCCGCCACCGATCCTAATCTGATTTCTTAAACCATCATTAATTTGCTTACGTGTTATGATGTTAATCACCCCACCCATTGCGTTAGATCCGTATAGTACTGATGATGGTCCGCGTACAATTTCCACTCTGTCTGCAAACTGTGATAGGTAAGTATCGGCTAGAGAATGTCCCATAAGTCCCATAAACTGAGGATGACCGTCGATTAGAATCAATACATCTGTGGTTGGACTTCCACCAATACCACGTATCTTGATGCCTCCTGCAGAACCCGTGGACAATCCATATCCCATAATTCCTCTCTCAGTAACAAAGAGACCGGGAACCTGTTCTGTCAATAATGGCAGAAGAGACTGTTCATATCGATTTTCAATCTGACTGCGGTTGACTGTAGAAATGGTAAGCGGAAGGTAGCGTATGTCCGTCTGGTTACGAGTGCCTGTCACGACAATGTCATTAATAGACAGACTATCCATTCTGCTTTCTGCCCATAAAGGCAAAGCAGAACTGATGGCAATCAAGTTTGATAATATGATGTACTTTAAATTCTTCATGTATATATTAATTAGTTTGTGTATCATTTAATTATATAATCTTTTGCAAAGATAATCTTATTTTATTTTTTCGTTTCAAATAAATCACGGAATAAGTTCCCATTACTGCTAAAATATATTTTTTGGCCTTACCGTCTATATTTTTTGAATATTTATTTTGCCATTTTCTTTTCTTGTTTTACCTTTGTTCCCAAAATCCAGAAAGATGAAATCAATTAGAGTAGAAAGAAAGAATCTTTTTAAAGAAGTTCGTGATTATGTGCTGATAACCATAGCTATGTTATCGTATTGTATTGGGTGGACTGTGTTCCTGCTACCTAACAGTATTACAACTGGTGGCGTATCTGGTGTCTCGTCTATCGTCTTCTGGGGCTTGGGTATTCCTGTTGAATACACTTATTTCGGTATCAATGCCGTACTGATGGTATTTGCGCTCAGGCTCTTAGGCATGAAGTTCTGCATTAAAACCATTTATGGAGTTGTCGTACTAACCATATCCCTATCTGCATTCCGTATATTTACGGCTGATTTACATTTGCTTCAGGATCAGCCATTTATGGCTAGTGTGATAGGGGCTGTATTCACAGGTTGTGGCGTAGGATTGAGCTTGTCATCGAATGGCAGTACGGGTGGAACAGATATCATTGCTGCTATTATCAATAAATACAGAGATATATCCTTAGGCAAGGTCATTCTGATATGCGATGTGATCATCGTCACATCCAGTTATATCGTTCTGAAAGATTGGGAAAAGGTAATCTACGGTTATGTAGTACTCTTTATCACAGCCTTTTGTATTGATCAGGTGGTTAATTCCATGCGCCGTTCAGTTCAGTTCTTTATCATCTCAGACAAATATGATGAGATCGGTCATCGCATTAACGAGAATCCTCATCGCGGATGTACCGTGATCAATGCGCAGGGATTCTATTCCGGTCATGATGTAAAGATGCTTTTTGTACTTGCGAAACGTAGAGAGTCGGGCACGATCTTTCGTCTCATAGATGAGATTGATCCTACAGCATTTGTCTCTCAGAGTGCGGTTATTGGTGTTTACGGTGAAGGATTCGACAAGTATAAAGTGAAACGTAGCAAGTAACTAGAATTATACTCATAGTTAAAGGGGTATCAAGATTATCTTGATACCCCTTTATGATGAAATAGTGTATTAATAGCTTAAGTTTTATTTCACAGCCACACATTCAATCTCTACCAGCGCGCCTTTGGGTAATGTCTTTACAGCCACAGCAGAGCGGGCAGGGAATGGTTGAACGAAGAACTCAGCGTATACCTCATTCATCTCAGCAAAGTTATCCATGTCAGACAGGAACACAGTTGTTTTTACTACGTGGCTAAGATCGATGCCTGCCTCTTTCAGTACATTCTGTATGTTGGTGAGTGACTGGCGAGTCTGTTCCTTGATGCCGCCCTCAACAAACTTATCTGTAGCCGGATCAATTGGAATCTGGCCGGATGTGAAAACAAAACCATTAACTTCAATGGCCTGACTATATGGGCCGAGTGCTTTTGGTGCATGATCAGAGTGTAATACTTTCATAACCTTTATGTTTTATATTAATTTAAATCCTTTATTCTCTAGTGTTTTCTTAATCTCTTCTATGTGTTCCATATTTTTTGTCTCAGCCGTTACCCTCAACACGCAGGCATTCACTTTCTCGCAGGTTGCTGTGCGTTCATGGTGTACACTAATGATATTGCCGCCTAGTTTGGCAATCACGGAGCAAACATCAACCAATTTGCCAGGTTGGTCATCCAACTCCAGATCAATGGAACATAAACGTCCGCTCTTTGCCAGACCACGGTTAATTACACGGTTCAGAATCGTAACGTCGATATTACCACCGCTAACTACACAGATGATCTTCTTTCCTTTGACGGGAACCTTGTTGTACATCACGGCAGCCACACTTGCGGCACCAGCTCCCTCAGCTATCATCTTTTCACTCTCTATGAGTCTTAGGATAGCCGCACATATCTCGTCCTCACTTACTGTGACGATGTCATCTACATATTTTGAACAGGTCTCAAATGTAATCGTTCCCGGTTCCTTTACGGCGATACCATCGGCAATAGTAGATACAGATGGTAATTTCTCCTGTTTATGATCGTGCAGACTCTGTACCATACTTGCAGCACCAGCTGCTTGCACACCGTAGACCTTAATCTTCGGATTAAGTGATTTTACAGCGAAAGCAATTCCGGAAATCAGTCCACCGCCACCAACGGGTACAATGACAGCTTCAACATCAGGTAGTTGATCTAGTATTTCGAGGCCAATAGTGCCCTGTCCAGCTATCACATTTTCGTCATCAAACGGATGAATAAAGGTATAACCTAGTTCCTCGCGTAGTTGTAATGCCTTCTGATATGCATCATCGTAAACACCCGGCGTCAAGCAAACCTCTGCACCCAGTCGTTTGGTAGCCTCCACCTTGCTGATAGGGGCACCCTCAGGGAGGCAAATCAGTGACTTTATTCCCATCGACGTTGCACCTAAAGCCACACCCTGAGCATGGTTTCCGGCAGAACAGGCGATGACGCCTTTCGATTTCTCCTCTTCAGAAAGTTGTGAGATTTTGTAATAAGCACCACGTATTTTGAATGATCCGGTCTTCTGTAGACATTCAGGTTTAAGATATACATCGCATTCCGGATTGATCTTAAGTGCATGTACAAGTTCTGTCTTGCGTAGAATCTTGCTCAAGACGAATCGTGCTTTGTAGAAATTGTTTAATTGTAGCATCGTTTTTGTTTTTTACGGGTGCAAACTTACTCAATTTCTAGCCAAAAACGTATTACTTCTAAGACTTTATTCTTAAAAAAATAAAATATAATCAGTGGATTGTAACACCGTTCTGCGATGACGGTCAATAAAAAAGAACCGTCTCCATCATTTTTTTTGATACAAAATAATGATTTTTTGACATTCATGAATAATCACATGTCAAATTATTACACTTTAAGCCTTATCATAAAAAGCTTCTCCAAATAGAGAGCATTATTCTAATTGAAATATTTCAATCTCTTTCTTGACAGTTCTGAGACTGAGCATGTCAATTAGTTTACGCAATACTGCTTTTGGAAAGTGTAGAGAGTGACTGATTCCTTGAGCATCGGCCAATTGGATTTCTTGTTTAACTGCGTTAATATGAAATATACAACGAGTGTTGACGATATATTTCCGACTGAGACGGATTAGAAATTTATCGCTATCAAGTTTTTCAATAATTGCTGCTTCAACTTTAGAAAGTCCGAATGGAATCATGAAATGGGTTCCTGAAGCATAGTAGGCGATTGTGTAGTGATCGTCAGCTTGGAGATACATAACCATTTCTAAATCAATCATGTAAAGCTCTCCATATATACTAAGACATAACTTCTTCCCCATTATCTTTCTCGTGAAGTAAAAATCTCTTATATTATTGATATAGGTTAATCTTATTGACAACCAGTGTAGAATAAATTTTTGGCAAAGATATAAAAAAAACGTCAAGTTATTAATATTTTTAAAGTATTTTCGTGAAACCTGCAATTTTTTCGTGAAACACGCAGTTATGGGAGTTAAGCAAATTGTTATTAAATTTGCTTGTTTCTAATTATAGAGTTCTTGGATATAGATATTGTCCACTGATTTGCTACAAAATACTTATGATTAAGAGTCAGTCTGAATGGACTAGATATAAGTATTAGATTGATCAGTATGATTATTGTTTCTCCAATAGATAACTGGACATTCAATTGTGTTTGTGAATTCTCTTTGTTTCCTCTTACTTCATATTCAACTGATAAGATAGAATCTTGTTTGTTATTTCTATAGAATTTTGGACATGTTTACTGCATCGTAACCTAAAGAGATCTAGTTCCTTTATTTTAGCCATTCCTTCGGGTGTGCTCATGTCTAATCCATTCATCAATTCACGACAACAAACAGTGCCGCAAGTCGTTTCCTTAAACTCCTCAATAAAATGCCGTGACATATCGTATGCAAGCTCTTTATCTTCGATTGTACCATCTTTTCCTCTTCCATATTTCAATCCAATAGCCATTAAAGCTCCACTAACAGCCCCACATGTTTCCTGCATATATGCAATTCCGGAACCGAAAGGACTGGCTAGCTTAAGACAAGCATCTTTACTCATCCCCAAATCTTCTGCAAAAACGGATAATACGGATTGTGCGCAATTATATCCATTGTAAAAGGTTGCAGTTCCTTCTTTCTTTTTTCTTCCATAATACATATTTTAGATTTGTTCTGTATCTTTGAGTACTTCAGTCTTGTCTGCAAATTTACTGTCTTTATTCTAAATCCGTCAAGGATTTAGGAAAAATCAAACAATTTTCATTCGAAATCATTAGAAACTTGCACAAAAATGATTGGATGGCGGATATTTACTGTAAATTTGCAAAGAATAACGGATGCTTTATGAAAAATTACGTAAATAGACATGTATATCTTCAAAAGTTGATAGTTCGACGCAATAATGGTGAGATTAAAATAATCACAGGTTCGCGTCGATGTGGCAAGTCGTGGTTGTTGAAGAAAATCTACAAGGACTATCTTATTGCTGATGGCGTGCCTGCTGAAAATATTATCTCTGTTTCTTTTGATATTGACGAGGATGTGGATGGTAACGACTTAATTAATCCAACAACTTTAAAGCAGTATCTCTACTCGCAGATAAAAAGTGATGATGAGACTTATTATGTATTTCTTGATGAGGTACAAATGGTGGAAGGTTTCGAACGAATAGTCAACGGACTAAATGCCCGTGACAATGTAGATGTGTACATTACCGGCAGTAACTCTAAATTTTTATCGAGCGACATCAATACCATTCTCCGTGGCCGTGGCGATGAGATTAGGGTATATCCATTCTCGTTCAAGGAATTTTCTGTAGATAGGACAGAGTCTATCAATGAACTTTGGAAAGAATACTATACCTACGGAGGAATGCCTGCACTTCGCAATCATCGTATGCCTGAACAAAAGGTCTCTTATCTCAAACACCTTTGGCAAAAGACTTATATAGATGATGTAGTGGAACGTAACAATGTAAGAAACCGTCAGGCTTTGGAATGTCTTGTTGATTCTCTTTGTTCTGCCATAGGCTCGCTAACTAATCCCAATAAAATGCGTAATTCAATGCTTAGTGTAGCAAAAGTTTCTGTTGAACCAGAAACAATTTCAGCTTATATGCAATATTTGGAGAATGCATTTCTCTTTGAGGGTGCAAAACGTTATAATGTAAAAGGCCGCAAATACTATGAGTCAATCAAGAAGTACTATGTAGTGGATGTAGGTTTGCAAAATGCCCGTTTGAATTTCCGTCAACAAGAGATTACCCATATCATGGAAAACGTAATTTACAATGAACTTCGTATACGTGGCTATTTGGTTGATGTAGGTGTGGTAGATAGCCGTACAGTAATTGAGGGTAAAAGTGAATACAAACAGCTTGAGGTAGATTTCATCGCCACGAATGGTATGGAGAAGTATTATGTACAGTCGGCTTATGCGCTCGACAACGAAGCCAAACGTACGCAAGAACTTGCATCATTAAAGAAAATAGACGATTCTTTCCGCAAGATCATCATCGTTGCTGATGACATCGTAACATATACCGATGACAATGGCTTTGTTTTCATGGGCTTATTCCAGTTCTTGAAGAATGACGACATACTTGCTTAATTGCAATCACTTTATCGTAGTGGATGCGATTTAATAAACAAGTTTATTTCACGATAACCTTTTGGGTATCTGAATTTGTTTTTACAATATACATGCCACTTTTGTTCACAGGTATTTCTGTATGCTTTTCGTCTGTAGTTATAGCTTTTACAAGCAATCCATCATGAGAATAGACATTGATGTTGTTAATATTGCTATTATCATTATCTATAATGATAGATTTATTGGATGTAGATATTTTCTGTACATTATTAATTGACTTTATTCCTGTAAGATCTTTTTCAATAATATTATAAAACAATGTCCATGGATTTGTTGTATAATAATTGTTTATTGAACCAATCGGAACATATAATGTTCCGTTATTGTAAGTGTTATAATCAAAATTATCGTTACATGATGTTGATGGTGTTGGTGATAAACAATAAACTTCTAATAAGTTTGTGCAACCAGAAAAAACTTCATTAGCAATATATGTGACACTATTACCTATCGTAACCGACGTAAGACCAGTACAACCATGGAATGCATATGCACCAATAGATGAAACACTATTTGGAATAACTACCGATGTAAGACCTATGCAACCAAGAAAAGTTTCAGAGTTTATCGTGTTTATATTACAAGGGATTGTAATCGACGTAAGACTTGTGCAATAAGAGTATTTGTTATCAGTTGATTATCAATGCTATAC
>OBMA010002771.1_pt1 | contig 10096 bp, 9 predicted proteins | sample 1539141 | NCBI WGS metagenome assembly OBMA01 (sample SAMEA3991484, study PRJEB22521) | metagenome | biome: anthropogenic terrestrial biome; feature: sewage plant; material: raw primary sludge | place: Sweden | collected 2012-09-26 | reverse complement strand
TAATGCTTTGGCTGAAACAGTGAATGGCTTATACAAAACAGAGGTGATTGAATAGCACCCGGAACGACTGGGCCGCGTCGAACAGCACAAAAGCAAACTCGCCGCCCTGGGCCAGCGCCAGCGCGAGCAGCCGCGCGTCGGCCTTCTGCCCGCCGATCAGGCGGCGCAGCCCATACAGCATCACGAACTTGACGACGATCAGCCCCACGGTGAGCCCGAGGATCTGCCACGGAAACTTCACCAGCAGGCTCAGGTTGGTGGACATCCCCACCGCCATGAAGAAGAGGCCCAGCAGCAGGCCCTGGAAGGGCGCGATGGAGGCCTCCAGCTCGTGGCGGAACTCCGAATCGGCGAGCAGCACCCCGGCCACGAAGGCCCCCAGCGACATCGACAGCCCGCCGGCCTGCATCATCAACGCCAGGCCGAGCACGGTGACGAGCGCCGCGGCGGTGAACATCTCGCGGCTATTCACCCGGGCAACGTGACGGAACAGCGCATCGAGCAGCGGCCGGCCGATCAGCGCCACCACCACCAGCAGGCCGAGGCCCACCGCCGGGTGGGTGAGCGCGGTGGGCTTGCCGGTGCCGAACAGGGGGATCAGCGCCAGCAGCGGGATCACCGACAGATCCTGGAACAGCAGGATCGCGAAGGCCTCACGCCCGTGGCGGGTCGACAGCTCCCGCCGCTCGGCGAGCGTGGGCAGCACGAAGGCCGTGGACGACAGGGCCAGGATGATCCCCACCAGCGCCGCCGCCGACATCGAAAGCCCAAGGTAGCGCCCGGCCGCCGCCAGCGCGACAGCAGCCCCGGCCAGCTGCAGCACCCCCAGCCCGAACACCGAGCGGCGCAGGGCCCACAGGCGCGAGGGCTTCAGCTCCAGCCCGATCACGAAGAGCAGCAGGATCACCCCGAGCTCGGCGGTGTGCATCAGGTTGTCGGGGTCGCGCACCAGCTTGATCCCGAAGGGGCCGATCAGCATGCCCACGGCCAGGTAACCCAGCACCGTCCCCAGGCCAGCCCGCTTGAACAGCGGCACGAAAAGAACGGACGCCAGCAGCAGGGCGGCAAAGGTGGTGAGGGATTGCATGGGACGAGGAGGACGAAGGCCTGCGGAGCAGCGACCCGGCGAGTTTCTCACAAAGCACCCGGCAGATCCGCCCACCGAAGGATCTCGAAACAATCGGCGGAGCCTGCCCGAGCCATGTCGGCGTTTCTTACAACGCCGGCACCGCACACATTCCGCTCGTCATGCCATCAGCCCCAAGATGACCGCCAGACACCATATTCAACAATTTCGCAAACAAATGGCACATTTGATGCTGAACATCAAGCGCAGACACGGTTTGCGACAAATAAATTGTTTACGCATTGGAGGAAACATCATGAGGTCGGAAAAGAACAAGATCCTGAGCGCGATAGCCGCCGCTGCAACCTGCACGCTGGCCGCATCGCCTGCCGCAGCCTTTGATCTTACGAGCGGCTACTACATGACCTATGGCGACGCGAACTCCTACTCGCTGCCGATCAACGGCCTCGAAGTGATGTCCGGCCCGGGGCAGATCGACCTCTACACCAAGCTCGGGCTGCAGAGCCAGCTCGACAACCCCATCGCCGGCATGGACAACGCCTACGACACCCCCAGCGCCAACAACGTCGAGGGCTTCCGGATGGGCAGCGGCAACGAGCCCGGTGGCGCCAACCCCGAGGGCAGCTGGGACCGCATCGGCTGGTGGGACAGCTCCCTCGAGGCCCTCAACACCGCCCTCGACCTGACCAAAAATTCGCCGATCTTCTACTTCGCCAACAACGAGACCGGCAACGGCGACAACCTCGCCGGCTGGGGCCGGGTCGAGCTGACCCACAACGGCGTGGTGATCGGCCGCTACGACCTCACCAATGACGACCACGACCCCAGCAACGGCAGCCCCGGCTACGGCGCGCCCCCTGTTGGCGGCGGCGTGGGCGGTACGGGCGATCCGTTGGCAGACGCCGGCCGCTACACTTCAGATGGCGCCGCCCCGCTGGTGCCGGACTTCCTGATGTCGGGTGGCCTGGTGTGTGCCGATGCCGCGGGGCTGGTGGATTGCAGCCAGCCTCACCTCTTCGAGTTCCAGCATAACCTGGGGGGTGACCGGGCGGCCTACGCGGTGGTGTTCCCGGAATTGAACAAGCAGCTCGCCGAGGTGATCGACATCGTCGCCTCCAACCTCAACCCCGGTGAAACCCTGGCGAACTATGCCCTGCACGTGGACTATCGCCTGGGCTGCGGCCCCGAGGGCGCCTTCCCGCAGGTTCCTGCCGGTGGCAACAAGACCGAATGCGACCCCAATTACGCAACCAACGGCGGCAGCGAGAAGGTGTTCATCGGCACGCTGGAAAACATCCAGGCCGTGCCCGAACCGACCTCGAGCGCCCTGGCCGCGCTGGGCCTGCTGGGTGCCCTTGGTGCGCTGCGGCGCCGTTACAAAGCCTGAATGCGAAGCTTGCAGGCAGGAAGGGCCGGGGCAATCCCGGCCTTTTTCGTTTATGCGCCCAAAACAGACAAGGCCTGCCCCTCAGGCACGGCGCGACCACTCAAAACCCCGGGGAACAGGGCTACTGGCGGCGCCTTTCCACTGCCTTCGGGTCGCTTTGTCGACCTTTCTTACACCCCCAGGCCCTTCATGGCGCGGCACGCTCGATGCCATTCAAATCCCGGGCGCCCCGCCTCTGATGCATTAAAAACGTCAAAAACATTTCAATCTTCTGAATTTTAACAATTTTTCAACAACGCAAAATACCCGAAGGGCTGACCGGTCTCAAAGTCGGCCGCGAAGCCGGCTCCCCTAGGAGCAGCCTGGAGATGTCGGTAGTTTTTACGCCATTTCAATCGACCGCCACCCCACCACAATCATCCAAAACGTCAAAACCTTTGCCGCCAGCGCCACTCAGCGAAATTTGACGTTTCTGGCACGGCCTATGCAACAAAAAACGTAACCCAAGGCAATCCAGCTTTTCAGCGTCAAGACCCTTGCAGCGCAAGCTGCCACTTTGAACGGGAGCGATCATGAAACGCATCAGCCGCAACAGCTTCAGGTCCAGAACCCTCGGCATCGCCGGCGCGCTGGCCCTCTGTTTCTCCGCAACGGCCCAGGCCGATGCCATCGACGGAATCATTGACACCTGGCAGGTGGATGTCTCCACCATCTTCGACACGGCAAGCATCTGCGACAGCACCGGCGACTGCACCGCCCCCACCGGCGTGACCGTCATCGACAACCAGACGCTGCGCTGGGGCAGCTCCACCGGGCAGGGCGTGAGCGGCCTGCAGATCAGCAACTCGCCGGCCAGCGGCAACGTGGTCACCAACGGCGCCGCCGTGAACAACGTCTCGATCACCCACCTCAACCGGCCGATAACGGGCACCACGCTGAGTTCGGTGGACATCCTGTCGACCCTGACCCTGACGCCGGTCTCCCCCGCGGGCAGCGCGCTCCCCCCCGTCACGATCACCTTCGGGGTGGATTACCTGGAAACCGACAACGGCGCCACGCCCTGCGCCGATGGCGGCATCAACGGGGTCGGCGTGAACGTGAATGGCTGCGCCGACATCTACGTGACCGATGTGAAGTCGCTCAACTTCGGCTTCACCTACGACTTCGACGGCGCCGGTTCGCTGTTCGGCGATCAGACCTATTACATCAGCTTCTTCGAGGCGACGAACGGCCTCAACACGCTGTCTGCAGATGCCTGCGCGGCGGTGGGCGCGAGCTACCCCTGCCTCGGCTTCGAGACACCCGAAGGCCAGGACACGACGGTGAACTTCGCCTCGCTGATCACCACTGAGAAAGTGGTCATCAATGTCCCAGAACCCTCGACCCTGGCCCTCGGCGGCCTCGGGCTGGTGGCGCTGGCGGGCCTGCGTCGCCGTAATTGAGCGCATTGCCGGAACACGGCAAGGTGTTCCGTTTGCCGGGGCTCTGCCCCGGTTTTTTCGTTTACAGCCCCGGATCCTCGCCACCGCCGGCCAGCGCCGCATCCACCACCCGGCGGCTCAGGTGCGGCGCGAAGAGCTCGATGAAGGCATACACGTAGCCACGCAGCCAGGAGTTGCGGCGCACCCCGATGCGGGTCGTGCTGGACTCGAAGAGATGGGCCGCGTCGACCATCCCCAGCCCGCGATCGACCGCCGGGTCGTAGGCCATCCGCGCCAGAATCCCGACCCCCAGCCCCATCCCCACGTAGGTCTTGATGATGTCCGAGTCGATGGCGGTGAGAACGACGTTGGGCTTCAGGCCGCGCCCCAGGAAAGCCTTGTTGATCTGGTTGCGCCCGGTAAAGGCGAAGTCGTAGGTGATCAGCGGGTGGCGGGCGATGGCCTCTAGGGTCAGCGGCGGGGTGCTCAGGATGGGGTGGCCCTGGGGGGCGATCACGCAGCGGTTCCACTGGTAGCAGGGCAACATCACCAGGTTGTGCTCTTCGGCGATGGCCTCGGTGGCGATCGCGATGTCCGCCTCGCCCGACAGCACGTACTCGCACACCTGGCGCGGGCTGCCCTGGTGCAGCGACAGGCGCACGTTGGGGTAGCGCGTCATGAAGGCCTGGATCACCGGCGGCAGCGCGTAGCGCGCCTGGGTGTGGGTGGTGGCGATGGAGAGGCTCCCGCTCGCCTCGTTGCTGAACTCGGCGCCCACCTGGCGCAGGTTGTCCACATCGAGGAGCATGCGCTCGGCGATCGCCAGCACCTGCCGCCCCGGCTCGGTGATCGCCACCAGCCGTTTGCCGTGGCGCACGAAGATCTCGACGCCGAGCTCCTCCTCGAGCAGGCGGATCTGCTTGGAGACACCGGGCTGGGACGTGAACAAGGCCTCGGCCGCCTCGGACACGTTGAGCCCGTGCCGGGCCACTTCGAACACGTAACGCAGTTGCTGGATGTTCATGGCGTCACCTTTTGGACCACGCGACCGGGCCTATATAACTTTTTGTTCTTTTAGTTTAACTCGACAAGCCTATTTCTCCATAATCGCTCCCATTACAATGCGGCGCTCAAGATATCGAGGCGCATCATGGACATCGCTTACACCATCGCCGGCTTCTCCGTCGGCGCCATCGTCGGCCTCACCGGGGTCGGCGGAGGCTCGCTGATGACGCCGCTGCTGGTTCTGCTGTTCGGCATACACCCCTCGGTGGCGGTCGGCACCGACCTGCTCTACGCCGCCATCACCAAGGCCGGTGGCACCCTGGCCCACGGCCTGAAGGGCACCGTCGACTGGTCGATCACGCGCCGCCTCGCCTATGGCAGCATCCCTGCCGCGGCGCTGACCCTGCTGGTGCTCGGCCAGGTGGCGCCAGGCGGCATCGGCGGCGCGACGGGGCTCATCAAGGTCGCACTGGGCGTGGCGCTGCTGCTCACCGCGGTGGCGATCATCTTCCGCAAGCAGATCCAGGACTTCGCCCTCCGCCACTCGGAGGGGCGTGAGAACCCGCGCCGCACCGCCACCCTCACCGTCGTCACCGGCGCCGTACTCGGCGTGCTGGTGTCGATCTCGTCGGTGGGTGCCGGCGCTCTCGGCGTCAGCGCGCTATTCTTCCTCTACCCCCGCCTGCCGACCCTGCGCATCATCGGCAGCGACATCGCCCACGCGGTGCCCCTCACCCTGGTGGCGGGCATCGGCCACTGGATGCTGGGCAGCGTCGACTGGTCGCTGCTGGGCAGCCTGCTGATCGGCTCGCTGCCAGGCATCTGGCTGGGCAGCCACATCTCCACCCGCGTGCCCGACCGGGTGCTGCGCCCCATCCTGGCCGGCATGCTGGTCCTGGTGGGCAGCAAACTCATCGCGGCCTGAGCGCCCCAACAGACACCGGCCCTCCGGGGCTTCCAAGGAATCCCGGGGCAGCCCGGCCAGAAAACCAACAGGAACACAGAATGTACCGCTACGATCCCTACGACCAGAGAATCGTCGACGAACGCGTCGCCCAGTTTCGCGACCAGACCCGCCGCTACCTGGCTGGCGAGCTGACCGACGAAGAGTTCCGCCCGCTGCGCCTGCAGAACGGCCTGTACATCCAGCGCCACGCGCCGATGCTGCGGGTCGCCGTGCCCTACGGCCTGCTGTCGTCGGCCCAGGTGCGCGAGCTGGCCCGCATCGCCCGCACTTACGACAAGGGCTACGCCCACATCACCACGCGCCAGAACGTCCAGTTCAACTGGCCCGAGCTCAAGGTGGTGCCCGAGATCCTGGCCGGCCTCGCCACCGTGCAGATGCACGCCATCCAGACCTCCGGCGCCTGCATCCGCAACATCACCTCAGACCCCTTCGCCGGCGTCGCCGCCGACGAATACCTCGACCCGCGCCCGTGGTGCGAGATCCTGCGCCAGTGGAGCACCTTCCACCCCGAGTTCGCCTTCCTGCCGCGCAAGTTCAAGATCGCCGTGAATGGCGCCGCCGAAGACCGGGCCGTCATCCAGTGCCACGACATCGGCCTCGAGCTCAAGCGCGATGCCGCCGGCGAAATCGGCTTCCGCGTGCTGGTCGGTGGCGGCATGGGCCGCACGCCCATCATCGGCGAAGAAATCAACGCCTTCGTGCCCTGGCAGGACATCATCACCTACTGCGAGGCGATCCTGCGTGTGTACAACCGCTACGGCCGCCGCGACAACCTCTACAAGGCGCGCATCAAGATCCTCGTCAAGGCGCTGGGCGTGGCCGAATTCAAGCGCCAGGTCGAGGAAGAGTGGGCCTTCGGCAAGGGCGGCCCGAACACCCTCACCGAAGCCGAACTCACCCGCGTGGCCGGCCACTTCACGACGCCGGCCTACGAGACGCTGCCCTCTGATGACGCCAGCTACGTGAGCCAGCGCGCCGCCAACCCGGCCTTCGCCGCCTGGGCCCGCCGCAACGTGATCGCCCACCAGCAGCCCGGCTACGCTGTGGTGGTGCTGTCGCTGAAAGACCCGAAGCGCGCCCCCGGCGACATCACTGCCGAGCAGCTCGACCTTGTTGCGGACTGGGCCGACGCCCACAGCTTCGGCGAAGTACGCGCCACCCACGAGCAAAACCTCGTGCTGGCCGACGTCAGGCAGTCCGAACTGTTCGCCGTCTGGGAAAAAGCCCGCGCCGCCGGCCTCGCCACCCCGACCTTCGGCCTCCTGACCGATCTGATCTGCTGCCCCGGCGGCGACTTCTGCGCGCTGGCCAACGCCAAGTCGATCCCCATCGCCAACGCCATCCAGGCCCGCTTCGACGACCTGGACCACCTCTACGACATCGGCGACATCGAGCTCAACATCTCCGGCTGCATGAACTCCTGCGGCCACCACCACGTGGGCCACATCGGCATCCTCGGCGTCGACAAGAACGGCGAGGAGTGGTATCAGGTCAGCCTCGGCGGCAGCCAGGGCAACCAGACCAGCCTCGGCAAGGTGATCGGCCGCTCATTTGCGGCGGCCGAAATGCCCGACGTGATCTCGAAGATCATCGACGTCTACCTGGGCCAGCGCCAGCCCGGCGAGCGCTTCATCGAAACCGTCCGCCGCACCGGCCTCGACCCCTTCAAGCTCGGCGTGTATGGCGAAGCCGCCGTCACCGAAAGGAAGCAAAATGCCTAAGCTCATCAAGAACGGCCGCCTCGTCGACGACAGCGCCGAAATCCTCGTCCTCGACGAGAGCCAGGCCCCCGAGGCACTCAGCCTCCCGGCCGGCCCGGTGTTCGTGCCCATGGCCGTGTGGCAGGCCCACAAATCGGCCTTCAGCGGCCGCAGCGACGTCGGCGTGTGGCTCGACAGCCACGACAACGTCGAAGACCTGGCGCCCGACCTGGAAGACCTCTCCGCGGTCGCCCTCAACTTCCCCAAGTTCACCGATGGCCGCGCCTACTCGGCCGCCGCGCTGCTGCGCAGCCGCTACGGCTTCAAGGGCGAGATCCGCGCCATTGGCGATGTGCTGCGCGACCAGTTCTTCTTCATGCAGCGCTGCGGCTTCGACGCCATCCAGCCCAAGGCCGGCAAGTATTCCGACGCGCAGCTCGAGGAGAGCCTGGCAAGCCTCAAAGACTTCTCGGCGCCCTACCAGGCCGCCGTCGACCAGCCGGAACCCCTTTTCCGCCGCGCCCAGCGCGCAACCTGAGCGAGGCGCCCATGCACCCCAACCAGAACCCCAAGCTCGACGACCCGGCCCTGATGGCCAGCGTCGACAGCAAGACCGCCCAGCTGAAGGCCGACCTCGCCGCCTGGGCCGCCGAGCTGCCGGCCATCACGATGGCCAACAGCCTGGGCGCCGAGGACATGGTGCTCACCGACGTGATCGCCACCGCCGGCCTGCCGATCGAGATTTTCTCGCTGGACACCGGCCGCCTGCCCCTCGAAACCTATGACCTGATGGCCCGCGTGCAGCAGCATTACGGGCTCAAGCTGAAGTTCTTCTACCCGAAACACGAAGCCATCGAGGCCTTCACCCGCGAGCACGGCATCAACGCCTTCTACGACAGCGTCGAGCTGCGCAAGGCCTGCTGCCACGCCCGCAAGGTCGAACCCCTCGGCCGCGCGCTGGCCGGCAAACAGGCCTGGATCACCGGCCTGCGCGCACAGCAGTCAACGACCCGCACCGACCTCCCCAAGCGCGAACACGACGCCGGCAACGGCCTCGTCAAGTTCAACCCGCTGTCCGACTGGACCGAGAAGGAAGTCTGGGCCTACATCCGCCTGAACAAGATTCCGCACAACGCCCTCCACGACAAGTTCTACCCGAGCATCGGCTGCGCGCCCTGCACGCGCCCGGTTTCCATCGGAGAAGACGTGCGCGCCGGACGCTGGTGGTGGGAAAATCCCGAATCCAAGGAATGCGGCCTGCACGTCAAGAAGTAACGGGCACCGAAGAACCCTTTAACGAGTAAAGCAATGTCGACGCTCACCAAGCAAACCCTGAGCCACCTGGACTGGCTCGAATCCGAAGCCATCCACATCATGCGAGAAGTGGCCGGCCAGTGCAGCAACCCCGTGCTGCTGTTTTCCGGCGGCAAGGATTCCCTGTGCCTGCTGCGCCTGGCCGAAAAAGCCTTCCGCCCCGGTCGCTTCCCCTTCCCGCTGATGCACATCGACACCGGCCACAACTACAAGGAAGTCACCGACTTTCGCGACAAGCGCGCCGCCGAACTCGGCGAGCGCCTGATCGTGCGTTCGGTTGAAGACTCCATGGCCCGCGGCACCGTCGTCCTCAAGAACGAAGGCGAATCCCGCAACAAGCACCAGTCGGTCACCCTGCTCGAAGCCATCGAGGAATTCGGCTTCGACGCCTGCATCGGCGGCGCCCGTCGCGACGAGGAAAAAGCCCGCGCCAAGGAGCGGATCATGAGCTTCCGCGACGAATTCGGCCAATGGGATCCGAAGAACCAGCGCCCCGAGCTGTGGAACCTCTACAACGCCCGCAGCCACAAGGGCGAGAACATCCGCGCCTTCCCGATCAGCAACTGGACCGAAATGGACGTCTGGCAGTACATCGAGCGTGAAAAGCTCGAACTGCCCAGCATCTACTTCTCGCACATCCGCCCGATCGTCATGCGCGGCGGTGCGATGGTGCCGGTCACCGACATCACACCCGCCCGGCCCGACGAAGAGATCGTCCAGATGCAGGTGCGCTTCCGCACCGTCGGCGACATCACCTGTACCGCGCCGGTACTCAGCGACGCCGATACGGTCGAGAAGATCGTCATTGAAACCGCCACCACCACGATCACCGAACGCGGCGCAACCCGCCTCGACGACCAGACTTCCGACGCCTCCATGGAGCAGCGCAAGAAGGAAGGGTATTTCTAAAATCATGACCAGCGCCCACACCTCCCCCCTCCAGATCGAAGACCGCGGCCTGCTGCGTTTCCTGACCTGCGGCTCTGTCGATGACGGCAAGAGCACCCTGATCGGCCGCCTACTCTTCGACACCAAGACCATCCTGGCCGACACGCTCACCGCCATCGAGCGCACGTCCACCAAGCGCGGCCTCACCGCCGTCGACCTGTCGCTGCTCACCGACGGCCTGCAGGCCGAGCGCGAACAAGGCATCACCATCGACGTCGCCTACCGCTACTTCTCCACCGGCACGCGCAAGTACATCATTGCCGACGC
>OBMA010002768.1_pt1 | contig 10104 bp, 10 predicted proteins | sample 1539141 | NCBI WGS metagenome assembly OBMA01 (sample SAMEA3991484, study PRJEB22521) | metagenome | biome: anthropogenic terrestrial biome; feature: sewage plant; material: raw primary sludge | place: Sweden | collected 2012-09-26 | reverse complement strand
TTTTTGGAAGTAAATTTTTTACCCCACATATTCGTGTATATAATAAACAGGAGAAGATGCGTCTATTGGTATCTTCTCCTCTTTGTTTTTAATGTGGCACTCCTTGTTAGTATGCGTGCTACAGTATTGTTGGCACTATTATGTGAGTCGTACTAAGATAAAGGAACGATATCATACCTTCCACGCGAGTGGAAGTGCTGTCCCGTTACGGGACGATATGTCCACGCGTGTGGAAGCACTGTTTTTTCACGGGACAGACCGTCCACGAGCGTGGAAGCTCTGATTTTTTACTTGACGGACCTTCCACGCGTGTGGAAGGTCTGGAAATTCACTTGACGCTCTTTCCACGCTCGTGGAAGGTCCGTCAAGTCGCGGGACAGTGTATCCACGCTTGTGGACGATATTTAAAACAGCAGAAACAGCATCTTTCTGCTGTTGGATGTCACATTATTCCCCCAAGAAATGAGGAGAGGCTGAATTCAATTTGAATTCAGCCTCTCCTCATTTCTCTTTTTTGCCTCCGTCTTTGCCTCAACCTCCGCCTTTTATTCATTTGCCCACAAACTATTTCCTCGTATATTTCCGTTTCCGTGCCAGTTGGTATCCTATCCCGAAGAGAAGTAACAAGCCGATAGGCAGCAATACGTTTACAGCCTGCCATATTGTTTTTTCGTCGCTGGATACTTGTTTGTTTAGTAACCGAAGCTTTAAGGTGCGGTTTCTGAGTTGCATCCAGCCATCGTTGTCGGTAAGGTAAAGTACAGAGTTGAGTACAAATTCTTTGTTGCCGAACTGTTGATTCATATATCGGTCGAACCCGAGTGGAATAGTCGTACTGTCGCTCGCCACGCCGTTTGTTTCGTTGCGGATGATATCACCATCGGCCACCACTATCTGACGTGTTCTTGTACTTGTTTGCTTCAATGGCTGAGTGTTTGTAAGTCCTTTCGGTACCATGCGGTTGGCAAAGTTCGATTCGAAAACGCCTTCGAGTGCCACCGCTACCGGTACATAGCTCAGGTTGAAATAAGCTTTATCGTTAGGCTTTGGTACCTGACTCAGATCGATGGTAGTAGGAGTTCCAATAATGTGAGTATTGTCGGAACTGGCCAAAAGCAGTTGCGCATCCACCTGCTTGTTGTCGCCCACTAAGTCTATGCCCGAGCAGAACTCAGCGCGCACCTCCGAAATATTTCTGGTTACCGGATGAACACCCGATGCCAGCAACAGCGGTGCATAAAACCATGGCGATGGTTCGAACTGCGGTGTTGCGTTTTTCGGAGCTATGTTGATGGGAATGGAGGCACATTGTACATCCTGTAAAATAACAGGATTGATTCGCACACCGTAACGGAACAGCTGATCGCCCAGATTTACATCCTGTTCGATGGCCGGTGACAATCCTGTTGCAGATAAGTTCTCTTTCGAAACCCGAACGGCATCCAATATCCAGAGCACCCGTCCACCGTTCATGATGTATTGGTCGATAATGTATTTGTCGGATTCGCTAAAAGGAGTGGTGGGTTTAGCGATAATGATGGCTTTGTAGTTGTTTAGAATCGACGCATCGGTAGCCAACACGCCACGATCTACCTGAAAATAATGACTTAGGGCTTTGCTGATATCGTAGGTTTCAGCCTCGTTCAATTCGCCATGTCCTTCGATAAATGCAATTTTAGAAACCTCCGTGTTGATTAACTGACGAATACCGTCGGTGATTTCAAACTCCAGATTCTCAATAGAGATATTCAGGTTCTCTTCGCCCGAGTTGCCTCTGATGTTTTTTAGCAAGCAGATGGGTAGCTTTTTGCCGTTGTAGTTTATCTCTATCCACGGGAAAATTACTTTCTGTATCGATTTACCTTCTTTGTCTCTCTCGTAAACGGCTGTTGCACTTAAACCGCGTTGTTGCAGTTCGTCGTATTTCTTTTCGCGCTCTTCCTGAGTGTCGGATAAGGACGGGTTCTCGTATTCGATGTGGATGGTTTTGTTGGAGTAAACAGATAATTCCTCAAGGAGTTCGGCGGTAGATCGTTTCAGTCGTTGAAAGCCCGGGTTCAAGTCGCCATCGAGGTAAACGGTTACTTCGAGAGGGGCATCCACCTTTGCCATTAATTTTTTAGAAGGTTCGGCTATGCTAAATCGTTTGTCGGAGGTCAAATCAATTCGGAAGAAATAAAAGAATGAGATGATAATAACTGCAACTAAGCCAAAGGCTAAAAGTGTATTTTTATGATTTCTGATTTTCATTTTCTTTGTAATCTTCTATTTACTTCTTATAAACAATTTTTTTTGCTTTCATTTACGTGCTATCACATTTATTGCAATATTTTTTTTAGCGAATGATTTCGAAGGTGTTTTGCGGTTTACAAACAATGCAAGCCCTCATCGCTAAGTATTTACTTCAATAGCTGCTCGGTGTGCAAAGATAGTCATTTTACGAAATTAAATAATACAATACATACTACAGTTTTGCGTCTAAAAGTAGAGTTTTTATGCGGATGTGTTTTCGTAGTCGTTGAGCACTTGATTTGTTGTTTGAAACAGTCCGCGGTACTGATTTTATCCTGAATTTTGGGTATGAACATTGTATTTCTTTCTGTACCTTAAAAAACCTTATTTCTATTTGGGAGCATATTTTGCTTGTTGAGTGGGTGGATTTATTTTATTATCTTTGCCAGTCCGATGCGAAATTAATTTCGTTATCAAATGATTTTGACATTCAGAGCTTTGACTATTTCAGAGGAAGAATATTCAGAATGTCAACTGGTTTTTAAGTGCAACTAAGCTTTATTTTTATAAAACAAATCCTTTCTTTATGGGTAAAATAATTTCATTAGCAAACCAAAAAGGTGGTGTAGGAAAAACAACTACAGCTATTAATCTGGCTGCATCGTTGGCTTCGCTTGGTAAAAAAGTACTGTTAGTGGATGCTGATCCACAGGCAAACGCGTCTTCCGGACTTGGAATAGATATTCGTTCGCTCGAATTTACTATTTACGAATGCCTCATTGATGGCGTGCCATCTATCAAAGCAATTCACCCAACACAAGTTGAAAACCTGTTTGTGCTACCATCACATATCGATTTGGTTGGTGCGGAAATCGAAATGTTGAACATGGAAACGCGTGAACGAGTGATGGAAAATTTACTTCTTCCGTTAAAACCCCTTTACGATTATATCCTTATTGATTGTTCACCATCTTTAGGACTGATAACAGTAAATGCCCTTACGGCTTCCGATTCGGTTATTATCCCGGTTCAATGTGAGTATTTTGCTCTCGAAGGAATCAGCAAATTGTTGAACACCATTAAAATAATTAAAAGTAAACTGAATCCTGAACTCGAAATAGAAGGCTTTTTACTGACTATGTATGATAATCGTTTACGACTGGCCAATCAGGTATATGCCGAAGTGAAGAAACATTTTGAAGGAATGGTTTTCGAATCGGTTATTACCCGAAATGTGCGCTTAAGTGAAGCTCCAAGTCATGGTAAACCCGTGCTGCTGTACGATTCGGAATCGAAAGGTTCGACCAATTACATGGATCTGGCAAAAGAACTTATTGCTAAAAATCAATAAAAAACATTTTTGGGAATTTTTAGAAATACAACAAATAGACAACATTTGCGTTATCGCTCTACATAAATATGGCAAAGAATATTACAGGATTAGGAAGAGGTTTAGGTGCTTTAATAGATACTGAGCACGTTTCAACAAGTGGATCGTCGTCGATTAGTGAAGTGGCAATGGATGTTATTTTTGCCAACCCCAATCAACCGCGTACCCATTTCGACGAAGAAGCGTTGACCGAACTGGCAACTTCAATTCGTGAGTTAGGTGTTATTTCGCCTATCACGTTGCGTAAAAATGATGATGGAACTTATCTTATCATTGCCGGTGAACGAAGATTCAGAGCGTCGAAACTGGTTGGATTAAAGTCTATTCCGGCTTATGTAAAAACAGCTGCTGATGAGCAAGTGATGGAAATGGCGCTGATCGAGAACATTCAACGTGAAGATTTGAATGCGATTGAAATAGCCTTGACTTTTTATCGTTTGATGGAAGAGTACAAGCTTACACAGGAACGCTTGAGCGACCGTGTGGGAAAAAAACGCACCACCATTGCTAATTATCTTCGGTTATTGCGTTTGCCTGCAGAAATCCAGATGGGAATTAAAAACAAGAAAATTGACATGGGACATGCCCGTGCGATACTTGGTTTAAATGATCCTGCAGTACAACTAAAATTGTACGATCTGATTGTAAAGAATGAATATACGGTTCGGAAAGTTGAAGAGCTGGTTCGCCTGTTTTTGGAAACGGGACACTTTGATGATAAAAATTCGGCATCGGCCAATCCGGTGAAAAAATTGAAGGAATTTGATGAACTGAAGTCTCAATTGAGTCAGGTTTTTGGAACAAAGGTTCAATTTACGTGTAACCCCGAAGGTAAAGGCAAGATTTCAATACCATTTACCAACGATGAGGATTTGGCGCGTATCATGGATTTGTTCGATAAAATTTAATCCATCTTTTTCTGTGTGTAAATACCTAAACATAATCGTTCTTTTTGTTTTCTTGATATCCTTTGATGTTCAGGCGCAAACGCCTTTTATGAAGGGCGATTCACTGCCGGATACCATCAGGATTTCAAAAACCGAGGTGAAAGCTGTTGCGCAACAAATTGCCGATTCGTTGAAACCTAAAGTGTTTAAACCTAACCCGATGAAAGTGGTTTGGATGGGAGCAATTATTCCTGGTTACGGGCAAATATTGAACAGAAGATACTGGAAGTTACCCATTGTGTATGCCGGCTTTATGGGTTGTGCTTATGCAATAGCTTTTAATTCGAGTAAATACCAAACCTATAAAACGGCTTATCGGGATATTCTCAGGTATAGCTCGGATGCCGATTATCAGGCGATTGTTGATAAAGATCATAGTAAGGTCAGTTTCTACCAGATTTTACCTCCCGGTTATACCGATTTTTCGAGATTTAATGGCGTGTCGGGTTTTACTAAAACGCTTAAGAATAAGCAGGATAGTTTTCGCAGGTATCGCGATTTGAGCATTTTTGCTACGGTGGGCTTTTACGCCATTACCATTATTGAGGCCTATGTGGATGCTCAATTGTACGATTTTGACATTTCCCCCGATTTGTCGATGCGTGTGCAACCTGCTTTGCTGAGAAATGCATACGGAGTACCTAGTACCCTCGGGTTGCAGTGTAATTTATCGTTGAGATAAAGTTTCAAATTACAAAACAATTTAGAAGAATGAATTTTAAAATTATATTTTCACTAAGTTCCCTTTTAATTTTAGGCAGCGTATTTTGCTTCTCGCAAAATAATACGGCTGCTTCGAAGAAGAGTGTCTCCGAACAAGGGTTGGACACTACTTTAGTTATACCTACTGATTTCGATAATTCACTTGATAATATGCTTCACTCCTGGATTGTGCGCCGAGCCAGCACGCCCAATTGCAATTCGAGTGATGAAATAGTAGAATTTCCCGATTCTATCTATAAACTCAGGCTGGCTAAAATGCCATGTTTGATGGAGATGCCCTACAATAGTACGATTCGCTCGTATATTGAATTATACACGGTGAAGAAACGCCGCCAGGTGGAATATATGATGGGAATGAGTCATTATTACTTCCCTCTTTTTGAGCAGGTGTTGGGAGCAAATAATTTACCACTTGAGCTTAAGTATCTGTCTATCATTGAGTCGGCATTAAATACCACCATTGTGTCAAGAATGGGAGCTTCCGGATTATGGCAGTTGATGATTGCTACCGGTCGTATGTACGGTTTGGAAATCAATAGTTTGGTGGATGAACGTCTGTCGCCGGACAAAGCAACCAATGCGGCAGCTCATTTTCTGAAAGATTTATATTCGATTTACGGTGACTGGAATTTGGTTATTGCTTCCTACAATTGTGGCCCTGGAAATGTGAATAAAGCTATCCGCCGAGCTGGTGGAAAACGTGACTACTGGGCTATTTATCCTTACCTTCCACGAGAAACTAGAGGCTATGTGCCTATTTTTATTGCAGCAAATTATGCTTTGAATTTTGGAACGGAGCACAATATATGTGCTGCAACTGTAAATATGCCGGCACTGACGGATACCATTATGGTGAATCATCGCATTCATCTTGAGCAGGTAGCTGAGGTGCTGAACTTACCCATCGAACAGGTTAGATTGTTGAATGCTCAATATATAAAGGACATTATTCCTGGTAATATAAAACCTTATGCGTTATGTTTACCACTCAACTATGCTAATCAGTTTATTAGTAAATTGGATCAGGTATTGGCCTATAGAGCCGATGAGTTGGTAAATACCCGTCGTAGCGAAATAGAAATTGTTCAAGCGCCTGCAATGGTTACTCCAGGTGGCTCAGGACGTGTTATTTTCCATAAAGTAAAACGTGGCCAGACTTTGAGTGAAGTGGCAGCTAAATATGGCATTTCTACTTCCAAATTAAAGAAATGGAATCATCTGCGGAAGTCTACTATTCAGGTTGGTCAGCGATTGAAAATTCTCAAATAGTACGTTCGACAACAGTATTTATTCAGCAATGATTTCAATCGGTAAAAAATGAAACAATATTATGGAAAAACTATTTTATTCCATTTCAGAAGTGGCCGATTTACTTGGCGTTAATCAGTCGAATTTGCGTTTTTGGGAGAGTGAATTCAAACAGCTCAAACCCAAGCGTAATCCTAAAGGCACCCGATTTTATTCCCCGGGAGATATAGCTCTTATTAAGCAAATAATGTATCTTGTCAACGAACAAAAGTTGACACTCGAAGGTGCTAAACGCAAGCTCAGTCAAAAAAAAGATACTGTTGCCAAACAACAAGAAGTGGTGGAGCGTTTGAAACTTATCAGAACTGAGCTTTTGGGAATTTCTAAAGCTTTGTCGGAATAAGTGTATAAATATCCAATAATACTTCTACTTTTTATGAAAAAGACACTCTTCTTTTCGTTCTTTCTTGTATCGTTACTTTTTATATCTCCAATTCTTTCCGCTCAAAAAACACCAAAGAATGTCATTTTCTTGATAGGCGATGGAATGGGACTTGCCCAGGTTTATGCCGGTATGGTGGCCAATGGAAATAGCCTGGCTTTGGAGAGATGTACTTACACGGGTTTTTCAAAAACATATTCCTCTTCCAATTTTACAACAGATTCGGGTGCGGGTGGCACAGCTTTGGCCTGTGGTGTGAAAACTAAAAACGGTATGATTGGTATGAGCCCCGATTCAGTAGCCGTTGAATCGATACTGCAAGCATCGAGTCGTCATGGTTTAGCTACAGGTGTTGTTGTAGCTTGCGCATTGACGCATGCTACTCCTGCTTCATTTGTGGCTCATCAGGTTAATAGGGGAATGAATGACGAAATAGCGGCTGATTATCTGAATACAGATATAGATGTTTTTATAGGTGGTGGGCGTAAATATTTCGAAAAACGAGTAGATAACCGAAATCTGACAGAGGAGTTGAAAGCCAAAAATTACCAGATGGCTTACACATTGGATGAAGTAAAAGCAATTAAAACAGGTAAGTTAGCCGGGTTACTTTACGATGATCAGAATCCGTCGATGCCAGAGCGTGGAGCCATGCTTCCCGATGCCACTGTGGCAGCTATTGATATTCTGGAGCATAATGGTAAAGGTTTCTTTTTGATGGTTGAAGGTTCGCAAATTGATTGGGCGTGTCATGATAATAATGCAGATCAGGAGATACTGGAAATGCTTGATTTTGATCAAACGGTTGGGCGTGCGCTTGATTATGCAAAAAGAACAGGAAATACCTTAGTAGTTGTAACTGCCGACCACGAAACAGGTGGATTGAGTATTCTTGACGGTAAATTCGGAGACCATAAAATGAAAACCGGTTTCAGTACCAAAAGTCATTCCGGCGTTCCGGTTCCTGTATTTGCATTTGGCCCCGGTGCCGAAAACTTTACAGGATTTATGGAGAATACCAGTTTCAAAGCAAAGCTTGAAAAACTCTTGAAATTGAAGAAATATGCAACAGCGAATTGATCGATGTTAAAATGAAAGAGGCTACGATAAAGTCTCTTTTTTTTAGCTCATAATAAAGAGAAATTCAAGTAAAGTAGGAGTGAGTGCACCATTTTTTCGCAATCTTCTTCTTCTTCTTCTTCTTCTTCTTTGCCTATGCCTTTGCCTATGCCTTCGCCTATTCCTTTGCCTTCGCTTACTCCTTTTTAGAACTCTAAGACTTGTAACTATACTCTCGTAACTAATTCCATGGATAAAATAGCATACGAAAAGATAATCGTCGGTCACATGATTGATTTGTATTGTCGTAAGAAGCACAAAGGCGAAGGTTTGTGTGTGGACTGTGAGCAGCTAAAGCAATACGCGCAGGAACGATTGGATAAATGCTGCTTTGGAGCTGATAAGACAGCTTGTAAGGATTGTAAGGTGCACTGCTATAAAAATGACATGCGTGACAGGATACGTCAGGTAATGCGCTTCTCCGGACCACGGATGTTTTTCTACTATCCCAAAGATGCTTTCTTGCACTTTAAAAAGAAGAGACCCTGAAAAATTAATTTCAAGGTCTCTTCTTTATTCGGTTCAATTGGTTCTTATTTTAGAGCCAATTTTTTCTTTACCAAACCAGTAATGTCGTTAGAACTTGGCGATTGGTAAATGATACTTTGAGCACTTAAATCAAAAATATAAGTGTATTTGTTTTCAAGAGCCACTTCATTGATAGCTTTTTTTACTTTTTCCACTACAGGAGTAAATAACTCTTGTTGTTTCTTTTGCAAATCTGTACTAGCAGTTTGGTTGAAAGTTGTAATACGTTGCTCAATTTCACCAATCTCAGCTTGACGGGCGGTTTTGATGCTTTCGGGCATCGTAGCTTGTTTTGCTGTGTATTCTTTGATTTTAGAGTTGTACTCTTCGCGCATTTTCACCAATTCGCTTTCCCATTGAGTTTGCAAATCAGAAATTGTTTTTTCAATAGTTGCTCTTTCTGGCATTAATGACAGAATTTCTTGAGAATTTACGTGGCCAAGCTTTGCTTCTTGAGCCATTAAACTGATAGGTAAAGCACAAAGCAATACGAGGGCAATTTTCTTTAACATGTTATTTTTTTTAGTTGTTTGTATTTGATTTAAAAATGGAATGCAAAAATATAAAATTATTTCGAATACCCCAATTTTTGGAGCACTAAGTCGCTAATATCTAATTTAGGAGAAGTGAAAATAATATTCATTGAAGAACTCTTGTCGAAAACCATTTCCAAATCCTTTGATTTGCTGATTTCCTGAATGGCAGTGTAGACTTCATCCTGAATGGGTTTCATTAAACTTTGACGTTTTTTGAACAGTTCTCCGTCAGCTCCAAAGTACTTCTTCTTTAAATCTTGCGATGCTTTTTCTTTGGTAACTATTTCTTCTTCACGTTTGGCTTTCATATCCTCCGAAAGAAAAACAAGTTCAGTTTGATAGTTTTTATACAATTTTTGAACTTCCTGAGCCTGAGCTTCCACTTCCGATTGCCATTTCTTTGAAATTTGGGTCAGTTGGTCATTTGCAGTTTCGAATGCAGGAATGTTTTTCATAATGTATTCCATATCCACCATTGCAAATTTTTGGGCATTTCCGGCAAAAGTAATTCCGGCTAATAAACAGAGCGACAAAATTAGTTTTCTCATATTTTTTTCTTTTATGGTTAGACTTCTAAACTCTTATCCATGGTTTGTATACAAATTCTTTGCCAAAGTTTTTTGCTGCCTGAGTTGTTGGTTTATCAGGCATTTCAATTCTCTTACAATTCCTGACCAAGTACAAAGTGGAACTGACTTCCGCTGACTTTACCGGTTGTAATATCCTTGTCAAATCCGTAACCCCAGTCGATACCCATCATACCAAACATAGGTAGGAAGATACGAACCCCTAAACCGGCACTTCGTTTCAAATCAAATGGATTGTAGTTCTTTAATTTGGTAAAACAGTTCCCCGCTTCAGCAAATGCTAAGGCATAGATGGTGGCCGATTGCTCCAATGATAAAGGATAACGCACTTCCATAGTACTGCAAGATAAAT
>OBMA010002767.1_pt1 | contig 10104 bp, 7 predicted proteins | sample 1539141 | NCBI WGS metagenome assembly OBMA01 (sample SAMEA3991484, study PRJEB22521) | metagenome | biome: anthropogenic terrestrial biome; feature: sewage plant; material: raw primary sludge | place: Sweden | collected 2012-09-26 | reverse complement strand
TTGTGCGAGTTTTGCTAATTTAATGGCTTTTAATTCTGCACTTTTCCCAAGACCCAGTAGCTGGGCGTTTGGCTGTACCGCAATATTGGCAATTAACGGCAGGCTTTCATTAAAACCCGCCTTAAACTGAGTGGCATTGAGAATGTCATCTAGCTGGTTGATTTGATAAGCATTTAAATTCTGTTGTAATTGTTCTGAATCAACCAATATCCACAAAGATTCACTTGATGTTTGTGCTGGAAATGCAGTTTGCAGTGTAAATTTCATTGTCTGTTTCGAACCTAATGGACAAAAAAGAAAGATAAGTCCATTAAACACTTTCGGATATGAGGTTGCAATCGGCAACAAGCGATAGGTTTTATATTTTTAACATTCGGGTAAACTACAGTTTCCTTTCGACTGACTCTATCTGGAAGCATTACCTTGATTATTCGGCGTTACCTCGTCAAACAAGTGGTGTCCACCTCGCTGGTGGTGACTGCCTTGCTCACCTTAATCATTATGGGCGGTCAGTTGATCAAGATTTTTGGACGTGCTGCACAGGGTCGTCTGGACGGTGATGTTCTGCTGAGCATCATTGCCTATCGCTTGCCTGAGTTTTTAACGTTGATCCTGCCATTGGGCTTTTTTATTGGCCTGATGCTGGTGTTTGGCCGTCTGTATGTCGATCATGAAATGGCGGTGCTGAATGGCAGTGGCGTGAGCCGCAACCAGTTGGCACGACTGTTATTGCCAATGACCCTGGTATTTTTGATTGTTCAGTCTATCTTGATGTTTTGGGGAGCATCTTCGGGAATACGCGCCTATGAAAGCCTGATGCAGACTCAGGCTGTGCGTGCGGGCTTTGATCTGGTTCGACCAAAGGAGTTTATCTCTTCTGGGCCGTATACCATTTATGCAGGTTCGCTTTCGGAAGACCGTAAGAATTTAAAGGATATTTTTTATTACCAAAAGGCGGATCGGGAAGATAAGCCTGATGTGATGATTCTGGCGAAAGAAGCCACCCGTGTGGAAATGGCCAATGATACCGCCAATGTGGTTGATCTGGTTCAGGGCCGTCGCTACGAAATCTATCCAAACCAGCCTCGATATACTCAAGCCGAGTTTCAGTCCTATCGTTTACGTCTGGAAAATGATAAGGATGTCAAATTTGAAAGTGATGATGTGGAAGCATTGCCGATGAGCAAGCTATGGCAAAAGCGCGATGATTCCGTGGTGCGGAGTGAGCTGGGCTGGCGGATTTTTGGTCCATTGGTCATGGTGATTGCCCTGATGCTGACCGTGGCCTTGTCTGAAGTCAGTCCACGGCAGGGACGTTATTACCGTCTGATCCCCGCCATTTTCATTTTTGCCAGCCTGATTGTATTGATGATTGCGATTAAAACGCGGATTAGTAAGGAACAACTGGATATCTGGGCCTATCCAGTGGTGTTGTTGGTATATGCAGGTGCTGCGGCAATTTTTGCCCGTAAACAGAAGCTGGCACCCAAAATCAAGAAAAGTATGCAGCGAGTGGGGTTGTGATGTTAGCACGTCGAATAGTCGCCAGACATGTCACCAAAACCACGGTTCTCGCCATGCTGGGAACCACGCTGGTGCTGTCTTTTCTACAGGTGTTGTTTACCTATCTGGGTGAGCTGGGTTCACTTAAGCCCGATTACAACGCATGGCAGGCGTTCCTGTTTGTGATGTGGGGTGCGCCGCGCTATCTCTATGAAATCCTGCCTGTTGCGGCATTGATTGGTTCGGTTTTAGGGCTGGGGGCATTGGCATCCAACAGTGAGCTGATTGTGATGCGTTCAGTGGGCATCAGCCTGTGGCGCATTGTGGGCTGGGTAATGCGTTCAGCTTTATTGCTGATTATCCTGTCGTTTGCCTTGAGTGAATGGGTGATCCCATATACCAATGAAAAGGCGCAGAGCATTAAAACACAGCGTAGTGTCGCATCCTTGGGTGAGGTAAAGGGCTATTGGTCACGTGAGGGGCAGCGCTTTATCTATATTGACTATGCCAATGCCCAGGGACAACTTCGTGATATTAATGTCATTGATTTTGATCAAAACTACCGTTTGCAGTCTTTTGTCAGTGCCAAACAAGGGCAGTTTGTCAAAGATGGACAGTGGACTTTAAAAGAGTCGCATCAGGTCGATTTACTGGCTCAGGGTAATGCGATCAAGACTGATCATGAGCAACAGCCACTGGGACTGGCATTACAACCTAAATATGTACATATGGTTACGCTGGACCCAGAGGATTTATCGCCAAGCCAACTGATCAGTTTTATGCGCTACCTGAAAGAATATAGTCAGGTGCCAAAAACCTATGAATTGGCATTCTGGCAAAAAGTTGCTTCACCCTTTGCCCTGATTACGCTGGTATTGATCGCCTGTTCCTTTATTTTTGGCCCATTGCGTCAGCAATCGATGGGTTTCCGTCTCGTAATTGCATTATTTACAGGACTGGGCTTTTTCTATTTACAGGATTTTTTGGGCTATGCCAGTCTGGTGTATGCGCCTTCCCCAGCGTGGTTTGTCTTGCTGCCAATCCTGTTGATGTTTGTGGCAGGAAGTTATTTGCTCTATCGCGCACGCTAGAAGTCTGAATAGTTTGAATTGATAATCATTATTGATTAAAGCGTCTGCAAGATCATGGAGAAATTTGTCAAATTTCGGTAAACTATGCCGATCAAATGATAGACAAACAGAGAGTCCATTATGACGGATGCAAATGCTGGCAAAATTCCTCACGTTCTGGTCATTATGGATGGCGTGGGACATCGTGAAGCGGTTGAGGACAACGCTTATCTGGCGGCAAAAACGCCAAACCTCAGCGCCATGAAAGCCAGGCATCCCAATAGTTTAATTTCTGGCTCTGGTGAGGATGTGGGCTTGCCTGATGGACAGATGGGCAACTCAGAAGTGGGGCATATGAATCTGGGTGCAGGTCGTGTGCTGTATCAGGATTTTACCCGTATTACCAAGGACATTCGTACTGGTGATTTCTTTGAGCATGAAGTGCTGGTGGATGCGGTTGAAAAAGCCAAGGCAGCCCATGGTGCAGTGCATGTGATGGGGTTGTTGTCAGAGGGTGGTGTACACTCGCATGAAGACCATATCGTTGCCATGTGTGAGCTTGCGCTAAAACGTGGTGCAACAGTATATCTACATGCATTCCTCGATGGTCGTGATACACCACCACGCAGTGCCAAGCCATCACTGCAAAAACTGGATGCCATGTTTGCCCAATACCCAAATCAGGGGCGTATTGTCTCAATGATTGGCCGCTATTTTGCAATGGACCGTGACAATCGCTGGAACCGTGTTGAAGAAGCCTATCGCTTGATGACCGAGGGTGAGGCAATCCGTGTTGCCAATTCTGCGCTTGAGGGATTGGAACAGGCCTATGCGGCGGATGAGAACGATGAATTTGTTCGAGCAACCCGTATTGGTGAAACCGTCAAGGTACAGGATGGTGACAGCATTGTATTTATGAATTTCCGTGCTGACCGTGCCCGTGAAATCACCCGTGCCTTTGTTGAAAAAGATTTTGCAGGCTTTGAACGTAAAGTTGTTCCGCATTTGTCAAAGTTTGTGATGCTGACCCGTTATCAGGCCAGCATTGATGCACCTGTTGCCTATATGCCTGAAGAACTTAAAAATTCCATTGGTGAATACCTGTCTGGTTTAGGCAAAACCCAGTTGCGTATTGCTGAAACTGAAAAATATGCCCACGTCACGTTCTTCTTTAGTGGTGGTCGTGAAGATGAATATACAGGTGAAAAGCGTATCCTGATTCCATCACCAAACGTGGCAACCTATGACCTGAAACCTGAAATGAGTGCCATAGAAGTCACTGATGAACTGGTGAATGCCATTAATTCAGGTGAGTTTGACCTGTTGGTGGTGAACTATGCCAACGGTGACATGGTCGGGCATACGGGTGTGTTTGACGCTGCGGTAAAAGCGGTTGAGACAGTGGACACCTGTTTGGGACGTGTCTATGAGGCTGTCATGGCAAACAAAGGGCATATGTTAATTACCGCCGATCATGGTAATGTAGAGCAAATGCAGGACTACGACAGTGGACAGGTTCATACCCAGCACACTACTGAACTGGTTCCATTTATCTATGTTGGGCCAACGCAGGCAACCATTGCTGAGGGTGGGGTTTTGGCAGATGTCGCGCCAACACTGCTTCATTTGATGCAGATTCCTGTACCGCCAGAAATGCAGGGTAAAAATTTAATTACTTTGGAATAAATTTCCCTTAGCTCCTCTTTTTAAAAGAAGAGCTTCTTTAGAAAGGTGAACAAATGACCCAGCACAACAACATTTACAGGGCTTTATATGCAGGGTTGTTGATGTGTTGGGGGCATATCCTATATGCAGCACCAAGCCCACATCCATCGGGCTGGGTGGATGAGACTGCATCGCATAGCAGCGCCGAAGTGCCAATTGAGTCAATTCAACAGTTTGTACAAATCTATGGCATTGTACGGGACAACTATGTTGACAAGAAATCTGATGATGCCCTGTTCCAGCAGGCCATTAAGGGATTGGTCAGTGGTCTGGATCGCTATTCCCGTTATCTGTCTGCTGAGGAATATCGCCAGCTGATTCAATATACCGAGGGTGATTTAGCTTCTGTTGATTTTAATTTAAATTATGACAGCTTTACCCGCTTATGGCAGATTCATGACCTAAAAACAGGGTCGGATTCCAATAAGCTGGGATTGCGTAATGGGCAAACCATCCTGAAAATTGACAATCAGGAATTAAAGAGCCTGAATCAAGATCAAGTGCAGGGTTTACTTTATGGATCGATTGGCAGCACCCTGCAAATACAGCCTGAAAACAGCAATAGCACGGTAATTCTGGTTCGGAATAAAAAAGTTGAAACTGATATTGAACCTGTTTTATTACATAATCAGGTACTGGTACTCAAAATTCGGGTATTCCAGCAAGATACGGCCAATGAAATCAAACGTCTGATTGAAGAATACAGTTCAACAAAGTTAAAGGCAGTTGTGCTGGATTTACGCAATAATCCAGGTGGACTGCTTTCCGCTGCGGTTGAATCCGCAGACTTATTTTTGAATCAGGGACTGATTGTCACCACAAAAAGCCGTTCTGAGGGCGATCAGCAGTTTCAGGCATTGCCCTCCAATGAGTTTCAGAATATTAAACTGGGGATTTTGATCAACCGCCGTTCTGCATCAGCGGCTGAAGTGTTTACCGCAGCCCTGAAAGAACATAAACGGGCATGGGTGATTGGGGAGAACAGTTATGGTAAAGGTGTGGTACAAAAACTGTTTCCACTTCCAAGTGGCGCAGCCCTGCAAATGACGGTATCGCATTATTACACCCCAAATGGCAACATGATTGAGGGGCAGGGGATTCAGCCAAACCAGACCTATCCCTTGCCGCCAGAAATGAAAGAGGACAGTTATTTAGAACATGTCACTGAACTGGTGCTGAAAAGTAAGCTTTAACATAATAAAACCCCTTTTTAAGGGGCTTTATTTTTAGATCAGCGTATTACTCATCATCTTCAGTATCGAGTCCAAATTTTTTCAAACGATAGCGTAAAGAGCGGAACGTCATGCCCAGTTTCTTGGCCGCCAGAGTACGGTTCCAGTGCGTGAGATTGAGTGCATTGAGCAGGATTTCTTTCTCAATATTTTCTAGATAGCGTTCCAGTCCTTCAGGCGGAAGTTTTTTAGAACTCATTGCAGGGCTAGTGCTTGGATGAACCTGCTCATTCTCTTCCTGCGTTGCAAAGGGCATGGTGACAGGAGTCGCAATTGAGCCGCGTAATGGGGCTGTTTGCAAGTGTGCAAGATCGATATTTTCGTCATCACTGAGGGTGATGGCGCGTTCAATGATATTGCGTAACTCACGCACATTGCCTGGGAAATATTGTTGTAACAGGAATTGTTCTGCACGAGAAGACAGGGTTTTTGCAGGGAGTTCCCATTCCTGGCTAATTTTCTGGATAAAGTGATTCGCCAGCAGGAGAATGTCCTGGCCACGCTCACGCAAAGGTGGCAGCACGATATCCATGACGTGAATACGGAAAAATAAGTCCTGACGGAAGCGGCCTTGTTGAACCAGAAGTTCAAGATCCTGATGGCTGGCACTGATCACACGGAAATCAACATCAATTTCTTGGTCTGAGCCGACAGGGCGGATCTTCTTCTCCTGTACGGCACGTAATAATTTGACCTGCATATTGAGTGGTAGTTCTGCGATCTCGTCCAGAAACAAGCTACCGCCATGTGCTGACAGAATTAAGCCCTGTTTGTCCTGTGCCGCACCTGTAAAACTGCCTTTCTTATGTCCGAACAGTTCACTTTCCATCAATTCGGTTGGAATGGCACCACAGTTAATTGCAATAAAAGGCCCTTCACTACGGTTACTTAGACGATGAACCAGATTGGCAACGACTTCCTTACCTGTTCCAGACTCGCCCGTGATAAATACAGGTGCCTGAGAACGGGCAATTTTCTTGAGTGCGATACGTAATTGTTGAATTGGTGCCGAGCGCCCAATCAGTAATTTATTTTCTAAAGCTGTTTCAGCCGCTTCCTGTTCAGGTTGCGGGCGATTTAACGCTTTTTGAATCAACTGGTCTAAATGTGTTTGATTGACAGGCTTACTGACAAAATCAAATGCACCCGCTTTCAATGCCGCAATGGCAATATCCATATTGCCATAGGCAGTTAGTACCGCAATCGGTGTATTGGGATAGTTCTGTGTTACGTGTTTGACTAAATCGAGACCATTACCATCTGGAAGGTTTAGGTCTGTTAAACAAGCATCATACTGAAATTCAGTAAAAAACTTTTTTGCTTGCTCTACACGATAGGCGAGATGGGTTTTAATCCCCATTCGTGCAAGCGTCATTTGCATGAGGAGACATAAGTCTTCTTCATCGTCTACCAGCAAGACGAGTGGTTGTTTAGCTGCCATTTCCCCGAAAACCTAATCTAAATCAATGGATTTTTGAGCATTCAATCCTGAAACATGCTCCTTGTTGTCGCTCAACATAGGTGAGCTTTGCATGATTTGCCTCACAAAAGCTATGAGATAGGTACAATCCTAAACCAGTTCCTTTAATTTCGGTACTAAAAAATGGCTTGAATAGCTGAGATATATCGCGTTTTGCCACCCCTGTACCAAAATCAATGACATCAATGCAGATTCGCCCCTCTTTTAAATGCACCTGCACCTCAATATGTTCCGCATCTGCGGCATTATGTCTCAATGCATTGCGAATCAGGTTGATCATGACCTGCCTTAACTGTTTTTCATCAAACAGGATACTGGCTCGTTCAGGAAGATTGAGCTGAATCTGTTGTTTTACATCAGCCAAATCTTCATTGAGTAGGCTACCAAAAAAATCAGTCAGGTGAATGACCTGCGCCTCTGTGGGCTTGTTGCGTGCCATTTCCAGCGTATCCTGAATGATGCTGTCAATCCGCTTGGCCTGTTTGCCAATCATGCGTGAAAGCATGTCCTGTTGATGGGCATCACTTTCCTTGAGCAGTTCATTGGCCTGTACAATTGCAGCCAGAGGGTTGCGAATTTCGTGAGCGATACTGGCGGAGAGCTGTCCTAAAGCCGCCAGTTTCAATTGCTGGACTTGCTGGTTAAGTTTCTGTGCATCTTTTAAAATCAATAAAATGAGGAATTGTTCAGGAACGACGAGGTGCTTAACCTTTATATTGACGGTATAAGGGCTTTGTTGGGATTCAAAACTAAATTCCTCACCATCTTTCAGGTCACTGAGCCTGATCAATTCGAATAGGTCGGGCTGCCATTTGATCAGTGGTGTTTTTTCCGCCGAAATAGGAAAATGAACACCCAGCAGGGTATTGGCGGCGGGATTGCTGAGTACAATATGGCTGCTTTCATCCAGCACCAGATAGCCATCCTCAATTTGTTCGAGAATATAACGGTTAATATTCTGGAGTTGATGAATCTCGATGGACTGGTGAAAAGTTAAGGTTTCCAGAATCTTGAAGCGTTGCACTGCAATACGGCCAATCGCATGCACCACAAAAAATAGAAAGGCAAGGAGAGCGCTATTGCCGAGATGATTTAAATTATTGTAGTCAAAAAAGTTGCCAAGAAAACGCTGGTAAACCACCATAATTACCGCGAACAGCGTCACGATTAAGGATAACTGGGCATTAAGCAGAATGGCGGATGAAAAAATAATAATAACGTAGAGCAGGCTAAGCTGGAGGTTTGGCCCACCTGCTGAAAATGTAATTAGGCTCAGGCAAATCACGTCAACAATAAAGACAAAGATCAGTTGCTTGGTGATTTGCAGTGGAAGCAGTTTCAGTAAAAAGAGCTGGAAAATATTGACGCAGGTATAACACAGCAGTGTATAAAAATAGAGAAAAGGATATTGATAGTTGTTGCCCAGTTGTTCTGCGGTAAGCACATAAATCAGGATCAGGCTGACTGAAATAATCAGGCGATAACCACTATACCAGATCCCTAGTCGATAGATGGTCTGTGATACAGAGGAGGCAATTTGTCCCAACATAGGCGATGACTAATGATTAAGGTTTAATGAGTCCATATCGAATCGCAAGATGGGTGAGTTTGACATCGCTATCAATTCCCAGTTTTTCAAAAATACGATAACGATAGGTGTTTACGGTTTTTACGCTGACGAATAATTTATCTGCAATTTCCTGAGCACTGATACAGTTGACCACCATCATTGCCACCTGCATTTCACGTTCAGAAAGAGCATCAAACGGAGATTGTTGGGTGTCGGAAAGATAGGAACTGGCGAGTTGTTCGGCTATGTCGGCACTGAAATATTTACCGCCCTGCATCACCTTGTTAATGGCACGCACCATTTCTGCAATCGGCGCACCTTTGGTGATATAACCCTTTGCCCCAGCCTTAAGTAACAGGGATGGATAAGGTTCTTCTGTAAGGCCACTCACCGCAATTACTTTAGTGTCAGGTGCTGTCTGTAATAGCCGACGTGTGGTTTCAACCCCACCAATGCCAGGCATGTTTACATCTAACAGCACCACCTGCGGATGTTTTTGCCGAACTAGGGCAATGGCTTCCTCTCCAGACTCAGCCTGCCCAACAACATCAACATCTGGATGGTCTTCCAGCATACGGCAAATGCCTGTGCGTACGAGCTCATGATCATCAACAACAAGAACAGTGATCAAGAAGACCTCCTTTTTTTCAGAAAAACTGGTTTTTTGTTACATAAAGCAAAATTAGCTTGCATTGAAACGACAAAATTAGCAATCCTATTCTCCGTTTCTAGCGAATAGTTGTACACAATTGTGTCTATAAAAGCTTTACCCGATTTGTTCAAATGTAAGGCATAATGATAGTAAGCGCAAATGTGCAGCGTCCTGAGTTGAGTATTGTGTCGTGAAAAATTCTAAAAAATCTGTCATGCATGTGTTGGGCATGTCTATCTTGTTGGCGTGGAGTTCAACAAGCTTTGCCGAGCTGGTGGTCAATAACAGTCCAGTTGCTTCGGGTACAAATGGTTCTGCGTCATTAAACTGGTCTGCGAATGATGCTAGCCAGTTAATGGAGGAAGATGAACCTTTAGAGATTAGTCCGCAAGGCTCGACCTCTGTGACGACAACTTTGCGCAGTGGTGGTTCTGCAACCATTACATCGTCGAGTAGCCCTAAAAATACTGTACAAATTCGCGACACTTTTAGCAACAGCATCAATTATAGTAGCCAGCCTTCAGTCAATGCCCGCGCTGCGCTGGTGATGGATGCGCAAACGGGTGAAGTGCTGTACAGCAAAAACAGCAACATGTCTGTGCCAATTGCGTCAATTACCAAACTGATGACAGCCGTTGTGACTGCTGACGCACGTTTAAATATGTCTGAAGAAATTACATTGCAATCCATTGATTTTGCGGGTGCAGGTGGCAAAAACTCCAGTTCAACCCTGCGTGTTGGCGACACAATGAACCGTGCAGAAGCATTGTTGTTTGCCTTGATGAAGTCTGAAAATCCTGCGGCAGCCGCTTTGGCTCGTACCTATCCAGGTGGCCGTCCTGCCTTTATTGCAGCCATGAATGCCAAGGCAA
>OBMA010002766.1_pt1 | contig 10106 bp, 6 predicted proteins | sample 1539141 | NCBI WGS metagenome assembly OBMA01 (sample SAMEA3991484, study PRJEB22521) | metagenome | biome: anthropogenic terrestrial biome; feature: sewage plant; material: raw primary sludge | place: Sweden | collected 2012-09-26 | reverse complement strand
CATCTTCATAAGATAAGTCGATTACCGATCCCATTTCTTCTGTTATTCCTGCATCAAGTTTTTCTTCTATGCCTTTTACAGTCTTTATTGGAGCGTCCTTTTTCACACTTATTGTCATGTCCTCTTTCCCGGTATAAGCTTTGGTTGCAGTGATTGCTATTAAGCCGATAGGAGAGTGGTAAACGCTATTTACTGTTCCGTTGTATTCTGCATCAAATTTATTTTTATTTTTCTTCAGATTGCTAATTTTTACTTTACCGTTTTGAAGTTCAATCTTCATGCTTGCATCATCACAGTCTTTCATCCCGCTTATGTTCACATTCACAGGAAGACTGTCACCGTACAATGGTATTTTCCTAATGAATGGACGTGTGGAATATGAATAGTCTAGATTAAGTCTTTTCACTACTTCAAGAATATTTGCAGGCGTCTTCATTGATATCAGTTCGTTGCTTACATTTGAAGAAGCACCAAATAATCCTCCGAAACCTTGTATCATACTCAGTCCGGCAGTAAGTTTGGAACTTGGATTTGCGTCATTCTTAATCATTATCTGTGCAGAACGTTCATAAACTGGATTTTTCAATATCAGATATCCTATTGCCAACAATATACACACTGCCGTTGAAATGATAAACCACAAACGTTTGGCTTTGCAATAATTCAGATATTCCTTAAAAGTTATACCTTGTGAATGTTCATATTTTGTATCTTGCATTATCCTTGTTATTTAAAAACCACTACTGCAATAGTTGTAATCAATGAAGCTATTGAAATCCAGAAAGAAGTTGACTGCAAATTATTTCCGTTTGTAGTAGACTGTCTTTGCCTTGTCTTGTTGGCAGGAACATAAACAATATCATTCTGTTTAAGATAGAATGCCGGAGATGACATCGCTTCTTTTGCTGATGTAATGTCTACTATATATGTTTCTTTTTGTTTGCCGTTATCCCTCACCACCATAATGTCTTGTCTTTTGCCGTATATCGTCATATCACCAGCCATGCTGAGTGCTTCGAGGATATTGATGTTATCTTTGTCAATGCTTATGCTTCCAGGCTTATTTACTTCCCCCAATACAGAAACTTTAAGATTTGAAAAATCCAATGTCACGATAGCGTCCTTCACTCCATACTCTTCAACCAGTTTACTCTTAATCGTTTCAGCTGCTTCAGAACGAGTTTTGTCGCTCAACTTTATCTTCCCAATCATAGGAAAGTCAACCTCGCCATTTGGATCAATAGTATATGATAGTATTTTCTGCATATTCGGTAAAGATATATTAAAGTGTTCTGTAAGAACATCATCTTTACTCTTTACGAATATAGATATTTTATCCCCAGGAAGAAGTCTTATATCCTTTGGAGTTATATTGATTATATCGTTTGCTTTTATATCCTGCATGTAATTAATGTTGTTTGGGGTCCCACATGCTGCAAGCAACATTATTATAGCAATGAAAAATATAGATTTTATAGTTTTTGTCATCAACCTTTGTGTTATGAATACTTATTTATTATATAAATAATAACTCTTTTTTTACATGTTTATTATTTATAAATAACAAAAACATGGTTTTAATTTAATATTGGTATATTATCACCTAATTTTGCTATGAAATACTTGTCATTTTGTGATTTTATCCCTGAGCATAAATGGTTAATCCGACAAATTGGTTGATGTAGTCATGCATTGATAATATTTTGAACTGTAAGTTGTTTGTAAAACAGGTGAAGAATTGATAAAATGCAAAAATAGCTGATTCTATACTTTTCAACCATACTTATGCGTAAAAATATATCTAAATAAATAATGTACACGCGCACGCACGCATATACATTTTCATTTTTTCTAGCGTCTAAGTGTTGACTTGCTGATATTCAGACAATTAGGCGTTGTTTTTAGTGATATGTAGTGACGTTCAAGTGTCGTTAAAACTGGCGTTTCTACGATGAAATGCAAAAATGGTGTTACGATATAGCTGATTCTATTAAATACGACGTTTTTTCGACACTACGAAAATATAAAAAAGCAAGTTAACTTCCTGATAGCCAGTTCGTAGTCACTTAGACGCTTTCTTTTTTGAAAAGCCTATGTAGGGATTTCAAAATATCCGAGCATACAAACATAAAAATCACTGAAAAAAAACAATTCTCAATTTGCGTTTTACGAAGCAATGCATTGCAATATACGATGCATTAGGATGCGTTTTGCGATGTTTTGCATTTCGTTTTTTATCATATTGCATTGCATTGCTTCGTAAAACGTAAAAAAATACGTGGCTAAAACGTAGCTAACCGCAGCTGATATTTTTATTTTTCGGTTGTAAAGTGCTGGTTGTTAACTATATAAGTGATGACGTAGCTGCGTAGCTAAAAAAGAAAATCGCATAGTATATGACAAGAATTTATTCTATGTCCAAAGATAATCAGCTGAAATTTGGATTTAGCAATCAGTTGATTCTCTCATTTTTATTCTTCCATATCTTTTTCTAGGTTGTTGCGCCATAGATATTTCCTAGTTTCATGTACAATTATTCCATTAAGCATTAATAGTGATATTAAGTTTGGTATTGCCATAAGAGCATTCATACTGTCAGCGATGTTCCATACAACACCTAGGTTGGCGATGCTTCCTATGAACACGGCTACGATGTATACAATTCTGTATGCATACATTAGTTTCTTTCCGCTAAGATATTCAATAGCACGCTCTCCATAGTAACTCCAACCAAGTATTGTGCTGAAAGCGAATGTAAGCAAGCCAAATGTAAGTAATGGTGCACCAATATATGGAATTTTGCAGAACGCCTGGTTAGTTAGGGTTGCTCCGTTGGTATAGTCTATGTCAGGATAGGCAAGGATGCTGCTCACTACTACAAGTCCTGTTAATGCACATATAACGACAGTGTCCCAGAATGTTCCTGTTGATGATACCAATGCCTGGCGTACAGGATTACGTGTCTGTGCTGCTGCTGCGACGATAGGTGCCGAACCAAGTCCTGACTCATTAGAGAACAGTCCTCTTGCGATTCCGTATCTTGCCGCCATCATCACTGTTGTACCTGCTGTTCCTCCTACAATAGATTTTGTAGTGAATGCAGAATTGCATATCATCTTTACTGCTGGCCATACGTAATGTCCGTTTACAAATAATATGTATATACATCCAAGAACATATAGTATAGCCATGAATGGAACAAGTATACCACATACTTTAGCGATACTCTTCACACCTCCAAGCAATACAGCAGCTGTGAGCCCACATATAACGCAGCCACTGACTACAGGTGATATGTGATATGTATTCTGGGCAAGTGTGGCAATGGCATTTGCCTGAACTGTATTTCCGATTCCGAAAGCTGCTATTGCCGTGAATACAGCAAAAAGCACTCCGAGCCATTTCCATCCCAATCCCTTTTCGAGAGCATACATGGGACCTCCCAACATCTTGCCTTCAGCAGTCTTCTGTCTGTATTTTATTGAAAGCAATCCTTCTGCATATTTGGTTGAAATGCCGAATACACCTGTTAACCAGCACCATAATACCGCTCCAGGTCCTCCAAGTGCTATAGCTGTTGCTACACCTACAATATTACCCGTGCCGATTGTGGCTGCTAATGCGGTAGACAATGCGCCGAATTGAGATACGTCTCCAGTCGCATTTTTATCTTTAGTTACCGATAGTTTGATGGCAAGAAATATCTTGCGTTGTGGAAAACGTAATCTTATAGTAAGGAATATATGTGTGCCCAACAACAGAATAATCATTGGCCAACCCCATAGCAATGAACTAAATGTCTCGAAGAAATTGTTTACTACTTCCATTTAAATTGTAAATATAATGAGCTGCAAAGTTATGCAAAATGTCATTATAATACAAATAAATTAGTTCAAAAATAAGTTTTAGCCACTAAAATATAATCATATTGGTTGAAAAAAGGAGGTTTGACTTATCATTTGTTGTAAAAACAAAAGGTGTACTCATTATGTTGAGTACACCTTAAATTGTTATATGTTTATTTTAGTTTGTTTTGTAGCCAAACATCCATGTTCCCTGCTCCTCGATGATTCCATGCATAGTATGGTATAAGTATGAGATTTACGTTTTTCAGTTGCAAATCTCCATTGGTGTTGCGTTCCAACTCTTGAGCTTCAGTCGTTATTGCGTCAACTTTGAATGGTTTTCCGTCAGCTTCTGTGTTTATGATAGAATAATCATTTATCAGTTTGAATGTAGCATTGCTGTGCAGAAATGTGTTTTGAATGCTTACACCGTCGTTGTCTGCCCATTCTGCGCAATAGACTAGTGGTCCACGCTCAACGGCAACCAATCCTTTGTCATCCTTTACATGGCTGTTGGCTACAACAGTCCTTGGTTGCATGTCGAATGATATTGCGATGTTGTCGCCTTTCTTTATATTTTTAAGACATACATATCCTTGTGGATTTATAGTAGCGTCAACTTTCTTGCCATTGCGTGTAATCATCCAAGATGGGTTGCTGTTGTCGGTGAACTTATACAAATCGCTTGGCACAACCTCATTGCGTATCCATCCAGGAATACGAATCATCATGTTGGCTTTGCTGTTCTTGTTGCTTATGACCTTAATGTTTATCTTGCCGTCCCAAGGATATGCGGTTGTTGTATGGAGTTCCATATCCTTTCCGTTTACTTTCAGATTGGCGTCGCTCGCCATGAACAAGTTAACGTAAACGTCATTATTCTTAACTGCATATACATATCCAGGAATAGAAGGTATAAATCTGCTTAGGTTGCTTGGACAGCATGCACATCCAAACCAAGGTTGACGAGTTGTTGTGCCGTCAGAGTTGAACTTATATACACCGTCTGAAGACAATGGGTTGGGGTAGAAGAACTTACCTCCGTCAACACTCATACCACTTATCACTCCATTATATAATGTACGCTCAAGACAGTCTATATATTTAGACTCTCCATGCAACATAAACAGGCGCAGATTCAGATAGCATTGTGCTATTGCAGCGCAAGTCTCGTTGTAGGCAGTCATATTTGGTAGTTCATAATCAGCACCAAAAGCCTCTCCTTCATGTCTTGCTCCAACACCACCAGTGAGATAGTATTTCTTTGAAACTATGTTTTCCCAAATTTTGTCAATGGCTTTTACGTATGCCGTGTCACCAGTCAGTGCGGCAATGTCAGCCATTCCTGCATACATATATCCTGCTCTTACGGCATGTCCCCATGCTTCAGTCTGTTGAGTTACAGGTTTGTCACTTTGCGAATAGATATTCTTTATACTTGTTTTTCCACGATAGTCAAGAAAGAATTTAGCTTCATCAAGATACTTATGGTCACCTGTTGCGAGATATAGTTTTGCAAGGCCCATTTCTGCTATCTGATGTCCTGGTACTACACAAGCCTGACCGGGTTTAGGACCGACTTCTCTAACAACACAGTCTGCATATCTTCTAGCGATGTCTAAGAATTTCTTAGATCCTGTTGCTTGATAATGTGCTACGGCAGCGTCAAGCATGTGACCAAGATTATATAGTTCGTGACTTAGTACTTCTTCCTGAACCCACCTTTTGTTTCCCGACCAAGGGTGAGGATGTTTCGGATTCATCGTGCGTGCGGTGTACAGATATCCATCAGGCTCTTGTGCTGCTCCAACGATATTCAGCACACTGTCTATATAGTTCTTTAATTTCTTGTCTGGATAAGATTGAAGAATATAGCTCGCTCCTTCGATAGTTTTGTACACATCTGTGTCGTCAAAAGGAAAAATCATGTATTTGTTTACCACGTAGTCATCACTAGGGTGTGCGGCTTTTACGAAATTGTCATATCGATGTTCTGTCTGGCATTTACTGAAAGCCAAAGGAATCGTTACGTCTTTGGCAGCTTTCAGTCTGTTGCCCCAGAATGAGCCGGTTGAAAGTTTAACTCCTGTGAATGGTACTTGCTGATAAGGGTATCCCGTTACAGCAGGTTGTGCATGCGAACTTGCATACATTGCGCATGTAATAATTGATAGAATAAGTCTCTTTTTCATTTAGGTATTGTGATTTACTGATAAATTATTCTGCGAAGATATAAATAATTTCTTTTGCTTGCAACAATATTGAGGTGTATTTTCAACACTATTTAAAATTTGTGGCTAATCAATTTGATTTATACGATGAAGATTTGATTAGTCCTATAACTCTGATAGCTCAGTATTACCTTATGTAGTTATGCTATTTTAAAATAAATAGGGGAAAACATTTGGAAGTTAGATTAATTGGCATTATCTTTGCACCATACATACATAGTATGATTCTCGGGGTTGACTGGATTTGACGGCGAGATGAGATGGTACGTAAGCACGCGGAGCCTTGATAGTTCGCTCCTAAATCCGAGTTATCACAAATTTAATTGGCGAAAACAATTACGCTCTCGCAGCTTAATCGAATTATAGTAGATTTAGCATAATTCCGTCATTAGATGATGGAACGAGACACTGCTCTAAGGATGTTGTTCCGAATCTGAGGGTAAAGCGGTGCAGGAAAATCGGGAATAGTCATAGTAAGCCTCGTTACTTTGATGAAAATTTAGAGGATAAGGCTTCAGTTGGTGGTCCAGGTCTTGCTGTTGCTCGAAAATTAAAGGCTGGAATAAACGTGTAGAAAGCGTATGGTTTCCTTGTGCGGACGTGGGTTCGAATCCCACCAGCTCCACAAAAAAATGGTTTTCAAAGTATTTTGAAAACCATTTTTTTTATGCCCTTAATAACTTTTTGCTATGTATATTAAGTTTCCAATCATACCTATTTTTGGCAATAATGCTTTTGATTATATAGCGGCTGTAAGGTACGATCGAGAACAAGAGTTACATAATGTAGTATTTCTTTGCCAATTCTATTATGGCATGCAGATTTGGTATGGGTATGCCATGATTGTCAATTTTCAAAAATCTGTTGATGTTATATTGCTCTACGCCTCGGCATCCTCTAGGGTCGTCAATGACAGTTTCGCACAGAACTGGTTCTACTAATAGGCGTGCGCCCTTAGGATATTCGTCATAGTTCTTGATATATCTTTTTATCAGGTCGGTGACCTCGTTGATGTAGGATTTAATATCCTCAATTCTTTTCTTCATTGGTTTCTATATTTTGTTAGACTTTGAATGCAAATATAGCGATTCGCTATTGATATACAAAATGTATGCCTAATATTTGCAGAATATTGTCTTACCTTCACATTCATGTAAAAACAGAAAGATATTTTGACTAAAAGTAATTATTTTTAAATTAAACCTTTTATTCTACCATGCGTCTATACTTTTAGCATCTGACAAGAACGTTATTATACTTGTCAAGATAGCAATTAGTTATTATTTTGGCTTAAAAAAGGGATGACCGTGAGGCCATCCCTTAATTTTTATATATAGATAATCAATATACTTATTTTACAGGAACTTCAAGCAAAGCCTGTTTTAGTAGATTCCAGAATGGAGTGATTGTGGAAACTTGGCAACGCTCACTTGTTGTGTGTGGACTGCGAAGAGTTGGACCCATGCTAACTACATCCATATTAGGATACTTGCCAAGGATTACTGAACATTCAAGACCAGCATGATCTACCTGTACAATGGAATCTTCACCTATTTGCTGCTTATATATCTTCTTAAGAAGCTTAAGAATCTCACTGTCTGGATTTGGATCCCAACCGCCATAGCTTCCGCTAGTTTCGACCTTCATTCCAGCCATGTTGAAACAGCTTTCAAGAGTCTTTATGATATAGTCTTTCATGTCTTCACGAGAAGAACGTGCAAGAATCTTTATGTCAGCTTCACCATTACCGATATTGATGATTGCAAGGTTACTTGATGTTTCAACAACGTCAGGATAAACAGGTATCATGCGCATTACGCCATTATGGCATGCATAAATGGCATCAATAAGATTGTCTTGAATTTCAACAGGTACTTCTGTAGTCGGAGCCTTTACTTCTTCGGCAAAGAATTCTATATTATTTTCAATAGTCTTAAATTCATCATTGAAGTCTTCTTTCCAGTCAGCAACAAGGTCTTTTACTGCGTCGATATTCTCCTTTGGCATAGTGAGGACAACCTCTGCCTGGAAAGGAATTGCATTGCGCATGTTACCACCATTCCATGAAGCAAGTCGTGCATCACATTCCTCAATGGCTTCACGTACAAAGCGAACCATTAGTTTGTTTGCGTTTGCGCGTCCTTCATGAATTTCAAGACCAGAGTGTCCACCTTTAAGTCCTTTTAGGGTTACCTTCAATGCAGAGTCTTCCTTGTCGGTTTCAGCTTCCTTATAGTTTAATGTTGCTGTGATGTCAATACCACCGGCACTACCTATAACAAATTTGCCCCAAGTTTCAGAGTCAAGATTCATAAGGATATCTGCTTTGAGTTCACCTTCAGGAAGATCGTTTGCACCATACATACCTGTTTCCTCGTCAGCAGTGATAAGAGCCTCTACAGGTCCGTGCTGAAGATCTTTAGCCTCCATTACAGCCATAATAGCAGCAACGCCCATACCATCGTCAGCACCAAGAGTTGTACCTTTTGCACGTACCCATCCCTCTTCGTCAACATAAGCCTCGATAGGATCCGTTTCAAAGTTATGTTTGCTTTCTGGGGCTTTCTGTGGAACCATATCCATGTGGGCCTGAAGCAAAATAGTTTTGCGGTTTTCCATACCTGCTGTGGCAGGCTTGCGCATTATAATATTGTTTCCCTTATCAATAAATGCCTCAACGCCTGCACTCTGTGCAAAGTCGAGTAAGAATTTCTGAACTTTCTCCAAGTGTCCTGATGGACGTGGAATTTGAGTAAGTGCATGGAAGTTGCTCCAAATGCACTCAGGCTTTAATTTTGCGATTTCACTCATAATATTAATATCTTAAATGTTTATTAATCATTTGCTATTATCTTTCTTCTTTTGGTAAACGAGAGAGCCAGCCATGCATATAGTCCAAGCAATACTACCAATAGTGTCTGCACGCTGTGTACAATAAGTACGAAATATAATGCGTCAGTTTCTGCCACACCATATAATATAAGCATCGTCTTAACAGCAAAGTGCCATGGACCAGCTCCGTTTGGAGTCGGCACGATAACGGCGATGCTTCCCACAATGAATGTCACAAGTGCACACGACATACCAAGATTTGATGTCGACGTGAAACAAAAAAATGTGAGATAGTAATGCAAAAAGTAGCTTCCCCATATAGCTAATGTGTAGAATATAAAAAGAGGTACATTTCGTATATCTTTTAATGATATGATGCCTTGCCATATACCATGCAGGGTTCCTCTCACTTTATCTATAATACAAAGCCTTTTGAATAGATAGTATAGTAGTATTATTACTGCTATACCGCAGATAGCGGTGACAAGCCATCCTGTGAATGAGAAACTGCGGAGTATAGAATGAATGCTAGTTCCGGTCTCATCAAAAAAGCGATTGAATACCCTGAATTGATAAAGAAATGTAAACAGAGCAATGAGCAATACTAGGACAGAGTCTATGGCACGTTCTGAAACTACCGTTCCTATAGCTTTTGGAAAAGAAACGTTGTCGTAGTGTTTTAATACTCCGCAACGGGCGAATTCGCCTATACGTGGTATTACAAGGCTTACTGCATATGACAGAAATATGGAATGAACAGATGTTGAAGCGCGTGGATTCTCGCCTACAGGTTGTAGTGTCTGTTTCCAACGCCACCCACGAAAAGCCTGTGCCAGTATTCCAAAAGGGAACGACAATAGCATCCACGTCCAGTTCATTTCTTTAAATAGAATTTTGCTGACACTATGGAAATCAAAGTCTCGATACATCCAATACAATATTGCTCCGCCCAAGATGAGAGGTAGGATAATCTTGAATATTTTGCCTATTAATTTTTTCACTTTTTGTATTTTAAGATGTATCACACCAAAGTTGGTCTGTATCTTTTATCTTGCAAAGATAATGCAAACGAGTGGAAAAGCAAAATAAAACTTGTTTTAATTTTGTTTTCCCGAGTGCAGCTTATCTTCACCGAAGGTAGAGTAATGCAAACGAGTGGAAAAGCAAAATAAAACTTGTTTTAATTTTGTTTTCCCGA
>OBMA010002765.1_pt1 | contig 10107 bp, 8 predicted proteins | sample 1539141 | NCBI WGS metagenome assembly OBMA01 (sample SAMEA3991484, study PRJEB22521) | metagenome | biome: anthropogenic terrestrial biome; feature: sewage plant; material: raw primary sludge | place: Sweden | collected 2012-09-26 | reverse complement strand
TGCCACTGCAGCACAGGCTTAGTTCGAAAACCTCCTATAGGCGCTTTAAGATGCAGAATTTCTGGGTATGGTGTAAAAACAACATCTATTCCTTCATTTCGCAATTGCAAACCAAATTCTGTGTCTTCACCATATCCAAACTCAAGTGATGTATTATATCTTAATTCATTATTTTCCTTTAATCTCACAATACTACATCCGGAACCAAATGAGTTCCATTGCATTGTATGTTTTATTTTTTTTCTTTCTGCATAGTTAGCCTGATAACATCCGAATGTAACGGCTTTAGTGGCATACATTTTTGCAAACGATAAACCTTTCTGTATAAATTGAGCTTCTATCCTAACATCATCGTCTGCCATAAACACCCATTCACTTTCTACTTGTGCCAGTGCCAAATTCCTCGCATTACAAGCTCCCGCTTGATTTGTAAATGTGTGATTGATTTTGAATGGCCAGTTTTCATTTTTTAAATAATCCAATTCAGACACACTTGCCTCCAATGGATTTTGCTCCACAATGATTACCTGCTTAGGCAAGTGGGTCTGTAGTGATAAATCCTGTAGCACATCATACAAATAGATTTTTCTACCTATTGTAGGTATAATTACATCAATTGTAGCTTCACACACCTCTTCTTTACTCGACTGAACAACAATACTATTCAAAGAAATTCCAATGTTACTTCTCTTTTTATACAACAATGCTTTCAAAAAAGCAAAAATCGGCAATCGTTTTTCGTATACCATCAAATTGAACAACATTAAAAACAACCATCTCGTTTTATAATGTTGGTATACGAATTGAAAAAGAGTGAAAATAGTCGCCTTGGGTTGAGGGCATTCAGGAAAAGTTTTAAATAATTTAGGCTCCGAATAACAGCACAAACCCAATGGCATTCCCAATTTTGCCATACTATTTAAAAAATAATCAAAATTACGACACTCCTTAATTTTTCCCTTAAATTGCACTAGTACAGATGCCTGCATCCCTCCGATACCACTACTCATTTGCCAAGTAGGATAGCTCACTCGTTTATTCACATTTATAAAAGGAGACTCCTCTACATAACCAATTTCTCTGCCTAAATAAATCTGAATAGAAGGGGAAAATGATACCATAATTTTGTTGTGGTGCAATACCTTTGGAAATTCATTCCAGTTGACAAAGCCCTCATAATCTTGATGGCACCAAGCTATGCTTTTATTAGGAAATTGCAATGCAATATGCATCAGCACCGAAGCTATTGAATTTGAACTATCAAAATCAATTACTTCAAGAGTATCCGATACAACTCGAGTTACTCGCTTGCTATTGTGGTAGATAACAATCACTATTTACTAATTATAGATTCATAAAAATCAACATTCTGTTGGACAATTTGCTGGATATCAAAAATAGATTCCACTCTATGTCTGGCTGCAGCTCCTATTTTTTCACAAAGATGCTCATCTTCTAATAGTGTTACAATAGTTTTAGCAAAATCGGTGTGTTTTTTAGGGTGCACTAAAAAACCGTTTTGACCTGAAACTATCAATTCTTGAGACCATCCAAAATCATTACTTACTACTGGTTTTTGCATGGCCATAGCTTCAATCGTTACCATCCCAAAAGTTTCAGCAAAGCTGGGAAAAACACATACATTGGCTTTTCGAATATACTCTTGTACGTTATCATAGGACATCTTTCCCAAATACGACACTTGCTCTAGATCCTCCTCTTCAAATTCTTTTTTCAGTAATTCCCAAGTAGATAAAGATTGCGTTTGAATATCAAAAGAATCACTTCCAATAAGTACCAATCGAGCTTCTGGAATTGTTTCCCTCACTTTATTAAAAATAGCAGGTAGTTCTAATACACCCTTTTTTCGAATAATCGTACCAACATATAAAATTAGTCCTTTTTCATAAAGTAAAGGAGAATCATTTTTAAACGCATTCAAGTATAATCCGTTATAAACAACCTTTACATTTTTACGGGCAAGTCCAAATAATTTCTTGGTCACATCAGCTGCGAAAGCTGTTGGAGCGACAAAAGCGCTAGCCTGCATTATGGCTAATTTCTCAAACCAATAATTTTTTTGCTTTTGCTTTCTTTTTTCCAAATGACAAAAATAGGCATCACTCCCATGAAAACGAATGACCAAAGGTGCTTTCAGATGCATAAAAGCAGTGATACCTGTCCAATCGGGAGCCTCCACCAAATCAATCTTTTCTGAAACAATATGTGCGTTGAGGTATTTTTGAATACATTTTCGATGCAAATACCAACCTAACCCTTTGTATTTTTGACTTTTTAATAAGTGAATAGTAACTCCTGCCTCCTCAAAAACAGCCGATTCATTTTGTCCGTACACAAAAACAGTAACTTGCACTCCTTTTGTAACTAAAGCCTCAACCAAGTTTTTGATACTAGTCCCAATTCCCGCTGCGTGTTCGACACGAGGATGAGGATATTCAGGAGTTAAAAAAGCAATATGCATAGTCTATTTATTAAAAAAATCCTTTAAAATTCGAGCCGTAAACAATCTAGCCCCAGCATCATTGAGATGTCCACAAGATGAAAAGTACTTATCCTCAAGTACTGCATTTTCATAATTGTGAATTTCTGGATATAGTTTTTTTACTTTATCGAAATAATCCATTCCTTTAGTGTTTTCACACATTGGGGTCATTATAGCAATAAAGTTAATTCCTTTTTGTTCACAAAGTTGCTTAATTTCATAATAATATTGATTCTTTTTCAAGGGGTTCAAATTCGCAATATTATTTTTCATATTAGCATTCGGTTTGTTTCCTAGAGGATAGTAGCCTTTATTGTCTAGATGAGATGTTTTTTTTCCAGTTGAAGTAAAGAAAATTTCACGCAGTCCGATTTTGGCATCGTATTTCACATAACGATAAAAAGGGATATAATACAGCTCCATAAAATCGGCTTCCTTTTCAAAATGCCTTCTTATGGTTTCGGACTCGTGAAGAAACGGTAAGAATTTAGCCGATATTCCTTCGGCTTGATGATCATTCGACAAATTCAAGTCGGCTTCTAAAATGACATTTTTAATTTGATAATTGCGCTCTATCATTAGTTGTAACAACAAAGAAGCTTCAAACAAATGGCCGCCACTCATACCGTAGTTAAAGGTTTTTAATCCTCTTTCTTCAAACATTGGCGCTACAAAATGATTGTTCGCTCTTGAGGATCCCAAAATAACTACATCGTACTTTTCACCTTTGGAATTGAACACTTTTTCAATTTTTCCTCTATTCGAGGATTGCAAAAAAACTTTGGTATAACCAAAATCCAATACTATAGCAATAAGTATTGTAAGTAATCCTATTTTTAGTGTATATAGTAAAAATTTGTTCATTTGTATTTTTTTTTTCATTCAACCCTGTCAGTTTTAACCCTGTCAGAGTTTAAAACTCTGACAGGGTTAAAATTATACCTTAAAACTGAAAATAAATAAACTCCTTATAATCTGAAAAAGTACCTAAAGCCATAATCGCAGCAATCGCTAAACCAAATTTCAAAAGACTATAGCGTCCTGATAAGGGCTCTACTCGATTTCTATTGTTCCATTCTACCACTACAAAAACACCAATTAAAAGAAGTATTTCATAGTTATACCGTTCGTTAGACAAATATTGCGAACTAAAATCACCATTATAAACCAGTTGCTTTAAATACAAAACCGCATCGGTTATGGATTTCGCTCTAAAAAAGACCCAAGCAATAGTACTCAAAAGAAAAGTAATCAAGATATTTACTACAGTTTGTAATCCCTTCCTATCGAAGTTAACTACTACTGGACCAGTGTTATTTCTATTTTTTTGCAATACCAATAAAGGCAGAAAATAAATGGCATTCAGTAATCCCCAAACGACATACGTCCAATTAGCGCCGTGCCAAAAGCCACTTACCAAGAAAATAATAAAGGTATTGCGAATTTTGAACCACATTCCGCCTTGACTTCCTCCCAGAGGTATGTATAAATAATCCCTGAACCAAGAGGACAACGAAATGTGCCAACGTCTCCAGAACTCGGCGATATCTCTTGAAAAATAAGGATAATTGAAGTTTTTCAACAAATCAATACCAAACAGTTTTGACATCCCTAAAGCCATATCTGAATAGCCTGAAAAATCACCATAAATTTGAAACGCAAAATAAATAGCTCCCAGCATCAAGGATAGCGAATTCATTGAGGGATAGTTATCAAAAACGGCATTCGCATAAGTAGCGCAGGTATCCGCAATGACTACTTTTTTGACCAATCCCCAAACGAATTGAGCCAAGCCTTCTTTAGCTTTTTCTAAATCGAAGCTACGTTGCACTTTGACCTGTGGCAACAAATGGGTGGCTCTTTCAATAGGTCCAGCCACCAACAAAGGAAAATAACTCACAAACAAAGAATAATCGACAAAGTTATACTCCGCTTTGATACGCTTGTAATAAATGTCTATCACATAAGACAAGCCATGAAAGGTGTAAAAAGAAATTCCAACTGGAAGAATCACATCAAGCAGTATTGGACTCGCTTTAAACCCAACAGAAGTAAGTAGTTGAGCAAACGAATCCGAGAAAAAATTGAAGTATTTAAAAACCCCTAAAAATCCTAAGTTGACAATAACACTAAGCCAAAACCAAAACTTTCGTCCTTTTTCATTGGTGCTTTTTTCAATTTGAATACCTGTATAATAATCCAAAAAAGTAGAGAACACCAACAAGAATAAAAAACGCCAATCCCAGCAGGAATAGAAATAATAACTGGCAAGTATCAATAACGCATTTTGTGTGTTTTTTGTTTTATTGAAAACAAACCAGTACAAAAAAAACACTAGAGGCAAAAAAATGGCAAAAGCCAAGGAGTTGAAAAACATAGAATTAAATCATTATTAAGCAATATAAATACAATCAATTTGTGAATTTATAATGAATTAGCAAAGCCACTTATTTATAAAATTTTGAATTGGTTCGTAAAAATCGCTTACGTTTTCTTCAACTTTTCTGTCATCCCAATCCCACCAAGCAATTCGCTTTAATTTATCAATAGTAACAGTGTCATATTTCATTTTAATTATTCCTGCTGGTATTCCCCCAACAATTGAATAATCTGGAATGTCTTTGGAAACAACTGATCCCGCCAAAACTGTTACTCCGTTGCCTATTTTTACATTCGGCAAAATTATGGCATTCATTCCAATCCACACATCATTACCAACTATAGTTTTACTTTTTTCTGTTACTATTGATTGCTTAAAATCAAACTGAGATTTATTTGCTATTGACAACTCTTTATCAACAAGATGATTAAAATGTGGAAAAGTGGTAATGGCACTCAAATGATGATGTCCAGAATCCAATATAAAATTCACATCATTAGCAATGGAACAATATTTTCCTATTTCCAATTCAGAATTAGCGTGCCATTGCCAGACAAATGCACCATTATGATAGGTTTTATGGCCAATGGAAACGTTTTTTGCTAAATGCAAGTACTTTTTATTTTGCCCTTTCAAAAAAATAAAATATTCGTTTCCAAGGATTTTCCATGCAAATTTTCGTAAAAACTCTTTCATCGAACAATTTGTTTTATTGCTTCCCAGATGCGTTTTGATGCTTCCTGAGGAGGATGTTGATTGATAATTTCGAACCATTTTCGTGCGTTTTCTACCACTAAAGAATTTGTTGCAATTGCGTTTTCTATTATTCCATCAATCGCTTGTGGACTGTCTATCCATAAAACAGATTTATGGTTAGGCATCGAGCGAAAATGCACATAATTGTATATCTTTTTAACCGACCAATCCGATATTTTTTTATGTGTAACATCATAATTAATAAAAGCACAAACTTTATCGTGAGCTACATAATCAAAAACCATAGAAGAGCCCAAATTGATAACCAGTTCAGTATAGGTTATGGTATTCATCTGTAAATCAACATCAGCTTTAGTAGGTAAAACAGTATTCCAACCATCTCCTATTTTTTTCCAAAGTGGAGCAATGGGGGTGATTACCTCTTTATACTCATCTAGAACGCTATCATATCGATTCGAAAAATCAGCAGGACAACGGCGGAAAACAATCCCCAATGAATGTCCTTTTTTGTTTAATTCTCGAATAGCCTTAGCAACATCTTCGAGATATTTCGGATCATCGGGACAGGTTGTTACATCGTCACCTGAATAACAAATATATTTTTTATTCAAATCTAAATCGTTCTGTTCAAAAAAAACTTCTTTGGAGAGCAACTTATTCGTGTCAAAATGAGATTCAAATTGTGGAGTCCCAGTAACAAAAACTTGTTCTTCTTTTATATATGGATAGTAAAAGAGTAATTCCTTTTTCATCAAATCACTCCATACAAAATAATAATCCGTTTCGACTACCATTGTCGCTTTGGGCAAATTATCCCAAGAGAAAATAAAGGTGGCTGTTGGAATACCCAATTCTTGTGCCGCCAACAAAGGAGCAATAGCTGTCATAGGACGCTGATTGGTGCAAAACACAAAGGCTGGCCGTTCCTTTTGTAAGGTTTCCAAACACTGATGATAATACAATGTTTTACGCTCTTTCCGTTTGATTTTTTTCCGAACACGAGTTAATCCATATTGAGAAGAATGCGTAAAAGTCATTATTTGAGTGACACTGCTCTTAATCGCCTTTTTTACAGTAGTGTACGAAAAAGGGAAACGATAGGTGTCATAAACGCGGTCTTTAGTCCTTCGAATATTCAGGTTTAACTCTATTTGCTTGCGAGCATTTTTATACGTCTCGGTTAGTGGATGGGATTTAGAATTTCCGATTTTAATTTCGGTAAAACCAAGTGTCGTTAAATCAAATGGGGTGTTATTCCAAAACACGAGGTCGAAATTTTCTTTTTCTCCTATGGTATGAAATTCTGAATAGGCAAAGTTTCGAAGTCCAATACCATCAGGCAATAAGATTACTATTTTAGGTTTTGTTGTCATTAGTTATTTTTTATAAAAATCTTAGTTTAACCCTGTCAGAGTTTTGAACTCTGACAGGGTTAAAATCCCACTTTTACTCTATTAAAAATTCCAAAATATCATTGATAACTTGTTCTTTAGCATGGTAGTCTATAAAATTTTGATGACCATTAAAAATTTCTAAAACTTCTTCTCTTTGCAACTTCGTGGGTTTATCAGAAACCAAACTCCCATAAGATGACCAAGGATAGTCCTCCATTCTTTTTACAAAACCATGATGAACCGGATTGTTATGAATATAATAAATGAGGTTATTTAAATATTTTTCTGATGTAATTCGCTTTCTTTCGAATGGTTTCTCAAACAAAACGCCTGTCCTCGAATACCGCTTGTTAATCGCTTGGGTATAGGCATTAAATAAATGACCAAATTGTTTGGATGGCTCTAAAGTTTTTGGGCTATCAATAGTAGAATATTCCAAAAAATCCTTTAAAATTTCATTTTCTGACCTTAGGTAAACCAACAAGTGGAAATGGTTTTTCATCAAACACCAAGCATAGGTTTCGGCAATAGGATAAATGTATTGTTGGTACAACTTCAAGAAATAATTATAATTACCGGTATCAAAAAAAATATCCTGCCCATTATTTCCACGATTGTATATATGGTAATAATTTCCAGTGACTAACGGCTCTTTTTTATATTTTTCGTTGTGCATTTTTTGGTATTCCTATGTTGGTCTTTCTTTACTTGCTTTTCTAATTAACGCTCTCTAACTCTGACAGAGTTTAAAACGCTGTCAGAGTTAGAGATCCCTAAACTGCTTTTGTTGATTCATTTGCCAAAAATTAGTCATCTGAAGACAATCCAAAAACAACTGTGCGCTATTTCCTTGTCCAAAATCGGAATCCCCGACATTTACTTTATGAATATCAATCATATCAAGTGCTGCTCCAATAGCTGCTTTTTGATAATCTACATGAAGGATATCTGCATGAACCGCTCTATTTTGTTGACGAGTCCCTATATTGATAATAGGAATGCCGTAATAAGGTGCCTCCCGAATCCCAGCACTGCTGTTACCAATAATAAATTGACTGTTTTTTAGCAAGGTCAGGAAATATTCAAAACGCAAAGAAGGTATGACGCGGAATCTTGGATTGCCTTTCAAAGCTTCGTAGGCTTTCAAAATCAATCGGCTTCCTAAATCATTATTAGGATAGACCACCAAATAATTATGATGATCAGCAAGCAAAGCATCAACGAAATTTTGGGCGTAGACTTCCATCTGATCAATCTCTGTGGTTACAGGATGAAACATAGCAATAGCATAAGCTTCAAAATCCAATTGATAATAGCTTTTAGCAACCGCTAGATCCGGAAGTTGCTCCGAGAACATAATATCAATATCCGGTGAACCAATTGTAAAAATAGATTCCTTGATTTCACCCATTTGTTGCAATCGTTGCGCCGCCTCAGTGTTGGAAACAAAATGAATATGGCTCAATTTACTCACACTGTGGCGAATCAATTCATCGACTGTGCCCGACACTTCTCCTCCTTCTATATGTGCTACCAAAATATTATTCAAAGAACCCACAATAGCTCCCGCCAAAGTCTCCACTCGATCCCCATGAACGACGATTAAATCAGGTTGTATTTCTTTTGCATAAACCGACAAACCTTCTATGGTTTTTGCCAAAGTCAAATCCATAGTCGTCTCGTGGGTATGATTAGAAAAAGTATGAATATTTTTAAAACCGCAGCGTTCAATTTCTAATAATGTATAGCCGTATTCCTCCTGCAAATGCATACCCGTCACAAAAACAAAAACTTCAAATTCAGGTTGCGCTTCCAAAATTGAAATCAATGATTTTATTTTACCAAAATCGGCACGAGTACCGGTTAGAAATACGATTTTTTTCATTTTTATAATAATCAATCAACGCTTTTTCTTTAACCCTGTCAGAGTTCAAAACTCTGACAGGGTTAAAGAAAGGTTTAAAAATTTATCCTACATCCTCCCAACTCAACTGTTCATCATTTGCAATAACTCGAGTCGCTTTTTTACCTATTAGGGATTCAAAATGCTCCGCCAAAATCTTTCCTGTCCCGGGACGTTTTACCCAAATATTGTCTCTGGTAAATGGTTCTCCTTCTTTGATATCTGCAATAGCGCAAACGGTCGCGAAAGCAAAGTCAATCGTCACTTGCTCTTCTGCTGCAGGTGATTTTACGCCACCTCTCATCTGCCAAATTTCATTTGAACTAACAATTAGTTCTTTGGTAGTTGACTCATCCATACTGCATACAATATCGGGCCCGGTGCGCTGCATGTGATCCGTAAAATGACGTTCCAAAATACTAGCACCCAAGGCGACTGCTCCCAAACAGGCATTATTATTCAGTGTATGATCGCTTAATCCAAATACTTTATCTGGAAAAGTGTCATGCATTTGTGTCATAGCTCCAAATCGAACCAAATGTATAGGTGTAGGATATAAATTAGTGGTATGCAACAAAGCTACTGGCACTTGATGACGGTCAAAAATAGCCACTGCTTTGCGAATACTTTCAATAGTATTCATTCCGGTGCTCAAAATAACTGGTTTGCCAAAAGAAGCAATATGCTCTAGAAGCGGATAATTATTGCACTCCCCAGATCCAATTTTATATGCGGGTATATCAAACTTTTTCAATCGTTCGGCAGCGGCACGAGAGAAAGGGGTTGAGATAAAAATCATCCCTTTGCTTTCCACATACTTTTTCAATTCCAATTCGTCTGCCTCATTCAACGAACAGCGCTCCATAATTTCGTAGATAGACACATCGGCATTTCCTGGAATGACATTCTTGGCAGCTCCTGCCATTTCATCTTCCACAATATGTGTCTGGTGTTTCACCACTTCCACTCCAGCTCGTTGGGCGGCATCTACCATTGCTTTGGCCACTTCCAAAGATCCTTCGTGATTGATACCAATTTCGGCAATGACTAATGGTGGATAATCCTGTCCAATTTTTCTTCCAGCAATTTCTATATAGGCATTCATTATTTCAGTTATCTGTTGTCCGTTATCTGTTTTTCTATATTCTATATTCTACCCGTTGGGTGAAATTATTTTTTACCACATAGAATCATAGAATTTGTAGTTTTT
>OBMA010002764.1_pt1 | contig 10112 bp, 7 predicted proteins | sample 1539141 | NCBI WGS metagenome assembly OBMA01 (sample SAMEA3991484, study PRJEB22521) | metagenome | biome: anthropogenic terrestrial biome; feature: sewage plant; material: raw primary sludge | place: Sweden | collected 2012-09-26 | reverse complement strand
TAGAATTTTCTTCACGTTTCTGCAGGAGCATCAAGTAAAGTCCGGATTTAACTTCCTGTTGACGACCAATTTGTGTTAGCATTCGTTCTTGTTCCGGACCACTACCAATGCGTCCTTGATACATATTATATTGTTTTTTTATTCCATCTCGTGTAATTTGTGCACCCATTTTTGCTTGATTTAATGCTAACCTTATACTATGCATCATTCTATTCATTCCATCTGTAATAGGTGTTACATTAGGACTGTTTTCAGCATATGTCATCAATAATCTGTTTCTTTTTAAAGCTGCTTCATTATATGAATTTATAAGTGCGGTAGAGGACATGTCCGTAAGACCAATATTCGAAGGAATAATCTGGTTCCTATTATTTGGTGCTTGTATGTATTCGTTTAAATAATTTATTAATTGCAATTGTGTGTTGGCGTCACCTAACTTGCTTTCATATGTGTTTGCTGCTTCAATAGTGTTAGTGGCATCAAGTTGAAGATCTGTTACTCTATTACGTTTTTTATAACTTTCAAGTTTGCCCTCTGTGTTTCCTAATTCAGAATTAATTTTCTCTAAACGGTTGTTTATAAATTCCTCAGTTTTAACTGCAATTTCATTTTTGTCAATATTTGCTTGACGATTATAGCAAATAGCCAGTTGCTTAAGATAATCAATAGCTTTGTCGGAATTTGCATTATGTAAAGTTATAAGTGCTATAGAAGTAGTCTTGGAAGAAGGTTCTACAGTCGTATTATTTACGTACTTGATTGTTTCTTGTCTTGGATTGTGTATAGTTACAAATAAGTCACGTCCTTCTGTCATAGAGAATCCTGGATTATCAGTGATGGTAATTTTTCCAACTTCAGTATAGAATGAAAAAGGCAAAGACTTAAATGTTTTTTCAAAAGAGTAATTCTCTTTACTTATTTCCTTGTATTTATTTTGTTTATAATATTTACCATTTACTATATACTGATTGTCTTTTTTTGAAATGCTCATGAATATAGGACTATACATGTCAGGCAACTTATTTAGGTGTAGTTCATCTATATCAACATTGACAGGTTGTGTCTTATATATTTCTGAATTTTTAATGTGTCCTTCTAATTTATACTCAACATAAAGTTTCAAGTCTCTTACAGCTTGTTCAGCTAACACGTGAGACTGCAATATTTCTACTTCATTGTCGATACCTGCACTATTGGTCATAAATCCTAAATCCTGCATGTTTGATAGCATTTGGTTTCCCATATTGCTACGTTTATTCTGTTCATCTTTAACCAAAAGCCTACTCTGCACTTCATATACAGGATCTTCGTATCTCAGATATAATGCAGCACAGCATACACAAATGATAATAGAAAGTACAAACCATTGCCAATTCAGAATAACAATTTGGAAAATAGTACTGAAATTTAATGAAGACTTTTCATCCTCTTCACTATTCGTAATGTTGTTTCTTTGGTCCCCGATGTTTTGTTTGAGGTCTTTTTCTTCCATCTTTATATTTATTTTTCTTCTGTTAATTGTTTAAGATATTGTCCGTATGCATTTTTCAGCATGGGTTGCGCCATTTTTATAAGTTCTTCTTTGCTTATCCATCCTTTTTTGAGTGCTATTTCTTCTAAGCATGCAACTTTTAGTCCTTGACGTTTTTCTATTACCTCAATAAATGTACTGGCCTCAGACAGGCTGTCTTGTGTTCCTGTATCAAGCCATGCGAATCCCCTTTGCAGTGTTTGTACTTTGAGATTTCTCTGCTTGAGATATTCTTGATTTATTGTTGTAATTTCTAATTCACCTCTATTACTTGGCTTTATGCTTTTAGCTATTTTGACAACATTGTTTGGATAGAAGTATAATCCTACTACGGCATAATTACTTTTAGGATTCTCTGGCTTTTCTTCTATACTAAGACAGTTACCTTCTTTGTCAAATTCAGCTACTCCATAACGTTCAGGATCATTAACATAGTATCCGAATACTGTGGCTTTACCATCTTTTTCTGCAGCACATACACTGTCTTGAAGAAGACTTGAAAAACCACCTCCGTAGAAGATGTTATCTCCCAAAACAAGGCAAACGCTGTCGCTTCCAATAAATTTTTCTCCAATTATAAATGCCTGTGCAAGTCCATCTGGACTAGGTTGTTCTGCATATTCAAAATGAACACCATAGTCGCTTCCGTCACCAAGTAATCTTTTAAATCCTGGCAAATCGTATGGCGTACTGATGATAAGTATGTCACGAATACCTGAAAGCATTAATACAGATATCGGATAATATATCATTGGCTTGTCGAATATAGGTATAAGTTGCTTGCTTATTCCTTTCGTAATCGGATAAAGTCGTGTACCCGAACCACCAGCTAAAACAATTCCTTTCATATTAGTATGCTTTTTTATCGTTATGCGTTATAATATTTCGTATTGTACGATAGATTATTCTGAAATCAAGCAGAATACTCCAGTTTTCAATGTACCATATGTCATGCTTAACTCTTTCTTCCATTTGCCACAATTCATTAGTTTCACCGCGCCAACCATTAACTTGAGCCCATCCGGTTATACCTGGTTTAGCGAAATGTCGGACCATATATTTATCAATTAGGTCTGAATATATTTTAGTGTGGTAAAGCATATGAGGGCGAGGACCAACTATACTCATGTCTCCGCGGAGAACATTTAAGAACTGTGGTAGTTCATCAATGTTCGTCTTTCTCATGAATCCTCCAAACTTGAATTTTCGTGGATCGTATTTTGTCGCTTGCATTTTATCAGCCTCGCTATTGACATGCATGCTTCTGAATTTATATAATTTAAAGTTCTTCCCATTGAGACCTGTTCTGTCTTGCTTAAAAAATATAGGACCAGGACTCTGTACCTTTATTATTATTGCTATTATAGGGAAAAAGGGTATTAAACATAATAAAATAAAAGATGAAAACATTATGTCAAATACACGTTTGATAAATCTATTTGAAAGAGTAAGCAAAGGTTCTTCATAATTTGTAAATAGTGGAATATCACCAAGATGCTCTAATTTTAGATTTAGATTGAAGTTGCCAACCATTTTAGGTACGTAGAAAAAATGTATTACGTTGTGGTCGCAATAACTCATAATAAATGAAATCTCATCATTTTCTGTGTGACTTAAACTACAGAAAATATCATCTGCTCCATCAATTTTGCCACCTTTATTTATTTTTTCATTTAGTTCTTTTATCGTTCCAAGATGTCTTAGTCCTTCGTGTTTGTCTTTTATTTCATTGTCTGCATAATATCCAAGAACCTTATACCCTGTAGATGCATCATTAATAAGACTTTTGTATAACATCAACAGAGAAGGATCTTCTCCGATAAGAAGTACATAGTGAGTATTCTTTCCCATAGATCTAAACCGTTTAATAAAGAATCTCTCTATTAATCTAGAAGTAAGAAGCAGAAAAGGGAAACATAAACTCCATATGATTATAAAACCAAAAAGAGGAGCGCTGAACGTGCTGAATTTTAGTGCCATGTACATCACAAGAATCTGTATAGAGGCAAGTCTTATGACCCTAATCAGAATTTCGTCATATGTTATACGGCGTTCATGTATAATCGTACTGTATAAAAATTCGCCTATTGCTAATGCAAAATTTGCTGTTAAGAATAGGATTCGAAGGTGTCCTGTAAAACAATCAGTTAGACAATATAAATAATGTCTAAGTAAAACAAATAAATAAAGGAGTGCGTTTAGTAACAAAAAGTCACCGAACACAACGAATATCTTTATTAAGTTATTTGTATTCTTATATTGACGCATCTCTATTTTCTTTTGGTCGAATGTCGTATCCTAAATTCTCCCTCGTGTGCATGACTATTAAAGTCTGAAAAACTGTGCAAAGATACATATTTTTTTATATACTTAAATATTTTATCAGTAAAATAATGACTTTCGGGATAAAATAACTAACTTTGCAAAGAATTTGTACTAAATTGAATAAAAAATGGGATTATTATCAAAAATTATAGGCTCAAAGAAGAGTGATGGAGAAAAGAAAACCGGTGGTATGGAAGATTATATGACCCTAATAAGGGTTTATTTTCAAGCTGCTATTGCTGCTGATTTGGGTATAACAAACCTTGCAATGCTTCCTGATTTGCGTATCTTCAAAACCACATTGCATGTTCAGACTATCAATAATAAATTGGGAGTAGGTGAAAAAAGTCGTTGTAAAAAAATGCTGAAAGAATTATACAAGACTGATGATATATTTTTCAAGGAGATTGATCAAAGCATTAGACGTAACTGTCATAAAGTACAGGATGTACAGACTTATCTTATCCAGTTTCAGGGATTAACCCAAGATCTTATGATGCTTTTGGGTAATATGATGAAGTTGAAACTTCGTATGCCTTCTTTCTTTAAAAAGGCAATTTATCAGATGACCGAAAAAACAGTAAATGACATCTTTAATAAGAATGATTTTAGTGATGCCGGTGTAATAAAAACAGTTTTGGCCATAAGAGAATATGAACGCCGTTTAGGTTTTTCACAGAAGTGGATTACTGATTTTGCTTTCCAAGTTATAATGCTTGCAAAGAAAGAACCACGTCAAAAAGACGAAGATACAAAGAAATAAGAGGCTGAAAACTTAAAAAAACAAAATAATATATATATATTATAGGTAATATAAGAAATAAATATTAATTTTGTGAATCAAATAGTATACCATGACTGTAGAAGAGAAAACTTTAGCCTTATTTGAAACTCGCGTTAGAGAGCTTATCATGGCTTATGATAGTCAGAAAAGCGAACAGCATGTTCTTGAAAAGAAAATTATAGAATTAGAATCTCAGATAAAACAGTTAAGTAAGGAGTTGACTCAGGCACAGAATGATTACCAGTCGTTAAAAATGGCACGAATGATAGAAGTGTCTGATGGTGATTTAGATAGTACACGTAAGAAGATAAACGGTTTGATAAAAACTGTCGACAAATGCATCACAATGCTAAACGACGATTGAATAACTAGGGGCGATGGCAGACGAAAACAAAGAAAAACTTCATATTAGGTTACATGTTTATGATACCGATATTCCTGTGAACATAGTTCGTGAGGATGAATCTCTGTATCGTGCTGCTGCCAAGCTGATTTCAGATAGAATAAATGCATATGCCCAGATATACAATGGGCGTAAGAGTGAAAAAGAGCTCCATTATATGGCGCTTATAGATATAGCATTGATGTATGAGCGTGATCATTTTCGTAATGATACTGTGCCTTTCGTCAATACTCTCAGCAAACTTACAACTGAGATAGAAGAAGCTATGAAGAACAAAAATTCTTAAGGTTATCAGTAATGTCCCCTTTGCTTTTGAGTAAATTAATAATGAAACTGAGTAAAAGGAATATTAATAAAATAAATTTTTAATAAATGATAATAGCAATAATTATAGCGTCTGTTGTGGCGCTCGCTTTGGGTGTACTTGTTGGCTATCTTCTATTTATGAAGGTCGTAAACGGAAAGTACAACGAAATGGTTACTACCGCAGCTAAAGAGGCTGACGTAATCAAAGAGAAAAAACTTTTGGAGGTTAAGGAAAAATTCCTTAATAAAAAATCTGAATTGGAAAAAGAAGTGCAGGCTAGGAACCAGCATATTCAGCAAGGCGAAAATCGTTTAAAACAACGCGAGATGTCGCTTAATCAGCGTCAGGAAGATATCGGTCGCCGTAAGCAGGAAGTTGATCAATTGCAGCAACGAATTGATAATGAGAAAAAGTTGCTTGCATTAAAGCAGGATGAACTTGAGAAGATGCAGATACAGGAACGTGCTAAGTTAGAAGAACTTTCAGGTTTAAGCGCAGATGAAGCAAAACAACGTCTCGTAGAGAGTTTGAAAGATGAAGCAAAGACTGATGCTGCAAGCTACATTAATGAAATAATGGATGAGGCTAAGTTGAATGCTAATGCTCAGTCTAAAAAAATTGTTATCCAAACAATACAGCGTGTGGCCACTGAAACGGCAATAGAAAATTCAGTTAGTGTATTCCATATTGATAATGATGAAGTTAAAGGTCGTATTATAGGACGTGAAGGTCGAAATATTCGTGCTCTTGAAGCTGCAACAGGTGTTGAAATCGTTGTAGATGATACTCCAGAGGCTATCGTTATTTCAGCTTTTGATCCAATTCGTCGTGAAGTATGTCGTTTGGCTTTACATCAGTTGGTAGCTGATGGCCGAATTCATCCAGCACGTATTGAAGAAGTTGTCGCTAAGGTTAAAAAACAGTTGGAAAATGAGGTTATTGAGACAGGAAAGCGTACAGCTATTGATCTTGGTATACATGGACTACATCCAGAACTCATACGTATTATTGGTAAAATGAAATACCGTAGCAGTTACGGTCAGAATTTATTGCAGCATGCTCGTGAGACAGCTAACCTTTGTGCAGTAATGGCATCTGAGTTAGGATTGAATCCTAAAAAGGCAAAACGTGCAGGACTTTTACATGATATTGGTAAGGTGCCAGACGAGGAGAGTGAATTGCCACATGCATTGTATGGTGCAAAAATAGCTGAAAAGTATAAGGAGAAACCAGATATCGTTAATGCAATAGGTTCTCACCATGACGAGATGGAGATGAACACACTTCTAGCGCCTATCGTGCAGGTTTGTGATGCTATTTCAGGAGCTCGTCCTGGCGCTCGCCGTGAAATTGTTGAAGCATATATTAAGAGACTTAATGATCTTGAATCAATAGCAATGAGTTATCCAGGTGTAACAAAGACATATGCTATTCAGGCAGGTCGTGAACTTCGAGTTATAGTTGGAGCAGATAAAATGGATGATGTAGAGACAGAGGCTTTGTCGGCAGATATTGCCAATAAGATACAAACAGAAATGACTTATCCTGGTCAGGTTAAGATCACTGTTATTCGTGAAACGCGTTCTGTTTCTTACGCAAAGTAAATATTTCGCACTCATAATATAATCCCTCGTTTATTATTAAACGAGGGATTTTTTATATAAATCATAATTTTTAGGTATTGCATATAATATGATTTTGTAATTAACTTTGCAGCCGTAAAGAATTGAATAATTTATGAGCAAAGTTAAATTGATGTTTATTGGACTTACATCATCTTGTTATAGTATAGTACTAAGGGCGCAAGATGATTCTGCAAAAGTGTCTTCATTTAAAGGTTCTGTTAGTATGGAAATTAATTATGGCCCTAAATGTTTGGATAATAAACATGCAACATGTGATTTTCCTCATTTCATAGTTAACGGTAATGCAGATTTATATAATGGCTGGTCTATAACAGCCGAATTTGAATATCAACGTTCTTATTCTTCTGATGGCTGGAAAAATAATTTCCAGCATAATTTTTGTACAAATATATTATATATACGTAAGCATTTTACAGATGCGTTACAACTTAAAGCCGGTATAATAGATGTACCAGTGGGGTTAACTAATAATGGTGGGCCGGCTCTTACTATTTATGACCCTGATTGTGAATCAGATCTTACTCCACTCACATGGCATGAAGCAGGGATAGGCGTTTTTGGAATAATAGGTAATTTTGATTATGCCATATCTGCGACGTCATATTTGAGTTATCCATTAAATACGGCAGAGATGTTAGGTATGGCAGCTAGAGTGGATTATCATATCATACAACCATTACGAGTTGGAGTTAGTGGTTATATAGGAAAATCTTGCCATGGTATGATAAATCGTTGTGCTCCTAATTTATTTGAAAGTTCTCATGTACATTATATTTCTTTAGATATGGATTATGTTAACAGTGGATTTGTTGTAGATGGTTCTGCAATTTATTGTAGCAATGGTACTTCAAAGTCTGTTGGATTAGAGCTTGGTTATGATATCATGACATTAAGTAATTTATTGAAAAACAAAGTTCAATTTGTTCCTTTCATAAGATACGATGGTGTTGCTGGAAAAAAAATAGATACAAAGAATAAATATACTTTAGGAATTAATTTTAGTCCTGTTAGAAATATGATGTTAAAAGCAGAGTATGCTATTCGCAATTATGTGTCGGCTGTAACAGAAAGAATTCTGAATTTTAGTATTGGCTATACAGTCAATCTTTAATATTAGGCGTTATGCATAAGAGTGCATACCGCCTAATAAATAGTTTACTCCGAAATATGTCATCAGTATCATCAGAAATGCTATAGTTATATAAGCATGATAGTATAATGGTTTACGTAGTTTTGGTAATGATGATGTGTGCAATACTACAGCGTAGAACATGAATGTTATTAATGCCCAAACCTCTTTTGGATCCCAACTCCAGTATTGTCCCCATGACTCATTTGCCCAAATAGCTCCTATGAAAATTCCCATACCTAATGTCGCAACGGCCGGATAAAGAAATAACCGTGATAGTAAACATAGTGATGACAATTGACTTTCTATAGCTGAATATTTTGAATTTGATATTCTGTTAATGCTAAAAAGTATTATTGCCATGAGTCCACATATGAAGGTAAGAGACAGTAACGCGAAAGACATCATTATTATAGACACATGGATACTCAATAGAGGGGATGATAGTACAGGCATAATAGGCGTAATTTGTGGATCCATTTGCCCTATATGCGATACTAGAAGAAAAAAGCCTGACATAAGAAAACCAAATGTGATTAGAATATGGAATCTTTTATATGCAATCAAAGAAAAAAGCATTACGAACCATGCTATTATTAACATTGTCTCGTATCCATTAGCCATAGGTATATTACCACTTATTATCCATCTTAAAATTTCGCAATATGTTAAGCATAAAAAAGAAAAAATGAGTATACTTAATGATATTAACGATATGATATTATCTGCATGCAGTCTGATTTGTTTTTTTCGCGTAAGTTGGTATATGGAGTAAAATAATGAAAGAAATCCAACCGTGAGATTAACTATAAATAAAATAGTAGCGAAAGGAATTCTGTTATAGGTTATTTCCGCCACAATTTGCGTTACAGAAGGCAGTGAGTTTCCTCCATTTCTTTCCTGATAAATTTTGATTTTTGAAATATAGTCGTTGAATTGCTTATAGTTACTTGTACGAGCGCTTTGATTTAGTAGAGTGAAAATATTATTAATGAACATAGATTGTTTTCCATTCATACTTTTGGGCATAATATCTTTTGGTCCAAGCCATATTATGTTATTGTTATTCATATATGGAAATATCTTAAGAGGCTCTCCTTGTCTTAAAGACATTATTAATTGTACTTTATCGTCTATGCTTATTACAGCTTTATGCATTTTATCCTGATTTCCTTGATAATACTCCTGGACTAGTGGTCCAAGTATGTATCCACCCCTTTCTTTATTGAATAGTTGATTTAGTGATATATATTGCGAAAAACCAAAACGTTCGCGTAAATCAATATCTTTAATATTTATTATTGGTTCATTATTCCAATCGTTACTCCAAAAAATGAATCCAGTTAAAACCTGTTCAGCAATAAACCCTTTATAGCTACAACTGCCGTAAATCTTTTTTGTGAAATCTATTGCGAATGTCTGTATTGGACATATACGATTATTGTAATTAATATCCAGCTTACCGAATTTCACAGCAGATACATCAGGTAGTGAATTCGCATTTATTCCATTTGGAGTAAATACAAATAATAATATGATACTGAGCAGTCCCTTTTTTAACAAGGGAGATTTAAATAGTTTTCTGTATGTACCTTTTGGATTGACAAGCATCCATATAAGTGAAATGAAAAGCAAAGCGTATCCTGTATATGAAATGGCAATACCGTATGGGTCTGAATTAATAGTAAGATAAGTACCATGCAGGTCGTCGTCATACGAATTCTGATACAATCTATATGATTGATATGAAAAAACATTATTCATAGATATTTTTCCTTTCACTCTGTTTTTCCCATCTATTACCGTAACATTTGATATATAATCTTTAGCAGCAGTAGTTCCGTTGTAATAAAGAACATCAAATTTATCTAGTTTTATTCCAAAAGGCAGGTTCTGGATTTTCATATCATTTTTTTCGTCTGTAGCCATATACTGACTGGTCATCTCTCCTTTTCGTAAATGGATAATACCCTTTATCGAAAATATA
>OBMA010002762.1_pt1 | contig 10118 bp, 10 predicted proteins | sample 1539141 | NCBI WGS metagenome assembly OBMA01 (sample SAMEA3991484, study PRJEB22521) | metagenome | biome: anthropogenic terrestrial biome; feature: sewage plant; material: raw primary sludge | place: Sweden | collected 2012-09-26 | reverse complement strand
CCATAACCAAAAGCAATAACATCTGACATATTCTAGCCTCTTTTCCGGTTTTTTCTAAATTTATTGTAGCATAGTTTCTAGGAAAATAGCAGAGCAGACAACCGAATCACCTCAATATCCATAAAACAAAAAAGAAAAACCCGACGAATCGGGTTCACTATTAAAGATACAATAATTTGAAAAGTGCAATAGCGACAATTGCAGCAAGAATTGGAGCACATACACCAACCCAAGCATACCACCATTTTGAATCAGCCTTGTTTTCACCAAGAACAGATTTTGGAAGTAGGGCATGGACGATACGTGGACCAAGGTCACGCGCTGGGTTAAGACCAGGACCTGTTGGTCCACCAACAGCAGCCACAAGAGCCATAACTAGGAAACCAATTCCAATGTGAGCAACAGCAAGTGAACCTGATGTATATGGCGCAACCATTGTTTCAGCAACTGTTTTGTCGTAACCTTGTTCAATGACTTTACCAACAAGCTCTGCACCAAAGAAATTCTTAGTCAAAGCAAGAGCACCAAAGAACAATACAAATGAACCAACAAACTCATTCAAGAAACCATTGATCGTTGCCGCTTTACGACTTTCTTTTGTACCATTGTCAAGCGCGTCGATCGTTGAGAATGAACCCAAAATATGGTTTGGATTTTCCGTTTTCATAAAGTATGGTTTATAAACCGTTACAATAACCAATTGACCAAACATTGCACCTAACAATTGAGCAACGATATACTGTGCAACATGTTCCCATGGGAAGAGGCCTGATACTGCCAATCCGAGGGTGAAGGCTGGGTTGATGTGGTTTCCAGAAACATTACCAAACATCAATGCTGGCATCATAACTGCCAAACCATAACCAATCGCAATCAGAATCCAACCAGAGTTGTTTCCCTTAGTGCCTTTAAGGTCAGCGTTTGCAACTGTACCGTTACCAATGATGATGAGGAGTGCAGTCGCAATAAATTCAGTGATATATTTCACTGTCCATGTAACATCCATATTTTTCTAAATTTCCTTTCAAAAGTTGAATTATTTTGGACAACAACCATTTTATCAAGTATAATAAACAAAGTAAAGCCATTCGATAAAATGAAAACGTTTACTCGAAAAAGTAGTAGATTAAGTGAGGAGATTAGGATGGGAGCTACCCAAGATACACTACTATATACAATTGAAAAAAGCATTAAGAAAAAAGCAGATTTGTTTGAACACAGCTTTTCTGCCTACGCTGTTCGATCGATGTTAGCCAGCCTCTATCTAGGTTTGGGGATTGTCATTTCTCTTTATACGGCAGATAAACTAAACCACGTCGCAGAAGGGCTCGGAAAATTTAGCTACGGTTTGATGTTTGGTTGGGGATTACTCATGATTTTATATATGAATGCCGAACTTGGAACATCCAACATGATGTATATGACTGTTGCCATTCACCGAAAAACAATTCCTACTAAAACAGCCCTCAAGATGTTGGCAACCTGTATCCTTTTCAATTTCATCGGCGCTGTCCTTGTTTGTTACATGGTCTCACTGACTCTGCCTTATCAGCACGTTGATGCTCATAGCTACCTATTTGAAGCGACAGTGACAAAACTAGAAAAAACAGCTCTTACCCAGTTTATTGAAGGAATCTTTGCTAATATTATTGTGAATATCGGCGTATTTACCTTCTTACGCATCAAAGATGATGCCGGACGTCTCATTTCCGTTATTTTCATCATCTTTATCTTTGCTTTCTTGGGATATGAGCACGTCATCGCAAACTTCTCTCTCTTCTCTTTAGCCTTCTTCTCAAATGGTGGACCAGTTGAAGGAATGAACCTATTAAGTGTATTAAGCAATTTCCTCTTTTCTGGACTAGGAAACTACGTTGGTGGCGGTCTCTTTATCGGACTTCTTTATAGTTGGTTGAATAATCAATCCAAACTTTATGTAGACTAAAAAAACTACGGTTGGAATTCCAATCGTAGTTTTTTTATTGTAAGATAATCTGCGCAACTATAGGACTAATCACCACATACATGATGCCTGTAATCCCAATAGCTAAGCCAGCCATCGCCCCTTGCGTATGCCCATATTTTATCGCTGTACCCGTTCCAATGGCATGTCCTGTTCCTCCCAAAGCAAGACCAACAGCTACCGGGTCTTCAATTTTTAGTAGCTTTAAAAAGACCGGACCAAGAACACTTGTCAGAATCCCTGTTGCAACAACGACTACAAGAGTAACTGTTGCTATTCCTTGCATTTTATCAGTAATACCAACAGCCATAGCAGTGGTGACAGATTTTGGAAAAAGAGAGATTGCTAGAAAAAAATCCATCCCAAACCATTTGGCAATCAGGGCAGTAAAGACAGTATTGACAATACAAGCAGCAAAAATTCCCAATAAAATACTTCGAATGTGATGTTTCATTAGATGGAAAGAACGATATAAAGGAATTCCTAGAGCTACCGTTGAAGGCACAATAAGCATATTTAGATAGGAACCTCCTGCATAATATTCCTTATAGGAAATACCTGTCATTTTTAAAAAGACAATAATCAATCCTGTAGCTACCAACAGTGGGGTAGTGATTGGATGAGGAAATCTCCGATAGATCAGCATTCCAATTAAATATGCTGCAATTGATAACATAATACCAAAAATAGGATTGGAAAAAAGTTCAGTCATGAATTCCCTCCGCATCAACGTAGTCGCCCTCAAACTTCTGCTTCACAAATTGGACAACAAAACCAATTACTAAGATATTTAAAAAAATGGCGCCTAAGATGACGATGATAATAGGAAGTAAATAATCTTTAATTGCATCAAATCTCTCCATAATCCCAACCGCTGCAGGCAAAAAAAGAATGGTCATGTTAGCCAGCAAAAAATTTCCAACCGTATGAATGTGGCGAAGACGAATTAATTTGAACTCTAGGGCTAAGAATAGGAGGATTAAACCAATGATACTTCCCGGAATAGGAAGATGAAAAATAGTCGAAATAGCTTCCCCTAAAAATGAAAATACCAAAATAATCATAAACTGAACATATAATTTCATTCCATTCCTCCATTCAACTCCTATGGCCGTTTGTAATACACGAATCATGTCCCCTACATTAACAATTCCTTCATTTCAGATAACCTTCACAGTATGAAATCATAAAAATTGCTATTCCATACATTAAGTTTACTACTCTGAAATTATTTTTCAAGGTGATAAAACGTTTACACCTGAAATCCCTTGAAAATAGTTTGCAGATATTTTTTACATATAAACGCTTGACAAGATTGGTTTACGGGTGTATATTTTATATATAGTGAAATTTGATATATAAAAGATAAAAGCATATATCAAAATAATACCCAAGATTGCCAAAATAAGTGAGAGGAGTGACCGCCATGCATTTTCCCGTTCCTGCTGTGCTGACAGAATTTCTCATCATGGCCATTTTAGAGTCAGATGATTCTTATGGTTATGAAATTTGTCAGACCATTAAGCTGATTTCCAATATAAAGGAATCTGCACTCTATCCCATCCTAAAGCGATTGGAGCAAAATGACTTTTTAACGACCTACTCCCGTGAATATCAGGGAAGAATGAGAAAATATTACAGTTTGACTCAATTGGGGCACGAAGAATTGGTCCGATTAAAAGATGACTGGGATACATATACTAACACGATAAACGGCATTATAGAAGGGAGCGTCCGTCATGACAAGAACTGAATACATGGCTCAATTGGAAAAATATTTGAAAAAATTGCCTCATAAAGAATTCCAAGAAGCCATTACTTTTTTCAATGAATATTTTGACGAAGCTGGTCCAGAAAAAGAAACCGCAATCATGGAGGAATTAGGTTCCCCGAAAGAAGCAGCCAGTGAGTTGATTACCAACATATTAAACCGCCATATTCAAGTTGAGGACGTTCAAGAAGTGGATGATGAACCAATCAACTATAAACCACTATACATAGTAGCCGGTCTTGTCCTTGCCCTCTTACTATCTGTATTTTGGCTCTTTATCGAACCCCTCTTTGGCATCGCCGGGATTTTTATCACTTCGATCGCAGGAGCCTTTTACTTAGGAAAAAACTTTCAAGAAGTTAGAAAAGCGAAAAAAGTTATCTGGTTAGCCATGCTGGCCATCGTTACACTTCCAATTGCCATACCCGTTCTCCTTATCTTACTTGGTGCCTTAGTAGCTCTCGTCTTGCTAATAATTGGTTTCATCATGGGAGGATTCGTTCTCGGTGTCGGACTATTTGTCAGTGGAGGCTATCTTATCTGGGAAGGATTTAGTCTACTTTCACATGGCATCGGTGTATTCTTACTAGGATTCGGTAGTGGCTTAACCATGTTAGGCGGAGCGGTATTAGTCTGTCTAGTTACTCTTATTTTTGCCTATTGGTCTTGGAAATTAGTTAAAGCTTTTTTCCAATGGATATTGAAAAGAGGTAAACGAGCATGAAAAAGAAATTACTTATTACCAGCATTACTGGTTTTGTCTGCTTGATACTCGGTTTGATTATGACAGGGATTGGCTTCTTCTCTGGAGGGGTTGATCAATTAAGTAATGTCGTGAAACCAACCTACAAAGAGCAATCCTACAAGCAATTAGACTCTGTTCTAATCAACAGTGGATGGGAACGATCCATTCGTATCATCGAATCTGAAGATAGTCTCTATCACGTTCGGTACAATGATTTTGAAAAGAGTTTTCTACTTCCATTCCAAGTAACAGAAAACGATGGCGAATTGATTCTTGATTCAATTGTTCCTGACTTCAAAATCAACGGTATCATGCAATTTCTTGCAGAAAACGTTGCAATTCGCAATTATGAGAACTTAGAGGTTACAATCGAAATTCCAAAAGGAAAAACACTGAAAAAATTGGAATCTGGAATAAACAACGGGCTCTCCATAGAAGGCATCCATATCGAACAAGTTTCACTTTATGGCAGTCCGTCCATTATCCGATCTACTATCGAGAATGGAAGCATTAATGCGGACTATGGAAATGTCTATGTTGAAGATTCTACTCTTAAAAATATAACTGTGACTGGATATGCAAGTAGCTTCCATATTTCTGATAGTCAACTTGAAAACACTGAATGGGATGCATACGATCGCATGGATACTACCAACATCACCGTGATTGGTGAAAATAGTTTTACGGGTAACGAGGAATATCCACAGACAAATGCACGTATCAATTTATCTGAGAAAAGCCAAAAGGAGGCTCTGCTTACTGCAGAACTATCCATCGATAAACGAAAACTTTTCTATTATGGAGAAAGCAACCTGACGGATGAAGAAATTGAGAATCTCATAAAAGAAGATGCCAATTTACAGGAACAATTAAAAGAGATTGGAATCTTCCCTGAGGGCGTTTATAAGGACCAAACAGTTACCGTTGAAGACACCAAACAAACTTTTACAAGTGGGAAAAAAGATAGCAAGAATAAATTGACTATCACTTCCACAAATGGAGTCATTCAGCTTGGTAAAGAATGGTCGCCCTAAACACTGGCAGATATCGTCGAGATACATTACTGAATAATATCTGTATTTTTTACCAAAAAGACTCAATCACACACTAAGGAGGACTCATTTATGTCAACTAAACCTCTTCAGATTTACTCCTATGATCTCTTGAAAGAACGAGGTGTTCAACTTGAGGATATTGCTGACCTAGTCATGCATCTACAAAATAAGTATATCCCACATTTGACACAATCAGAATGCTTAGAAAACGTTGAGGCAGTATTAACGAAGCGAGAGGTACAAAACGCAATTATTACTGGAATTGAATTGGATAAATTGGCTGAACAAGGAGCACTTTCTCAACCCCTTCAGTCTATTCTGATGACAGATGAGGGGTTGTATGGAATTGATGAAATTATGGGATTGTCAATCGTCAATCTTTACGGTACGATTGGCTTTACCAACTATGGATATTTAGACAAATCAAAACCAGGAATCATCGCCAAACTCAATAGCAAGGATGGGGTGCATTGCCATACTTTTCTAGACGATATCGTTTGCGCAATTGCAGCCGCTGCTGCTAGTCGAATCGCACATAACGACCCCGATAAAAGTGCAATTACCAACCAAAATTAACTGAAAAACCAACTGTCCACATTGTGAGCAGTTGGTTTTCTAATTATTCATTATTCTGATTATAAATCAAGAGACCTAATCCCATGAAGCCTACTAAGAAGAGGCTCAGCATCCAAACTTGATGACTACTATTTCCAGCCATAGAAATGGTTTGACGAAGACCTGAAACAGAATACGTCATTGGAAGATAAGGCTGAATCACTTTGAAAAACTGAGGGCTAAGCTCGATTGGATAAGTACCAGCACTGGAACCTAATTGTAGTAGTAACAGAATCAAACTTGCGAATGAACCAAAACGATTATTCCAGCCCACCAAGGCTGTAACGAGTGCCATAAAGGTCCATGAGGCCAAAAGAATTAATCCCAAGGTTGCCATTGGATGAGCCGGATCAACCCCAATTAACAGAAGAACTCCATATAAAATCAGTGCTGCCAGACTGGCAATTGCGCCATTCAATAAGAGTTTCCCTTTAGCCCAATCCCAACGATTTTTGTAGGAACGATTATCAATGTGTTTGACAAAAATAACATTCGCAGATAAGGCTGCAACCATTAGTGCGACAGATACCATGTAAGGAGCCATTCCGACACCGTTGGTCTTCACATCATCTTGGTCACTGTGTTCCAAGGTAACTGGTTGAGAAACTGCTTGTGCATTTTTGTCTTCTACAGAGATGACTGATAGTTGTTGACTGGCTGAACTGAGTGAATTTGTTAAGGTTTCACTTCCGACAAGTAGGGTCGAAATACCACTTGTCAAGGTTTGCCCACCACTAGCTAATTGATCCGCACCAGCAATTAATTGCTGACTACCAGAAGCCAGTTGTCCTGAACCGCTGACAAGTTGACTAGAGTTAGCAGCTAAGGTTGCCAATCCTGAAGTTAACTGGCTACCTCCAGATTGGATACTACTGTTGTTAGCAACCAACTGAGCTCCACCCTCTGCTAGTTGGGCAACACCTGCTGTATATGCTGTCACTCCCGACATGAGTTGACTAGCTCCGCTTGAGAGTTGCGTTTGAAGTTGACTCACACCAGTCGTCAAGGCTTGAGTTCCTGGTAGAACTTGCTGGTTCAAAGCTGTGTTGACCTGACTCAAGCCACTTGATAGGTTTTCAATGGCTGTTGTAGCACCTGGTAATGCTTGATTGGCAGCCGTGTTGATCTGACCGACAGCTGATTGCAATTGACCTAATTGCGTTCCAAGACCAGAAAGACTTTGTAGACTAGATAAGGCTTGACTCAGTTGAGATAATTGACCCAAAATCGTTTGGGTTGCTGTCACTGCTGTCGAAGGTGAATTTTGGAGGGCTCCAACCAATTCAGCTTGCTGATCAGCTGTCAAGTTTTGATAGGTAGCCGTTGCTTGTAAGGCTGCAATGCTGGCTGTTTTATCGGCTTGTGCTGCAGTTAACAATCCTTGAGCTTGAGCACCCATCTCCGTCATGAGGCTAGATAAAGTAGAGGTATCTACAGCAACTCCTCCGATACTTGATAGGCTATCATTTAATTGGTTGATGGCCACTTGCAACTGAGGAAGTCCAGTCAATAAAGCCTGTATCTGACTAGACTGTTCAGCAGACAAACTAGTTGAACTAGCGAGTTGTTCCAAACCTGCCTCCAATTGATTGGCTCCTGTTACCAGTTGTTCAACCTGACTTGCTCCTGATTGCAATTGTCCCACCCCAGCGATGAGCTGAGAGGAATTGGCATTTATTTGTTCCGCACCTGAAGCAAGACTTGCTACCCCATTTGTGTAGGTGGTTAAGCCACTGGAAAGTGTTTGACTTCCTGAAGCAGCCTGATTGACTCCATCTGTGTAAGACACAACTCCAGTGGCCAATTGGTTTGCTCCTGTCACAAGTGATTGACCTGATGAAGATAAGGTAGATAGGCCTGATGATAGAGTCTGACTTCCGGTTTCTAATTGACTAGCTCCATCTGTCAATTGTTGACTTCCATCTGCCGCCTCAACCATACCAGATTGAATCTCTCCCATGCTGTCAAAAACAGCCGAGGTGTATGTTTCAGTAATCGTCTCTGAAACAGATGCTTTCAATTTTTCCATAGCTGATTCACTCATCTTTGAGGCGACAAAGCTGTGACCTTTAGATGTTTGATAGGAAATCGTTAGATGCTCTGGCTGGTCCGTTAAGAGACTAGATGCTTTTTCTGACAAATCTTCTGGTAGGGTAATGACCATATAATAGTCCCCTTCTTCCAAACCTTTTTCTGCATCTTTTTCTGATACAAAGTGGAAATCCAGACTCTTGCTTTCTTTCATATTATCCACCATATCATCACCAATGGTTAAGGTTTTATCTTGAAAGGTTGCAGACTGATCTTGGTTTACAACTGCTACAGGTAGCTGATCCAATCGTCCATAAGGATCCCACATAGAGGTTAGGAAACTAATATTGTATAAGGCCGGGACACAAGCTATACCAATAATGGTAATCAAGGTCATTGGTCTAGTGAAAAAATTTTTTACTTTTTCTGACATAAGAAACTCCTTTAGACATCCTGTCCAAAAACTGATAAAATACATTATACAAGTATCATTTTCAAAATCAAGTAGGAAGAATCGTTTTTAGACAATGTGTCTAAAAATGTTCAAAAGGAGAAAATATGGGAACAGATAATCGAAAAGAACGAACTCGTCAGGCGATATTAGAAGCAATGGTGACATGCCTTGACACCCAGGGATTTAATGAGATTACAACCACCCATCTCGCTCAGACAGCAGAAATTAGTCGCTCAAGTTTTTATACCCATTATAAGGATAAGTATGAATTGATTGACTCCTACCAACAAGGCTTATTTCACAAGTTAGAGGCCATATTTGATCGCTATGATGGAAATCGACAGTCCTCTTTCTTAGAAATTTTTGAACTACTCTACCGTGAAAAACTACTATCATCTTTACTGACCCATAATGGTACCCAAGAAATCCAAAATTTCCTCATCAACAAAGTACGATTGCTCATTTCAAATGATTTGGCTGAACGTTTGGGTAAAGAGGATCTATCCCCACTCGAAAAAGAATATCGGAGTATCTACTTTTCCCACGCCTTCTTTGGAATTGTACAAGCATGGATAAAAAACGGGAAGCAAGAATCTCCTCAATATATGACAGATTTTCTTATTAAAATGTTACCGTAATGCTTCATTTTTCGTTGCAAATCTCTTTAATTGTGTTATACTAAACACTGCGCAAACGTTTTCAGTGAGGAGATTCAGATATGATTCAAGCAGAGCATCTATCAAAAACTTATTCAGTTATAGATAAAGAAGTCGGTTTAAAAGGATCAATTAAAGCCTTTTTCAAACCAAAGAAAAAATTAATTCCAGCGGTTCAAGACATTTCCTTGCAAGTTGAGAAAGGAGAAATTATTGGATATATTGGCTCAAATGGTTCTGGTAAGTCAACCACAATCAAAATGTTAACTGGAGTCTTATTTCCTGACCAAGGACAAGTCCGCATCAACGGGTTGAACCCACAAGAGCAGCGTAAGGAAGTGAATAAGCAAATTGGCGTCCTCTTTGGGCAAAAATCGCATCTTGATTGGAATTTACCCGTACAGGAATCTTTTATTCTACACGCCAAAATTTATGATGTTCCAGATCAGCTATTTAAAGAGAGATTAACTGTATTGATTGACTTATTGGATTTGTCAGACATCATGAAGCAACCTATCCGTAATCTCTCTTTAGGACAACGAGTTCGCTGTGAATTTGCAGCTATCTTTATTCACCAACCTGCCGTTGTCTTTTTGGACGAACCGACCATCGGCTTGGATGCCAGCGTAAAGGAGACTATTCGCTCCTTTATTCGCTACATGAATCAGCAATATCAAACCACCTTTTTGATTACTTCCCACGATATGAAGGACATTGAGAGTCTCTGTGAGCGGATTTTCATCATTGATAAAGGCAAAAAAGTTTACGATGGTTCTCTGACCATTCTAAAAGAACGGTTTTCCACTATCAAAACCATCCTTTTTTCCA
>OBMA010002761.1_pt1 | contig 10120 bp, 9 predicted proteins | sample 1539141 | NCBI WGS metagenome assembly OBMA01 (sample SAMEA3991484, study PRJEB22521) | metagenome | biome: anthropogenic terrestrial biome; feature: sewage plant; material: raw primary sludge | place: Sweden | collected 2012-09-26 | reverse complement strand
GGTTCGTGTTTTTAACTTTGTATTTTTGAGTTCCATCGCTCGGTTTATCATCCAACAGGTCTTTTGGAAATGAGTAGTTGGCAAATTGGATTAAATTTCTATTGTTTTTTACGACTGTTTGTGGAAACCAATAATGTAGTCTACTGACCAATTGTCGCACTATATGCCAATTCCAAGGTATGGGCCAATCTCCGTATAGTGGGGCTGACATTATTTTTTCAGTTGATGAATTTAATGATGGTGAATATATTGTTTCATCAATTTCAACCGGCTGTTGCATCTGTAGGCCTTCCATAAACGTTTCCCACACATGAACAGCGGACATCCCATCCATGAGAACATGATCTGTCAGCAATAGCATTTCATTTTGATTAGGGAGGATCAGAATCTTCCATAAAGGTTTATTCTCGTTGTATGAAAAGTTATACCTTTGAAAGATGTGGTTAATTTCGGTTTCCCCTAACTGGTCCCAATCGTGGTGGTATTCTACTAGATCGCAAAATTTCAGTGGCTCAAGAATGTTTTGTAGGAAGTTTTCCTTTTTCAATTCATCATAGAATACATTACAAGTCAAACGTTCATGTTGGATTACAGTATACTTAAGAGCCGCTATCAGTTGACTTTTTTTGGGCAATTCGTTGAGTTTGATTCCGACATAAAAACATGAATGCAAATTTAGTCTGCTTCTATGGAAAAAGTAACTTTCAATAGCAGAAAGTTTAAGATTCATTCTTGCGCTTTTTCCTTTTCGTAAAAATATCTGTAAATTGTTCGTTTTGACAGCATTTATAGTTGTCCTCTTTACCTCTGCTCCGCGCAAGTTGAGTTAAAAGAAAGAATATAAAGCAAAAACCTAAAAAAAAAGATATGAAGCAGGAGCCAAAAAATGCTGTATTATCTATTTCAACTATTATACAAAAGTTTAAAAATATAGGTAAATCTTCAAGACTGCGCTATCTATTTGAATAAAAACGAATAAGTATTATCATATCAAATGAGTGCTTGTGTGGTTAGGATATATGTAAAGAGGAAGAGGAAAGGGGGAGGTGATACCGAGGCCAACGATCGTTACTCAACCTTGATATCGGACAATCCCAGGTCTTCATTTTGCTCTTTAGTTCTTTCATAATCTTCGATAGTCATGTTTGGATCCGGATCTGGGGCGTAGACATTTTGTATGTACGACCCGGCCAATGGATCTTCCATAATGACTGTGAACTTGACTTTCCCAGCGATGGCCTCCTTTAGCTTGGCAAAAAATTCTACCCAGCGGGCTTTCGTTGCTTCGTCCATAGAATCCGAAGTTTGAGTGAAAATACGGGATTCTAGTTCTTCGTAGACTTGTCTTAGTAAACCTTCCAAAGTGGTGAATCTACCACCCAATGTACCTTCTTGAATATCAAGATGTAATTCAGGAATTACCATACTACAGGTCTCAGATTTCAAAATATCACGGGACAAGTCAGCTGCATCGTCACAGTATAAAGTAATCCTTCTTCCTTTGTCAGGGATGGCACCACCGGTCTTCACCTCATTAGACTTATAACCACAATGATCGCAGACCGTCGACATGATAATGACTTCTTTAAAGTGTGGGATATTTACTGGCTTCATATGAGTTTCACACTCTTGGGTACACGATGGACAAGAAGCTCTGAATGTTTGCACTTCGTTGTTAAAGTTTTCGATGTCGGTGGCGTCTGACAAAAACTGTGGGTTTGCTGAGCCAACTTTGACAGATTCAGAAGGATTTCTTTCACGGTTGGCCAATTGTTTTAATTGTTCTTGGCGACGTTGCTCCAACTGGTCTCTAGTAATAATGCCAACTTGAACGTTTTGTTCGTCGGTTCTCACGTACTGGGTATGAGACCATTTGTGTTGAGGTTCACCGGGTTTGTATTCGATCCAGGAATTTCCCGCAGGATCATCCAAAATAAATGTAATCGGAATAGTGTTGGGTTCACAATTGATGTAGGATTTAACTTTCTGTATGAAGTCATCGATCTTCTTGTAAAGAGCTTCGTCTATAGATTTTCTCATTTCCTGGTCTTGCGACAGATCGTCGATCATCTCGGATAACAAACCTTCAACTGTCGTCAATTGACCTCTCTTAGCAGGAATCTCAATGTCTAGCTCGACAAACTTACAAGTGGCAGTTTCTGACTTAATAACTTGCCTGTTAAAATCTTCACGGCACTCCACTTTCAAAACGTAACGAGAGCCCTTCTCTTGAATTTGAGAAGCGGGTTGGATCTCACAGTTCTTAAACCCACAGTGAGGACAGTCGAATGACATAATAATTATTTCTCTGAAATAAGGGATGGAAGTCAGAAGAAGTCTGGTTGTACCGTTCTTTCCACAATTCATACAAAGAGACTCTATCTCTTGCACTGGATGGCCCATGGCGTCCTGTGCGCCGGTTAACTTGACGCCGTCATTAGCTTTGTTCTGTTCGGCTATGCTTTCATCTTCGACCTCTGCAGCAGCTTCTCCTACTGGTTTAAACAAATCTTCCTTTTGTTCGCTCATTATTTTCTATCCTATTTCTTAACGGTATAGGTATAATATGTATCTCTGTGTATATATGCGACTAGCTATTGCTAACGATGCGAACCTACCCGATAACGCTATGATTTCCTTTGCGTTGAACATCATAGCATTATAAATGTGCATCTCATCGCTGAAAAATTTTCGTCAACTATAAACTTTTAGGATATTCTAGCCCTGATGGGGCTAGAATATTCTAGAAAACTCCAGAGGGTTTCGGCACAATTTATTGTAGGGTTAGTAAGGGCTTTTTTATCAAGGTGAAAAATTCACTCGATGCCTTTTTTTTTTTTTCTCGAATAGATAGATATGCAAGAAATGTAATGCTATGCAGTGCAAAACAGATGTGTAAGTGTTCTAGGATGAATTGTAATGAGAGTTGGTTTTATTTTCATTTTGCGTTTTCCTTTTCCGTCTTTTAGCTTTTGTCCAACTAACTTGTAGTATAAGCTGTCTGTAAGAATAAAACGGAAATAGAGCCAGTATGCCCAGGGATCCATTGATTGGTATTGTGGGTAAGCCATCTTCAGGGAAATCCACCACATTAAATTCTTTGACGGACGCAGGTGCGGCGGTAGGAGCATTTCCCTTTACCACGATCGAGCCAAATCAGGCAACCGGCTACTTGCAAGTTGAGTGTGCTTGCTCCAGATTTGGCAAGGAAGATCTTTGTAAACCTAACTATGGGTGGTGTAGCAAGGGTAAAAGGCATATCCCCATCAAACTGTTGGATGTGGCAGGGCTTGTGCCTGGAGCGCATTCCGGCAGAGGGCTTGGAAATAAATTCTTGGATGATTTAAGACACGCAGATGCTCTTATTCATGTGGTGGACGTTAGTGGAACCACAGATGCAGAGGGGAAGAACACAAGAGGATATGATCCATTGAACGATATAGAATGGCTGCAAGACGAAATCAGGCTTTGGGTTGAGGGGAACCTGAAGAAAAGATGGGGGTCTATTGTGCGTAAACATACAGCAACGAAATCTAGCATAGTGGACACACTTCAAGCGCAATTCGGTGGGTACGGTTCACATGCGCCCATGATCCAAAAAGCCCTGGACAGGTTGAAGGGACTACCACCTTTGGAAAAATGGGATGACGAATGGATCACTCGAGTGGTCAAGTCCTTTATGATGGAGAAATTTCCAACTGTGTTGGCACTCAACAAGATTGACCACCCTGACGCCGATAAAAATGTTTCTAAAATCATGCTAAAGTATCCTGACACCAAAGCTGTACTGACCAGTGCAGTGACGGAAGTTTTTTTGAGGAAATTGAAAAAGCAAGGTTTTATATTATACGAGGAGGGCACGGAATTTGTTGACACATTTGAGGACGAGCCAGACAAACTAAAGCCACTGGACGACAAGATCCTTAACAGAATTGAAAATATCAGAGATTTGGTCCTGTATAGATTCGGATCTACAGGTGTTGTTCAGGTTCTGCAAGCAGCAACGGACATCCTTGGTCTAATACCGGTGTACACTGTGAAGAACATCCAGACTTTTACGGGTGGCAACGGAACCAACGTATTTAGAGATTGTTTTTTGGTCAAGCGAGGAACCCCTGTTGGCAAAGTTGCCAGGTATATCATGGGTGGCGAGGTCACCATTGCAAGCATTGAAACCGTTGGCGGCGTGAGAGTCAGTGAAGAAAGTCTTGTTGAGCCTGGTAAGAATGACATACTCGGCTTCAAGATCGCTCCAAGATCAGCATAACTTGAGTGCCAGTGGATATTAAGTAATCATCAAAGTATATGTGTAATTATTTATACTCTTAGTAAAGGATGCTCCCTACAAGGTGGCTCTTTTCTTACTAAGCGCGTTCAGTTTCCAGCCAGCCGAAAGAGGGATATCAGTATATAAGAAAGCCATTCGGGGGATGAAAAGCTGACAAGAGAATAACGAGGACCAGTTTTTATTTGTTGTCTAGCAAGAATTATACACGCACACATACACGAGAGTCTACGATATCTTTAAATAACACATCAATAATGGTTACTCAATTAAAATCCGCTTCTGAATACGACAGTGCTTTAGCATCTGGCGACAAGTTAGTCGTTGTTGACTTTTTTGCCACATGGTGTGGGCCATGTAAAATGATTGCACCAATGATTGAAAAGTTTGCAGAACAATATTCTGATGCTGCTTTTTACAAATTGGACGTTGATGAAGTCTCAGATGTTGCTCAAAAAGCTGAAGTTTCTTCCATGCCTACCCTGATCTTCTACAAGGGCGGTAAGGAGGTTACCAGAGTCGTCGGTGCCAACCCAGCTGCTATCAAGCAAGCTATTGCTTCCAACGTATAGTTGCCGGTATATTAACGCTACGTAAAGTACATCATGTTTACCAGTTTAAATAAACAATTTTAAAAAGAAACTCTATTACATCTATCTATCATTATTTTCTTCATTGTCTATTATATATTTCATCATCGGTGTAACCAAGAATGTATAAAATGTCAGTCATGCTCTTGGTATTCAACTTACAAGGTGCAGCTTTCTGCACCTTTGGCTTGGCGTTCCATGCGATCCCAAACCCGGCGGTAGCCATGGCTGGCAGGTCGTTACCACCGTCACCCACCATACAACTTGCTTCAACTGGAACATTGTAGTCATTACATAGTTGCAGAAGGGTTTCACTCTTGCACTGTCCGTCTACAATAGGACCCAGTGTTTTACCGGTTAATTTTCCATCAGTGTCAACTTCCAACAAGTTTGCCTTACAAAAATCTAAACCTAACTGATCCTTGATAAAACCGGCAAACTGAATAAAACCACCGCTTAAAACAGCGAGCTTGCAATTTTTTTTGTGAAGGAACTTGCATAGTTCTGGCACACCCTTGGTGACCTCTAGCTTTTGTTTTATTTCATCATATAGTGTATCGACTTGGAGGCCTTGCAATAATTTAACGCGTTCTCTTAAAGACTCTTTGAAATCAAGTTCATTGTTCATGGCTCTTTCTGTGATCTCGTGCACTTGTTCTTCAACACCAGCATAAGCGGCAATCAATTCGATGACCTCTTGGTAGATTAATGTTGAATCCATGTCAAAGACAAAGAGCTTTTTGGCTCGACGATATTCATTGTCGACAGAAACAATAACATCAACATCATTATGACTGTCAATGACGTTCGTCAGCTTATTCTTGAGGTCTTTTTGAACAATCGATCCTGCGACTTCAATGAATATATCGGTAGCTCTGGCCGATAGTTTCTTGGTACCATTGATTGATACATCTTTCGCCGAGCTTTCAGTAATTTCTTTCGCAATCTGGTCGATGGTTTCTTTTGGGAGATTTTCTCCATGAGCTATGCAGGTGATAACAAACTTTGACATTTTTTACAGCTGTCGTGCTTAATGTTTATGCTATTGGACTTGCTTGGATATGTCTATTTGCTTTTTTTTTACATAGTTTCATAGTTTCTATTTTTTATTTATCATTTTTTTTTATTTTTCACTTGAAGATCTTTCGAGATTATTAGTATTGACTCTTTCTTTCTCGGTGTAAAATAATCCTGATTCGAGAAACGTTGTCAAGACACACTAGGATCAATAACCCCGATAATCAAGTATCAGAAAGAGTAATAAAAATGTCTGCAAAACAGCAACTACGTATATTGGTTCCGGTGAAAAGGGTAGTTGATTTCCAGATCAAGCCTAGAGTAAATAAGACCTTAACTGGGATTGAAACCAGTGGAATCAAATTCAGTATCAACCCTTTCGATGATATTGCTGTCGAAGAAGCCATCAGAATTAAAGAAAAGAACAAGAGTTTAGTAGAATCTACGCATGCAGTTTCTATTGGCTCCGCCAAAGCTCAGGATATTCTAAGAAATTGCCTTGCTAAGGGAATAGACACCTGTAGTTTAATTGACTCTGTGGGTAAAGAAAACATAGAGCCCTTAGCAATTGCTAAAATCTTAAAAGCTGTTGTTGAAAAGAAGGGTTCTAATCTGGTTTTGATGGGAAAGCAAGCCATTGATGATGACTGTAACAATACCGGTCAGATGTTGGCAGGTTTATTAAATTGGCCACAGGCAACAAATGCGGCAAAGGTGGAATTCCTTGATAATGGTAAAGTTCAAGTAACAAGAGAAATTGACGATGGAGAAGAAGTAATTGAAGCTTCCTTACCAATGGTTATTACTACAGATTTGAGATTGAACACTCCGCGTTACGTAGGACTGCCCAAACTAATGAAGGCGAAGAAAAAGCCTATTGAAAAACTGGATATAGCAAAAGATTTTCCTGAAATTAATATTGAACCTCAGTTAAAGATAGTGTCGATGGAAGAGCCAAAGACTAAATCACCTGGTGTGAAATTGAATTCTGTGGATGAATTGATTGAAAAGTTAAAAGAAGTTAAGGCCATTTAAATGCAACAAAGGTCAAATGACATAAAATGAAAACTGATAATATTACTAAGGTTTATAAAAAAAAATTGCTGTATATGTGTACATAGATATCGAAATGCAATTTAACTAGGAATTATCCTTTCTTGATGGAGATAATAGTGTGTTTCCAACAATTCCCGGTGGTTTTTTACTCAGATATTGCTCCTTGTACCACTGGTCGAATTTCTTATTAGAAGAATCATGTAACTGACAGACTTTGGTGATATTGTCACATTCTTCGTACCAAGGGCATAATAAGTCCCTTGTTGGTTGTAGCGCTGGTAACTTAAATTCAGGCATCTGAAACCTAGTCACTGTTTCTTGTGGAAAATCCTTACCATATTTGTTGTAGAGGGGAATACGCCGTAGGAGTTCTTCAACATTATTGTTCATTTTTTTATGCGATAAGCTCCCATTGCTATTTTCCTTTCCTTTTTAATCTTAATTAATAGCAGTAATTTTTCCAAAACCGCTTAAATCTCGGACGGCCTCTGAACAGTATTTGTATAAGAAGGACAATAAAAGCTCTATAGAAGTTTTATGATGGATATGTAACAGATAAACAATTTTTTTTGTATACGACAATTATTCAAGAGTTGCCTTGTCAAAATTCTGAACCAAAAATACATGAAATCATTATAAAATTATCTGTTAGTACATAAAATAGAAGGGAAAAGTGAGATAAATTAAAAAAAAAAAAAAAAGGCGTAAAAAAAAAGGTCATAACATCACTATTCAATACATCTCGTTTTCGTAGAATATACATTCCTGTTGGAGTCGATTCCTAACGTCAATGTAGCAATGGAACCTAAACTTTCACTCCGGACAAAGTCGTTCAAATAAAGTTTATAGGAGGGCATGTATCTATCCACAAAAGCATGCACTTGTTCGTCAGTCATCCCTTTTCCGACCTTTGATATTAGTTCATGCTCCTGTTGTAGTCTCCAGCCATAAACATTGTTAATGTTATCGGTGGTGAATACTATCCCTAAAGATTTGATTTCTGGGTTGCGCCACAACAAGTCGCTATAGAAGAAGAGCTTGGCATTGACATCAACCATGTCACCAGTAAGAAGATCATTATTCTCAATTCCCTGCAAAATGGGGTTGAACCCAAGGAACCAACCTTCTAAGATAAAAATATCGACTGGTAGCTTGATTTTTTGACCAGTGGGGCAACGGTCCCCTTCTCCTTTGAATTGGGATTTATCGTACTTGGGTAGTACGACAGTATCTTGATCCGGATGTTCATTATTATTGAAGATGGTGTTCAATACCTCTTGCAACAATTTCATATCATGAGTACCTGGTAAACCACGTCCTTGTAACAGCTTATTGTTCTTGAATTGCTCATTGAGTTTCAATTGGTCCTCGTGAGTTAAATAAAAATCATCAATTGAGGCGTAACCGATAGATTTTTCACCCCCATATTTTTCCATCAAATGGTTATAGATTTGGATACTTGTAAAACTTTTGCCTGAGCCTTGTGGGCCCGAGAAGAAAATGAACAAGGGGCATTTATTTCCCGTCTCAAACCATTCAGGTATATATTTATCCAAGAATTCTATCGTGTAGTCCAATACCGTTTTTGACTTATCACACATTTCTAGCTTTACTACTTTTTATATTATTCACTTCAGAGATGCAATGGAACGCTTTTTCCTTTGTGTCTTATGTATATCTTCGTTATTTTATTTCGTTCCGCCCAAATATTGTGCTAGCCAGTGTTCGCTTGTCTTGGTATAGTATCATTTAGATTGCTAAAAGTTTCATACATTTATTGTTCTCATTAATGCGTCTCCCCGCTTCGTTTGGTAATTAGGTTTTCTCCTCCTTAACGGAATCGGAAATTTTCGACGTTAAGGAACTGGGGTTAAATTAAAGGAAAAAGGGTCGCGGAACGTTAAATCCCCTGTGTAAAAAACTATAATATCATTATTAGTCCCAATAGTGTTCGTATTATCGTTATTATTATTATACATTCATACTTTAAAAAAACTTTTGCATTTGTCTTTATTAAATTCTATATAATTAAGTTGTCTTAGAACAGGCCATCGATCTCACCGTCATCATCGACTTCCACGGCCATGTAACCAGCATAGGTAGCCAAACCAGGAATGGTTTGTATTTCGGCGGCAAGAGCGTATAAGTATCCAGCACCATTAGACAATCTGACGTCTCTGATGGGGAAAGTGAACCCGGTTGGAACACCTTTCAAAGTTGCATCGTGGGATAAAGAGTATTGTGTCTTGGCGATACAAATTGGCAAGTTACCGAAACCTCGTTCCTTGTACATGTCAATCTTGCGTTGTGCTTCAGGCAATATATCGATTGCGGCACCACCGTACATCTTTTGAACGATAGTAGTTAATTTGTCTTCAACAGAGGAATTAACGTCATATAGGAAATGGAAGTCCACTGGTTGGTTGGAAGCTTCGACGACGGCCTTGGCCAAGTCGATAGCACCTTTACCACCTTCGGCCCAATGGTTAGAGGTTACGGCTTCAAATGCACCAGCTTCCAAAGCGGCTTTTCTAATGGCGGCTATTTCACCTTCAGTGTCAGTTTCAAACTTGTTAATTGCGACAACGACGGGGACGCCAAATTGTTTAATGTTGGCAATTTGTTTACACATGTTAGCGGCACCTTTTTCGACAAACTCGATATTCTCTTCAGTGTATGCGGAAGGTAAAGGTTGGCCAGGTTTGACGTCTGGAGCACCACCGTGTGACTTCAATGCCCTAACAGTAGCAACCAAGACCACAGCATTAGGTGTCAATCCAGAGGAACGGCACTTGATGTTGAAGAATCTTTCACCACCCATAGTGAAATCGAACCCTGCTTCAGTAACCACATAACCAGCTTCTGTTTTTCCCTCTGGCTCGGTACCAACCAATTTCAAAGCCACGCGATCAGCAATAACAGAAGAGGCACCGATAGAGATGTTGGCAAATGGGCCGGCATGGACCAAGACAGGAGTACCTTCTAAAGTTTGCATCAAGTTGGGCTTGATAGCGTCTCTTAATAAAGCGGTTAAGGCACCGGTACAACCCACATCTTCAACAGTGACTGGAGACCTGTTTACGTCAGCAGCAACAACGACTCTTCCAATACGTTCCTTCATGTCCCTCAAGTCCTTTGAAAGAGCAAGAATAAGATCGGAAGAGCGTCGTGT
>OBMA010002760.1_pt1 | contig 10125 bp, 8 predicted proteins | sample 1539141 | NCBI WGS metagenome assembly OBMA01 (sample SAMEA3991484, study PRJEB22521) | metagenome | biome: anthropogenic terrestrial biome; feature: sewage plant; material: raw primary sludge | place: Sweden | collected 2012-09-26 | reverse complement strand
CTTGCCGCTTGAATCCGCCGACTTAAAGAACTATGGAATTTAAAATCATTCGCCCAATATCGTGTTTTTGGTGAATCAGGTATGTGTCGCAACAAACGTATCGCCTGAATAAACGCATAAGAGGTAGGCGTTGTCATCAAATCATCAATTACAGAAGCTTCTTGCCACCAACGTTCTGCACGCATTGGTATAACTCCTGTTGTGTATTTGAATCTCTTACGACCAGATCGACATAGCTATTCATTTGAACTTTTAAACTAAAAATATGACTTAAAAGTTGAGTGAAAATATAGAGACTCTGTCCCCTAAAAATCTGTGAATCAATGGATAAAATTACTTTCACGCCACGCACAAATAAAGGAAAAGGTTTGGCTTCTATCAATTTTTGCGTCAAAAAAAAATCAATCTTTTTAATAGAATCAATAATGAGATGGTTTTCTTTTAATTTAGGCAAATTATACAGCTCTAAAAGCTCCTTAATATGACTGATTGCATTTCCTTTCATTAATGACAAAGTATTAAGTGAAAGATGAGAAATAATGCGCCATTGCTCCTTTTTATTTTGAGCAAAAGAATAAGATGGCGTTGGCCTTTTTAAAATAAGAGCATGTCGTGCCAAATGACTATCATTTAAGTTAAGCGTATTATTGGCTTGACTGAGTGCCTGATACGGTAAATCTCGATTGGAACACAACAATTGACAACTCATAAAATCAGATTTGGTACTGTGTGGTAATAAATGTTTAGAAATAATGGAATAGCCAGTTTCAAGCAATTTATTGGGTAATTGTGTTGAGCTTAGACTATAAAAAAATTGGACATCGGCTTGCTGGTAATGACTCATCGCAAAAAACGGTAAAATAGGAAAAACCACCTGATCGTGATTACTTTTTTCTCGAATCATATTCATCTTAATAATAGAATAGACTTGATAAAATTCTGGATGATGTATATCCGTGATTAATGGATATTCCAATTGTTTATGATTAATTTTTTGTGGTTCGGCTTGCTTATGAAATAAATTAACGATGGGGGTTGAAAACAATTTAAAATTCGCAATATTTAATTCTGTATAATTTTGAATACAGGCTTGATCATTCAAGTTCAACTTTAAATGAATTAAGATTTCAAATTCGTTTTGCTCTTGCTTTAAGTGTTTTAAGAAACTTAAATTCAGATTGAGATAATTAAATTTTTCGGCAAAACAAAAATATTCCATCAATAAGCGATAAGCATGATGGCTGTGCTGATCAATAGGCAATAAACTTTCTTGTTCGGTAAAACCAATCACTTCGAATGGGTTATTCATTTCAATAATTTGGTTGCCCATTTTTAATGAAAAACCTGTACTTTGATGAAATATGCTATCCAAAACCTGTAAAGGAAAATTGGAAATGGCATCCAAATAAATAGGTAATTTTTCATGTATTAAATGCTTGTGGCTTTGATTGAAAATTTCAAAGCTTAAACTCAATATTGCATTTTGATTTAAGTGCATATATGCACTTGGATTAGTCTTAAAATTTAACTGACTTAATGTGATAGGTAGTAATCGGACAGCGCGTGTCGTGGTAAATTCACATTGTACCCCTTTAAAACTACGCGACTTTAATGTTGTCGATTGAGGAATCTCATGTGCTTCGTTGAGTTGTTTAACTTTCTTAATATCTTCAAAACTCACCACTGAACATGCTGGAAACGGTTTGAGATATTGAGGAAACATCACCTCAAATAATGAACGTGTAAAAACCTCATAACTATCTGCAAGTTTTTTATCAATACGAGCCGCCACCAATGAGAAAGCTTGAATCAAACGTTCAATATGCGGATCGTCAATTTGCTCCTGATTAAGCGATAAACGCTGAGCAATTTTGGGATATTTTTGTGCAAATTCACGCGATTGCTGCCCAAATTCTTGTAATTGTTTTTCATAATACGGTAACAGTTCTTCAATCACAGAAAACCCACTTAAGATCGTGCCGAAATAACATATTGTTGTGTTGTTGGTTTTAATACAGCATCAAAAATGACAGGCTCAAATAAAGGATGAATATTTAAGTACGCTTGAATGCTTAAATATAAAGCCCCCATATTTTGACCATCGAGTAACATCTCGACTTTAATTTGTTTAAGCCGTGGTTCATGCGCAGTAATCGATTGCTCAATAGATTGACAAATTTTGTCCCGATCGCTTGGATTAGCAGTCGATAGCCCAACAAAATCAATAATTCCAAATTGCAAAATGGATTGTTTCGCCAAAGGAAACTGATCAATTAAGTGGTCCAGTTTCGCCATTCGACTATTCAGTAAATCCTCTAGATCAGAAGCTACAGATTCCCGTAACTCTTGAAGAGAGATTCCCCTATCATTTTGATCAGTTTCAGGTAATAAACGGTCAAATAGCGTTGTTCTAAAGCCGTAAGGATATAATTGGTCTAAATTCATATTTTACTTATTTAAAGATCAAGATAGAAAACAGTGGCTAAGCGTTGTTAACCACTATTTTTTCACACTGTTTTTGTCACAAGATTATGCAGCGTATGATGCCGTATTATTAGAAAGTGACCATTTTTTAGTCACAGCACCTTTTTGCGTACCGTTAATATCTTGTTGATTATAAGTCCACTCTACTGCCGCATATTTCAAACCAAATGATTCAGTGGGTACACCTTCTTCATTTACAGTCGGTATGACGTTAGAAACAAGCACATGTTTTAATTTGATTTGAAGATATTTAATCCGCTTATCACCATTCGCACGGTAAAAATCGATTTGGACTTCATCAAAGGTATAACCTGCTGAACACGCTTCCCAAAGTTTTGGACTGGTTGCATCTAGGTCTTTGACAAAAATCATATCTGCATGTTCAACACGTTCCGCCGTATGACCACCAACACTGGATGATGTTGCTGATTTGGGTTGACGCATATTGTGTGCCCAAGAATTAACTTCTAACCAATCTTTGTGCTCAGTATCACGCGATTCTCCATCAACCTTATATTTGCCTCGAAATTGTACATATATGTCTTTCATTCTTTTGATTTTCCTATTTTAATTTAAAGTTATTATAAAATTGCACTCTTCTTAATGAGAGGACTGAGGTAACTCAGTAACGAGTCGTAAAGAAACGGATAACTCATCCAACTGAAAATGTGGTCTGAGAAAGACCACTGACTTGTAATACCCAGGTTGAGCTGGGTTTTCTACAACTTTTACAGAAGCTTCACGAAGCGGATATTGTGCTTTTGCTTCTTGAGAGGCTCCATCATCTAGCAAAATGTATTGTGATAACCATTCATTTAGAAATGTTTCAATATTTCCAGCAGAAGCAAAACTACCGACTTTATCTCGCATCATGGCTTTTAAATAATGCGCAATACGAGAAACAGCCATAATGTATTGAATTTGACTGGATAAAGCAGAATTGGCATTTGCTGTATCACTATCATATTTCTTCGGTTTTTGTGTCGATTGAGCACCAAAGAACGCTGCATAATCGGTATTTTTGCAATGAACCAGTGGAATAAAACCTAAGTCACTGAGTTCTTTTTCTCGGCGATCAGTAATGGCAATTTCAGTTGGGCATTTGAAAACCACTTCGCCATCACTGGTTTTAAAGGTATGCACAGGTAAACCTTCAACCAAGCCACCACCTTCCACACCACGAATGGCCGCACACCAACCATGCATATCAAATGCATTGGTTAAACGTGTGGCAAAGGCATAAGCCGCATTCATCCATAAATATTCATCATGGTTTTGACCTGAAACCTCTTCAACAAAGTTAAATCCTTCCGTTGGTGTACCATCTTTAGGATGATATGGCAGACGTCCTAATATCCGTGGCATAGTCAATGCGACATAACGAGCATCATCACTTTCACGAAACGAACGCCATTGCACATATTCTGCCGTTTCAAATATTTTTGAAACATCACGCGGTCGATCAATATCCGTAAATGACTCTAGCCCAAGCATATTGGGACTTGTCGCAGAAATAAAGGGCGCATGTGCTGCGGCAGCAACATGAGAAATTTGTTCCAATAAATACATATCTGATGGTGTACGATCAAATTCAAAATCACCAATTAAAGTGGCATATGGCGCACCACCAAATGAACCATATTCTTGTTCATATATTTTTTTAAATAAGCTACTTTGGTCAAAATCTGTCGCACCCTGAAAGTCTTTAGTCAGCTCTTTTTTAGTCGTATTTAACATACGAATTTTAATTAAAGAATGGGATGGCGTTTCTTGGCAAAAATAATACAAACCACGCCATGTCGATTCAATTTTTTGAAATTTTTCATGATGAATAATCTGACTTAATTGACTAGAAATTAAAGCATCAATTTCCGCAATGCGTTTATCAATAGATAGTGTCATATTTTCAGAAACAACAATCGTTCCCTCCATGACTTCTTTGGCTAATTCTGCAATAAGACTTTTTGCCCGATGATGTTCTTCATCATTACGTGCAATACGACTTTGTTCAACAATACTATCAAGCAAAGTAAATTCTTTAACATCATTGATATGGGTCGCAGTTACAGCATATAAATTATTCATGTTCGACCTCCACGCTTAACTTACGCACTTGATCGGTATTTTGTAAAACTTCATCAAGTAAGTCTTCAAGACGTTCATTATTTGAAATTTTATTACGCAGATCTGTTAGTCGTTCACGTGCTTCAACTAATTTTCGTAAAGGATCAACCTGTAAAACCACATTTTCTGGACGGAAATCTTGCATACCATTAAAGGTTAAATTTATTGCTAGAGATCCCTTTTCTTCAGTAAGCATATTTTCCACTTGAAAAGCCGCACGTGGTGCAAGAGAGGTCATGACTTCATCAATGTTATCTAAGTCCACATTGATAAATTTTTTATCTTTTAATTTGGTTTTTTCTAATTCAGAAGCCGCAGAAAAGTCACCCAACACGCCAATTACAAAGGGTAACTCTTTAATTTCTTTAGCGTCTCCAACTTCAACATCGTAAGTCAGTTGTACGCGAGGTGGACGGATTCGTTGCAATTTCTTTTGCACACTTTCACGTTTAGCCATGAATATGCTCCTATTTTAGTTATTTTTAAATGAAGAAAATGGGCTTGAACCCGAAGCTGTTGAAGTTGTATTTTGTGGTTTTATTGCTGCAGTGGCGGTTTTTACCGATGTTTTTACTGGCGGTGGATTCATACTTTCTGCTCGGCTGAGCTGCATTTTTTTATTGCTTGAATAATGAGATGTAGAAAGCTTTTTTACAGTTTCTTTGGTGATTTTTTTATTCTTTGTCATCCCTTGCATCTGAACTTTAGACACTGATTTAGATGCTGAAGCATCGAGTATTCCTAGCGATGTACGAATACTTTCTGAGAATTGTTTTGCTGCTGGATAGGTCATTTCAGGACTTAAATAGCGTAATTCATTATTACGCATATGCTGTAAAGAACTTTGAGCAATGCCTACTCCTGCCAGAAAAGTGACATCTGTAAGTGCTGTATGCTGAATATTTTGCTTGCGTAAACTCTCTACCAATTGTAATGCTTTTAAATTTTTACCCAATTGTTGAAATTTTTGTGCAGCTTGAATAAATAGCTCATTCTTTAATTCAATGTTTTTCTTATTCTTTTTATCACAAATTTGGCTATAAATATTGAGTAAGTCTGGATCTGTTTCATCAGCAACCAAAGGGTTATTCTGAATACATCCTTTTTTAAGCTCAATTCGATTTTCATCCGCAAATGTAAACTGACTGACCATGATCATGACAATTACGGAGATAAAAAATATACTTTGATTCAAAGCCAGCCTCTACTTTAATTATTTTAAGTTTAAATTTAATTATTAATATGAGTTAAATCACATGGGTGATTTGCTCAGTTTTATTTCAATTTTTATAATTTCAAATCAACGCTGCGAATTTAACAAAAAATAGTCCTACTAAGTCAACAAAAAAATTAACAATAATTGTCATTCTTCGACCTGTTTTGTGATTTTTTTATGTAAAATGACAAAATAGATCATATATTTTTTTTGTTTTTTTTGAAAAATGTGTAGAATACGCCGAATGCTTTCACACATAAAAATATAAATATTTGTTTTTAATAAAAATTAAATTAAAACTGATTAAGTGCTGAAAATACAATAAAAATTAATTGTTCTTTGAGAAGATCGAGTGCCATATGAATAATTTAAAAATTTTGATTACAAAATTATCTTCTTGTGCCCGAATGGCACTGGAAAAGTCAGCCAACAGTTGTATAGCTCAACACAATTATGAAATCGAAATTGAACATTTCTTTTTAGAATTGCTACAGCAAACTTCAAAAAATGATTTGCAGCTGCTTTTAGCAAAATACAAAATCTCGACTGATAGTTTAATCGATGACTTGAAACAAAGTATTGCACAATTACCGAAAGGTAATAACCGGACTCCAGTCTTTGCCAAATCAATTATTCACTTATTAGAACAGGCTTGGTTATTGGCTTCTGCTGAACAGAAACCCGTTATTCGAAGTGGTCATCTGTTGGTTGTTTTATTGACGGCTTCTGGTCTTTATCAAATTGCAGGGCGTGCTTCAAGTTTGTTTGACTTATTCCCTATCGATACCATGAAACATCATTTTTTAGAGATATGTTTACACAGTATTGAGCATCAATCTGAACAAGTTTTGGATAATCACCATCCAACAAAAGACAACAAGTCATCAGAACAAATTTCAAAGAAAACACCGGCTCTGGATCAATTTACCAGTAACTTAACTGAAAAAGCCAAAAATGGTGAGATTGACCCTGTGATTGGTCGTGAATTTGAGATTCGCTTGCTACTCGATATTTTAATGCGCCGTCGTCAAAACAATCCTATTCTAACGGGTGAACCTGGTGTCGGAAAAACTGCTGTTGTTGAAGGCTTAGCACTTAAAATTGCCAACAATCAAGTTCCAGATGTTTTAAAAAATGTACATTTACATACCCTTGATCTGGGGTTGTTACAAGCCGGTGCCAGTGTTAAAGGCGAATTTGAAAATCGTTTAAAACAACTGATTCAAGAAGTTCAAAGTTCAAGCCATCCTATTATTTTATTTATTGATGAAGCACATACGTTAATTGGTGCGGGTGGACAGGCGGGGCAAAATGATGCTGCAAATTTACTTAAACCTGCTCTAGCACGAGGTGAATTACGTACTATTGCTGCCACCACATGGGCTGAATATAAGCAGTATTTTGAAAAAGATGTGGCATTAAGCCGACGTTTTCAGGTAGTTAAAGTTGAGGAACCGACTGAAACTGTTGCTATTGATATGTTACGAGCAATGATTCCTGTCATGGAAAATCATTTTAATTTACAAATTGATGATCAAGCGATTGTTACAGCTGTACAGTCTTCTCACCGCTATATAAGTGGACGTCAACTTCCAGATAAAGCCATTAGCGTATTGGATACTGCGGCTGCTCGTGTTGCATTAACGCAGAATGCTCAACCGATAAAGTTAGATCATCTACAAGCGCAACGATATAACTTAGATCTTGAATATGAAATTCTGGACAATGAACATAAAAATCGTCCCATTCATCATGATCGTTTAACAGCGTTATGCCAGAAAATTGAACTTTTAGGTACTGAAATAACCAATACGGAAAAACAATGGAAATATGAACTAGAACTTGTTCAAAAAATTCAATCTTATACACAAAAAGATCAGTCAGTTGATTCTTCAAATCAAGATAAACAAGCCATTAGTGCTTTACGTCAACAATTGGCTGCACTACAAGGAACAACACCGCTAGTATTTGAACGGGTCAATGCACAAATTATTAATGAAATTATTTCAGATTGGACGGGTATTCCTATAGGGCAAATGGTCAGTGATGAAATCAAGAAAATTTTAACTTTGCAAGATAAACTTGCTGAACGCGTGATGGGACAAGATTATGCGTTACATCAACTTGTACAAGGGATTCAAACATCTAAAGCAAAACTTGAAGACCCGAATAAACCACAAGGCGTATTTTTATTGGTTGGCCCCAGTGGCGTAGGTAAAACAGAAACAGCGCTGGCACTTGCCGATGCATTATATGGAGGAGAATCTCACTTAATTACAATCAATATGTCTGAATATCAAGAAGCACATACGGTCTCAGCATTAAAGGGAGCGCCTCCGGGTTATATTGGTTATGGTCAGGGTGGTGTTTTAACTGAAGCGGTTCGTCGTAATCCATATAGTGTTGTCTTGTTAGATGAAATTGAAAAAGCGCATCGTGATGTTCAAGAATTATTTTATCAAGTTTTCGATAAAGGCATGCTCGAAGATGGTGAAGGTCGTTTAATCGATTTTAAAAATACCACCATTCTTTTAACCTCTAATGTCGGTTCAAGTGCAATTATGCAGGCTTGTTTAAATTCACCTGTTCAGGAATGGCCAACAGCCGAAAAACTAATAGATCAATTAAAACCAATTTTATATCAACAATTTAAACCTGCATTTTTAGGTCGTATGCGTGTTGTGCCTTATTTCCCTTTACATGATGATTTACTGGTACGCATTATTAAGCATAAATTAGCTAAAATTACCGTTCGTTTAGAAAAACAATATGCCAGCAAAGTCACTTACAGTGAAGAATTGGTTGAACTACTGCTCAGCCGTTGTACTGAAGTCGATAGCGGTGCACGTAATGTAGACCATATTCTGAATGCTTCAGTATTACCTGCTTTAGCAACGAAAATTTTAGTTTGCTTAGCAGAACAAAAACTACCCAAACAAATCTTTATTGATGTTCAGGCTGATGAGATTGTCTATCAACTCGATCCTGTTGTAAAAAGTATAAAAAAACGTAGCAATCATAAAATCAAAGCTATAGAAGCATAATTTAAAATTTTTAACACATTATAAAGGCATAATATGACTTTAGAACTCGAATCATTATTAAAAGTCATCTCAGATGAAGCCCCTTGCGGAATGGACTGTTCATTTTCAAATGAATTTCATGCGATAAAAAAAGCAAAATCTCAAGATGATCCCTTGTTAGATCAAGGCGATTGGATTGAGGAGCCGAAACTGGCCGATTGGCAGTTTGTAAATTTGAAATCCATTGAGCTATTAACTGAGAAAACTAAAGATATTCGGTTATACAGTTGGTTAATGGAAGCATGGGCAAACTTATACGGTTTTCAAGGTATCACAAAAAGTCTAGAACTTACTCAGCGTAGCTTAAGTCATTTTTGGACGTTATTACATCCTGAAATTGAAGATGATGATTTAGATCAACGTCTGGGATTGTTACAAGGGCTAATTAATCAATTACCTGTATTAATTAAGAATATTCCAATTGTAAATGCTTCGCCCTTTTATTGTTTAATTGATTATGAGGGCTTATTACATCAACAAAATTTACGCCGCAAACAGACTGAAGATCATGATCAAGTACAAGCGAATGTATCACTTGAGCAATTTGAACAAGCTCTGATGAATACATCAAAATCTTTTCAATATCAAAATTATCAGGATCTTTTAGAAATTTTAAACCAATGGAATATTTTAAAAAATGTACTGAATAGCTTAATGGAGATAGATGCACCTAGTTTTTCATCGATAGATTCACAATTAGAATCTATTCATAGTAGTTTAAAAAAACTATATAAAACAGATGCATTCGGCTTGAAAGAGATTGTGTCAAATCAGTCTACGCCTATTCTTGCTACAGCCACGCCTACCGAAACGATTCAAACAGCTCTTGATCAAGTAGTCACAACAAAACCACAAAACTTTCAACTACAGGCTCAAAATCATTTGGCAAATCGTGAACAAGCTATGCAGGTTTTACAAGAGATTGCCGATTATTTCAAAATTAATGAACCGCATAGCCCTGTTAGATACATGCTACAAAAAACCATTCAATGGAATCAGCTTCCATTACATGAATGGTTGGCGCAAGTAATTAAAGATGAAAATCCGTTAGAAATACTCCATGAGCTTTTGGGTGTACAAACAAATATTAATGACACAAATAACAATAGGTAAAGTTCATGTTTAAAGCAGAAAAAATTCTTTGGGGCGAAGGTTTATTTTTACGTCCACAACATTTTCAATTACAAGATGCCTATCATGAACAGCGTTTGAATCATA
>OBMA010002758.1_pt1 | contig 10127 bp, 13 predicted proteins | sample 1539141 | NCBI WGS metagenome assembly OBMA01 (sample SAMEA3991484, study PRJEB22521) | metagenome | biome: anthropogenic terrestrial biome; feature: sewage plant; material: raw primary sludge | place: Sweden | collected 2012-09-26 | reverse complement strand
TAAATAGAATTTTTAATGAAATAGATTTTAAAAATGAGATGGTAAAACTTTTTGAAAAAACTGATAATCATAAAACCCATGGGGTAATTCAACTTAATATCACAGTTCTAAATTTTGCAAAAATAAATGAATATACTTATAATCTTTTTGAGTATGAAAATGATGTGAAAAAAAGAGCTTTGACAAACCAAATGCAAAAATTAAGGGTGAAATATGGGGTTGATATAGTTAAAAGTGGGTTTGAGATTAAAGATTAAATTAATAATATCTTATCTATTATTATCTTTGATTATTAAAGTTAAAAGGATTTTAGATGAGTTATATTTTACAAGTAGATTTCCCACATGATGGTATTTTTGGTGAAGAATTTTCAAAAGCTTTTGTTGATTTAGCAAATGATATATCAAAAGAAGAGGGCTTGATTTGGAAATTATGGACTGAAAATGAAGAGACAAAAGAAGCAGGTGGAATTTATCTATTTTCAAATGAAGCTGATGCAAAAAGATATTTAGATAAACATACAAAAAGACTTGAAAGTTTTGGATATACAAATATTAGAGGAAAAATTTTTAAGGTAAGTGAAGCTTTAAGTAAAATTACAAATGCAGACTTTCTAAAGTAAAAAAGGGCATAAAGCCCTTTTTATCTGTTTTATAAAATCCTAGCTATACTCTTCAGTTAGTTTATTATAAAACTTTACGTATTGTGTGTCACCTTCGTCTCTTGCTTTCATAGCTGGTCTTGGGTGTTCATTTAAGTGTCCTGTTAAGATATAAGGTACACTTGGTCCCCAATCTAACTCTTTTTCCAATGGTACAATAAAGTTTTCTATAAATTTAAGTACTGGTACTATTTTGTATTTTGGATTTTTTAAGAAACCTAATAATAATTCCATAGCACAGTTTCCAGCACCTCTTCCTAATCCTGAAACTGTAACATCTAAATAACTAGTTCCATAAATCATAGCTTCTAATGTATTTGCGTATGCTAAAGTAAGATTATTGTGTGCATGAATTCCTACTTTTTTACCAGCTTTTTTAGCAAATCCTAAATATTTTGCAGTTAATTTATTGATTTGCTCTGGATAGAAAGACCCAAAACTATCAGCAATATAGATTACATCTACATTTGTTTTACTTAATGATTCTAAAACTTGGTCTAATTCATCATCAAATGATTTAGAAATAGCCATAATATTACAAGTTGTTTCATAGCCTTTTGCGTGGAAATCTTCAATTAACTCAATTGCTTCAGGTAATTGGTGAATATATGTTGCAACTCTAATCATATCAACAACACTTTCACTTTTTGGTGGAATCTCTTCTTTTATAGTTCTACCAACATCTGCCATAGTAGCAATTTTTAAGTTAGTATTGTTCTCTCCAACAATTCTTCTTATATCTTCCTCTTTACAGAAATTCCAAGGACCGTACTCTTCTACACTCATAACAGTAGGAGATACATTTTTCCCAATTTCCATATAATCAACACCAGCAGCTACACAAGTATCATAAAGTGCTTTTACGAACTCATCTGTAAAATGGTAGTTATTTACTAATCCACCATCTCTAATAGTACAATCAAAAACTTTGATATCTTCTCTAACTGATAGTATTGAACCCTTTTTCTCAATCATTTTCTTTCCTCGTTCATAATAATTGGCACTATAATACCTAAAAGCCACTCTAAAAATGCTTTAATACGATGTTAAAGATAGAACTTCTTCCACTTTATTGTAAGAATAAAAAGAAAAATCTTTATTTTTCTCTTTTATTGTATATACAGCCATTCTATCTGCAAGTTCATTTCCTTCTACTCCAGAGTGCCCTTTTACATGAATTATTTCAATTTTACTTTTTAATTTTTCATATAAGTTATGGGCTTCGATTATTAATTCAAGATTTTTTATCTCTCCACCTTTTTTTGTCCAACCATTTGCTTTCCAACCATAAGCCCAAGTTGTAATACAATCAATTGCATATTTTGAATCTGAATAAATAGAGATAATATTTTCACTATGAGTTTGTGAAGCTATTATTAAGGCTTGATGTAAAGCATTTAATTCAGCTATATTATTTGTTCCAACTTCTTCATAAGCTCCATATAAAAGAACTGGTTTTTTTTTGCTTGAATAAATTGCTAGTCCACTTCCTGCATTTCCAGGATTTCCAGAACATGCACCATCGCAGTAGATTTTTACATATTCTTCTTCCTCTTCATCTGCTTTAGTATCTATTTGAATCTCTTTTTTTATTTCATCTTTTGGAAGTTCATAAACTTTTGCTTTTATATTATTAAACTCTAAAACCATGTGATAATTTTTTATGATTTGTTCTTGGGCTTTTAACGATAAATTCCCTTTTAAAAGCATTAGTAAGTTTGCATCATTTCTTGAAACTTCTTTTTGTAAAGCTAAATTCTGCCAGTTTTCAATAGCAGGATAGGGAAGATTTAAAATTTCAAATTGTTTTTCATTTAAACTATTTTTATAAGAGATTAGTTCTATAAAATTTTGCTCGATTTTCATTTTTGATATTCTTTAATATGAGTTTTTTGGGAAGTATACTAAAAAGTTTTAAAACAGTTGCTTTTGTAATTTGATTTAGAAAATTAATAATATTATTTTATTACTACATAACGGTTTTATTTTGATGTAAATCATAAAAAATAATGATTAATTTAGGTACAATAGATAAAAATTAACAAATATGGAGTTTTTATGCTTTCAAAATTATCAATAAAGCAGAAGCTAATATTAATAATGATGATACCTTAGACGGTGGTTATATTATTAGCTGCTAAATTAGCTGTTGATTCTTTTAGTACAACAAGAAATTTACAATCTCTTGATAATGTTGTAATTTTATCAACAAAAATTGGTGCATTGGTTCATGAAACACAAAAAGAGAGAGGTATGACATCAGGATTTTTGGGAAGTAAAGGGGAAAAGTTTAAAACAGAACTTCCTTCTCAAAGAAATAGTGTTGATGATAAATTGAGTGATTTTAAAGATTTTCTTAAATCATTTGATAAAACTGATTATTCAGCGGAATTAGTTGAAAACTTAGATAGTGGAGTAAAAAAATTAGATGAATTATCATCTATTAGAAATGGTGTATCAAATCTATCTATAAATGCTACTGTTGCTATTGGATATTATACGGAAGTAAATAGAGTTTTACTTAATGTTTTAGGTTCGATTATAAAACAATCAAATAGTGCACAAGTTACAAGAGAACTATCATCTTACATGAGTTTTTTACTTTCTAAAGAGAGAGCAGGACTTGAAAGAGCAATTGGAACAAATACATTTGCTAGAAACAATTTTGCAGAAGGTATGAAAGCTAGATTTTATACTTTGGTTGCGGAACAAAATGCTTATACAGATGCTTTTTTAAAGGTAAGTACAAAAGAAATAGAACAATTTTATAAAAATACTTTAGAAAATGAAGTAGTAAATGAAGTTGAAAATATGAGAAAAATTGCACTTTATAGCGGAAAAGATTCTGATTTTGGTGTAGATTCTTCTGTTTGGTTTAAAAAAATTACAGAAAAAATTAATTTACTTAAAAAAGTTGAAGATAAAATTGCTGAAGAATTACTTGTAACAATAGAAAATGAGTTAGATGATGCAAAACAAAATATGATTATAATTGGATTCTTAAGTGCTTTAGGTGTGGCTCTTACTATGATTTTAGCAAGAACAATTGCCTTTACAATCTTAATTGATGTTGATTCAGTTAAAACAGGAGTTGAAAACTTTTTTGCATTTATTAATTTTGAAAAAGAGGATATTAAACTAATTGAAGTTCATTCAGATGATGAATTAGGAATGATGTCAAGAATTATTAATAAAAATATTGAAGAGACAAAAGCAAATATTCAAAAAGATAGAGCATTAATTGCAGATACAATTAGAGTTGCAAATGCTATTAATAAAGGGCATTTAGATACAAGAATTCAAAAGGATTCAAATAATCCTTCTTTAAATGAATTGAAAAATATCATTAATGAAATGCTTCATACATTAAATACAAATATTGAAAATATTTTAAATGTATTAACTTCTTATTCAAAATTAGATTTTAGACCAAAACTTGCAGAAAATAATTTAGAAGGTTTAATAAAAGAGTTAGAAAAAGATGTAAATATTTTAGGTGAAGTTATTACGGAAACACTAGTAGAAAATAAAAGAATAGGGCTTGTATTAAGTAAAAATGCAGAGATATTAAGTGCAAATATGAAGGGAATTGCAACTGCTGCAAATTCTCAAGCTGCATCACTTGAAGAGACAGCTGCATCACTTGAAGAGATTACTTCAAATATTACAAATAATACTCAAACGACAGCTAAAATGGCACAATATGGAAATAGAGTAAAAGAGTCGATTACTTTAGGACAATCTTTAGCAAATAAAACTGTTTCTTCAATGGAAGAGATTAACACTCAAACATCAGCAATTAATGAAGCAATTACAATAATTGACCAAATTGCATTCCAAACAAATATTCTAAGTCTAAATGCTGCTGTTGAAGCAGCAACTGCTGGAGAAGCTGGAAAAGGATTTGCTGTTGTTGCTGCAGAAGTTAGAAACCTTGCAAGTAGAAGTGCAGAAGCAGCAAAAGATATTAAAACTTTAGTTGAAAATGCTACAACAAAAGCTAATGAAGGTAAAAATATTGCTGATGAGATGATTAAAGGTTATTTAGAGTTGAATAAAAATATCTCTACAACATTGGAATTAATTGATAATGTTACAATGGCGAGTAAAGAGCAATCAACTGGAATGATTCAAATAAATGATGCTGTAAATAACTTAGACCAAATTACTCAAATAAATGCTCAAAATGCTTCTCAAGCAAATACAATAGCACAAGAAACACTTGAAATATCAAAAGATATTATCGAACATGCAGATGCAAAAGAGTTTAAAGGTAAAGATACTATAAAAGTATAAAATAAAAAGGGTAAAAGAGTAAAAGAGAATTTTTCTTTTACTCTTCTTTATGACGTCTTCCATTAAAAGTTAAAACTTTATCTAATCTTATTTGTTCTTTAGAATTTAAAATCATATATTCAAATCCATCAATTACTGCCATAGTTTCAACTAAACCTTTGAGAGTCTTTTTTTCATCATTTTCTAAATAAACAATAGTTGAAGGAATTTTTCTTTGCATGGCTACATTTAATTGGTCAAAAAATTCACATGATATTGGAGTATACATATATTTCCTTTTTATATTTTAGATGTGATTTTAGTATTTATTAAATTAAGTGATGATTTTAATAATAAATTTGGGATTTTTATTTTTTAATGTTATACTAAAAAAACTTAGTATTTAAAAAGGAGTTTTTATGATAACTAGAAAAATTAGTGGAAGTAGAATGAGCAAAATCGTTGAACACAACGGTGTTGTTTATTTTGCAGGAATTGTACCAAATGATAAAAGCCTTGATGTAAAAGGACAAACTCTTGATGTGTTAGCAATAGCTGAAGAACTTTTTATTCAAGCAAATAGTGATAAAGAAAATATTTTAAGAGCTGAAATTTACTTAAAAAATATAGATAGAGATTTTAAAGATTTTAATGAAATCTGGGATGCTTGGGTTTCAAAAGAGAATCCTCCCGCACGAGCTTGTGTGGAAGCTAGTATGTCTACACCTGAAACTTTAGTAGAGATTATATTTACCTCTGTAAAAAAGTAAAAACTTTTTAGTTTTTACTTTTTATTTTACTTCATCAATGATTTTTAAAAGTTGTTCTTGTACTGTTTGAGCAATTTCAATCATATCTGGATTTATATCATCAACTAATTGAACTAAAGAGTTCATAGCTATCATCGTTTCTCCATCTTCTGTGTAAACTGAAATTTTACATGGCATGATAATAGAAAGTGACATATCTGTAGTTAAAAATTGTTCAGCAATTATTGGATTACAAATATCAACGATTTGGCAATCATTTTTAAAATCAATCCCTTTTGATTTTAGAGTCTCTTTTACATTATGTACGTGTTGTACTCCAAATTTATATTTTGGTGCTACCTCTTTAATAGTATCAACAACTTGTTGAACAGTTTTATTTGATGTTTCTGAATATTGCATTTAAATAGTTTCCTTATAAGTTTTAATGGTTATTTTAAAAATACCCAAGTATTGTGTGGTGTTTGTATAAAAATTTTTTTATATCTTTGAATATTAATTCTAGTGTTTCTAAAAGCTCTTCTTGTAAACTTCTTTGTCTATAAATTGATGTATTCATAACTTATCCTTTTTTGATAAATATTCTCTATTCTAGCAATATTTATAAAAATTATCAATATATTTTGTTAGAATCATTAGATTATTTATTGGAGTTATAAAATGTTAAATAAAATAAAATTGTTTTTATTAGTGCAAGTTATTTTTACTTTTAATTTATTTGCTGTTGATTTAGAGTTGGAAAATATTTTTAAAAGTAAAAATATAGAAGGTACTATTGTAATTGAATCTTTAAATACAAAAAAGGTTTATATTCATAATGATAAAAGAGCAAATATGCCTTTAAGTCCCGCTTCAACCTTTAAAATACCACATACTTTAATAGCTTTAAATGAAGGTATTGTTAATGCTAATTCAATTATTTTTTGGGATAAAACAGATAAAGGAATGGAACCTTGGAATAAAAATCAGACTTTGGAATCTGCTTTTAAACTATCTTGTGTTTGGTGTTATAAAGAGTTTGCTTCAAAAATTGGAGTTGAAAAATATAAAAATTATTTGAAAGAACTTGATTATGGGAATAGAATAGTTGGTAATGATGTAAGTGATTTTTGGCTAGATGGAAGTTTGAAAATTACAACATTTGAGCAAATAAAATTTTTGAAAAGATTATATAAAAATGACTTACCTTTTAAAATAGAAGATATAAATACATTAAAACAAATAATGATTGAAGAAAAAAATGAAAACTTTACTCTTAGTGCAAAAAGTGGTTGGAGTACAAGATTTGAATTTGAAAGTGGTTGGTATATTGGTTTTGTAGAAACAAAAGATGATGTATGGTTTTTTGCAACAAATCTAGTTACTCAAGGGAAAAAAGATTTACCTTTAAGAAAAGAAATTACAATAGAATCTTTGAAAATAAAAGGAATTATAAATTGAATTATCAAATAAAAAATGATGTTATAAAAGTACAAATAAACTCTTTTGGTGCAGAATTAAATAGTTTACAAAAAATTGATGAAGATATAGAATATATTTGGCAAGGTGATAGTAAATATTGGGCTAGGCATTCTCCTATTCTTTTTCCTATTGTTGGAAGATTAAAAGAGGATAGCTATTTTTATAAAAATCAAAAATATAGTATGTCTCAACATGGTTTTGCTAGAGATTATGAGTTTGAGATGATTGAAAAAAAAGATGATTTTGTAGAATTTAGACTAATATCAGATGAAAAAAGTTTAGAAAAATATCCTTTTTTATTTGAATTAAATATCTCTTATAAACTTGAAAATTCAAAGCTTATCATCTCGTATAAAGTAAAAAATTGTGGTGATGAAAAAATCTATTTTTCAATTGGTGCACATCCTGCATTTAATTGGCCATTACAAGAAAATGAGAAAAAGGAAGATTACTTTTTGGAGTTTGAAAATATCACAAATATAAAAAGATATTTTCTAAATGATAAGGGATTGGTTTATAAAAATAGTGATTTGAATCTAGTAAATAGTAAATTGAATCTAAATGAAGAGTTGTTTTTAGATGATGCTTTAGTTTTCAATGATACAAATATAAAAAATGTAACTTTTAAAAATAAAGAAAACAAAAACTTTATAAAAGTAGAGTTTGAAAAATTTCCATATTTAGGAATTTGGTCGAAGCCTAGTGGTGCACCTTTTTTATGTATTGAACCTTGGTTTGGTGTGGCTGATTGGGAGAATTGTACTTCAAAAATAGAAGAAAAAAGAGGGATTTTGGCTTTAGAAAAAGAGGAGATTTTTTCTTGTTTTTATAGTATAGAAGTTTGAAGTAGAAGAGAATTAATCTTCTAGTTCTTCTTCCTCATCAACTTCTTGATTTTTCTCTTTTACTCTTTTGATATCTGCTCTTGCAACAAGTTCTAAATAAAAGCTATCATAATCTTCACTAACTGCAAAGTCGATAGATTTTGTAACATCAACAAATTTTATTTCAGTAGCTTCTTCTGCTGTTTTTCCAAATTTACAATCAAATGCCCAAAAATTGAAACCTTCTGGTGGTCTTTTGCTTTTTTCTCTTTTGATATATTTTCTAACTTCATTTTTTATTGAATCTACTTGTCTATCAATGTTTTTATTTAGACCTTTTAATTGAAAGGTTTTTCTCATACTTGTCCTTTTTTTATTTATGATGGAATTATATCAGAAAAAAAGAATACTATTCTAGTATTCTAGGGCTTTACAAAATTGACTATGATTTTTATTTGTTTTTTTGATAAAATTAACAAAATTAATACTATAGAAGATTATTAAAATGACAAAAAGTGATAAAATTTTAATCATAATTATTGAGTTTATTGTTAATCCTAAAAAATATTTAGAAACAAGATTTTTTCTAAAAAATACAAATGAACTTAAATTTGAGAAACCAAGATTTGAGAATTTCAGTAAAAATTTAGAAGAAAAACTTCAATACTATAAAGAGACGGGAAATTATCCTAATAGTGTTTGTTCAAATGGGCATAAATATGAAAAACCATATTTGAATGATTTTGATGAAGAAAAATATGATAGGGAAAATATGTCTATTTATTTTTGTCCTGAATGTATTTATAAAAAAGATAAAGAGCATATTTTAATGCTCGAGAAAAAATCTAAAATTGAAAAAATTAGTTATCCAATCTTTAAAGTTATATTTGCTTTAGCAGTTTTATATTTATTTTATAAAATGATTTTTTAGATATTTTTATATGCATTCCCAACGTGGACGTTGGGAATGAACAAAGTAATTTATGCTATTTTTATCTACTTAAATTATAAATTTTTCCAAGTTTTTGGCAAGAAGTTATAAATGCAATAAATGAGCAAAGTTCTGATATTTCATTTTCTGAAAATTCATTTTTTAATAAATTAAAATGCTCATCATTTATACTTTTATGGTCAATTGCAAAAAATTGTGCAAATGCAACTGCAATCTTTGTTTTTTCATCAATATTTTTATCTACGTTCCCAGCTTTTGTCATACAATATTCACATTCATTTTCAAATGCAAGACCTCTTCTTACTTGTTCCAGTAAGTTATTATCTAAAGAACTATTTTGAAATAGTGCAATTTCTAAGTCATTCCATTTATCTAAGATATCTTTATTGTGTCCGATTAATTTTTCAAATGGCGTATTTCCATAATTTGATAGATTTATTCTTGTCATTGAAAATTTCCTTATTTCTTTATAATTTTTTAAATTATACAAAACAAATGACTCGCAAATGACTCTTTTTTGAAAATTGTAAAAAATTAAAAAACTACCATGTATAAATAATATACAAGTAAGTAGAAAATAACCAAGGTAAATTTGATATAATTTTTATACATTTATTAGAAAGAGAAGAATGGAACATATTTTATTTACGCTATTTTTGACTATATCTATTGCTACAGTTTTAAATATCATTTTAAAGAGATTTGGAATCTCACACATCATAGGTTATATACTAACAGGAACAATCATAAGTTATGGGTTTAATTTCAACGGGGTTAATAATGATTCCCTTGAATTAATAGCAGAGTTTGGAATTGTATTTTTGATGTTTACTATTGGTCTTGAAATGAGTTTAGAAAAAATCAAAAAGATGAAAGAGATACTTTTATTAAATGGTTTTTTACAAGTAAGTATTAGTGCAGTTTTGATTTATGTGGTTGCTTTTTTTGTTTTTAACTTAACTATTGAAGTTTCACTTATTATTTCATTAGCTTTTTCTTTGTCTTCAACAGCGATTGTTTTAACATATTTGAAACATTCAAAAGATATTCATACTCCTTATGGAGAAAAATCAACAGCAATTTTGATATTTCAAGATTTAGCCGTAATTCCTATTTTGTTGCTTATTACATTTTTAACAAATGATACTTTATCAATAAGTGAAGTTTTAATTAAAACTTTTATTTCA
>OBMA010002754.1_pt1 | contig 10135 bp, 8 predicted proteins | sample 1539141 | NCBI WGS metagenome assembly OBMA01 (sample SAMEA3991484, study PRJEB22521) | metagenome | biome: anthropogenic terrestrial biome; feature: sewage plant; material: raw primary sludge | place: Sweden | collected 2012-09-26 | reverse complement strand
TCGTATGTATTTCCTGTTTCTCCGGCATCTGTGTTTCCTGTTTCGCCCTCAGATTCATCTGAACCTGACGAATAAGTCTCACTATCAGGTGATACAGCTGTATCCTCAGTCGGAATGACTATCGGACACGGCGGAACCTCACATGCAGACAGAAGCGTTGCAGCAATCAGTATAACGACCAGATATGCCCTGCATCTCTTCATCATTCATGCCCGAATTCCGAAAGTACAAGTCCCTTATTTCTCTCGGTTGTCATTCCTATGCTCCATTCGTTGATAAATAAAAGGAGTGGATTGCCCTTAAGATCCTTGATCTTATACATGTCAGATGTTCCCGTCATCTCCTCAACGTCGAAATCATCCTTATTCTCAATCCATCTGATATACTCATATGGCAGATTTTCGAGCCTTATCTCGACATTATATTCATTTTCCAGACGGAACCTTAAGACATCGAACTGCAGCATTCCGACTACACCTACGATTATCTCTTCAAGTCCTGTATTGAATTCCTGGAACACCTGAATTGCGCCTTCCTGCGCTATCTGTGTGATTCCCTTCACGAACTGTTTACGTTTCATCGTATCTATCTGTGAAACACGTGCAAAATGCTCCGGTGCAAATGTCGGGATTCCCGCATACTTAAACTCTTCTTTCGGCATGCAGAGCGTATCGCCAATAGCAAATATGCCCGGATCGAACACTCCGATGATATCCCCGGCATATGCCTCAGTAAGGATCTTTCTCTCGTCAGCCATTATCTGCTGCGGCTGTGAAAGACGCATTACCTTACCTCCCTGAACATGCTTTACTTCCTGACTTGGATCGAACTTTCCTGAACATATCCTCATAAATGCCACTCTGTCACGATGAGCCTTGTTCATATTTGCCTGAATCTTGAAAACAAATGCTGAGAAGTCATGCGCGACCGGATCTATAAGACCCTGATCTGATGTTCTCGCTGTCGGCTCAGGTGCCATCTTAAGAAAATTCTGTAAAAAGATCTCTACACCAAAATTCGTAAGTGCCGATCCGAAAAAGACCGGAGTAAGAAGACCTGCCGTGACTGCTTCCATGTCAAAGTCTGCTCCCGCTCCTTCAAAAAGATCTATCTGCTCAGCAAGCGTTTCATATGCATCATTGCCGATCGCTGCTATGACCTTATCTTTATTCTTAAATGAAATGATATCTTCTTTTCCTTCTTTGGTTCCCTTCTCGGTACCGGAAAATGTGATGATATTTCCACCCTTGATATCGTACACACCTTTGAATTCCTTACCTGAACCGATAGGCAGATTCATAGGACATGTATCTATCCCAAGGATTTTCTCAATATCATCGAGAAGATCAAATGTATCTCTGGCATCTCTGTCAAGCTTATTGATAAATGTAAAAATAGGAATATGCCTCATGACACAGACTTTAAAAAGTTTCCTTGTCTGAGCCTCGACACCCTTTGAAGCATCTATTACCATGACAGCACAGTCAGCCGCCATAAGTGTTCTATATGTATCTTCCGAGAAATCCTGATGTCCCGGAGTATCAAGAAGATTTATGCAGAATCCGTCATATTCAAACTGAAGCACACTCGATGTTACCGAGATACCTCTCTGCTTCTCGATCTCCATCCAATCGGATACCGCATGACGCGCAGTCGCTTTGCCCTTAACGCTTCCTGCAAGATTTATCGCTCCTCCGTATAGCAGGAACTTCTCTGTAAGAGTCGTCTTACCTGCATCAGGATGCGAAATTATCGCAAATGTTCTTCTTCTTTTTATTTCTTTACTGTAATCTGCCACTTGTAGACTCCATTCATACTTCTGTCGTTTTTCGCAACGCTATTATTTTATAACTAGGCTCTATTGTTTGCAACATGCATCTTAATGCATCATTCTCTTAATCCATCATTCTATGCTAAGTGCTTCATTCTTTGATTAATGCTTCATCTTTGCTGTCAGAGCGTCAGCGGATTTGTGATACTGTGCTTCAGTTATTGCTCCATTTTTCAGAAATGTTTTCAGAAGTTCTATCTGTTCATTATAGAGATCTTCATTAGTAAGCTTTTCATCAGCCGTATTATCACCGTCTTTACTGCTCCATACGTTTTCCATCTTATTTCCTTCTCTCTGCCGTCTCTCTTGTAGTATATTACATATATAGAAACAAGTGTATATTATGATGCTGCGAATTGCTTTGCTTCTTTTGACACTTGCATCAAATGATATAAAATATATATATGCTGTATTGATTTGGAGGTATCACTATGAAACTCGATATGCACTGCCACACAAAAGAGGGCTCGATCGATGGGACTATGCCTCTTCTCGAAAATATCAAGATTCTAAAGGACAAAGGTTATCAGGGAATGCTCATAACCGATCACGATTCCTACCATGCTTATGAATACTGGGAAAAGCTGACAGATAAGCCCGATTTTGTCGTTCTGCGCGGCATAGAATATGACACATTTGAAGCAGGTCACATCATCGTCATAATGCCAAGCGGCATAAGACCCAAGATCATCGGTCTCCGCGGTCTGCCGATAAATATACTGATTGATGTAGTTCATAGATACGGCGGTATCCTTGGTCCCGCGCACCCATATGGAGAGATCTTTCAGAGCTATGTAAATACGAGATATGGACACCACCATATGGAAATCATTAAAAAGTTCGATTTTATAGAAAGCTTCAATGCCTGTGAAGGTGGTGCTGCCAATGCCGCAGCCGCCGCGCTCGCCGGGCTTTATGGCAAGCCTGTATTCGGCGGAAGCGATTCCCATCGCACAAATGCCGCAGGTATGGGCTATACGATCATAACCGATGATATAAAGAATGAATCCGAACTCATTGACTATATCCACGCAAAGAAGTCTACAGAAACCGGAGGTGAATTCTACATGCACACTGCCCGTTCAAAGATCGGTCCCGCAAAGCACGTTTTCAACTATCTTTTCTGGGCTTACAATAAATCAATGGCACTTGTGAGGACTCCTGAGAGAAGCACCGCATTCCATCGCATAAAGAAAGAAGATATCATTGCCAGCCATAATATATCAAAACATTACACGACTCTTGAATGAACTTATTTGGTAAGATCAAGTGTATCGCCGCCAGCCGGCATCTTCGCCGGCTCTATGCTCTTCACATGAAGTACAGGTCCTTCTTCGTTATAATCTTTCCAAAATTCATTTTTAACAACAGCCGTAACCTTTACCCAGTCTTTTTCTTTCAGGTCCTTAACCTTATCGTAGACGCACGCATACGCAAGAAAACTTATATCCTGCGAGCAGCATGTCATCGCTTTTCTTCCGACACAGCAATAGCTTAGATCGCGTCTGTTCGGAATCATCACCTGACCGATATAGCTTATTGTCTTTCCTTCGTATCTCTTCATATTATCCATGATATCAAGGAACCACACCGCATATCCGTTATCATCAAGTTCTATGACAGGTGCCTTCATATCGTATGGCAGATCATCTTCCATTATCTGATCCACTTCACCATTCTCATCCTCAAAGACAACATCCGCACGCTGATTGACCGCCTTTATATTTCTCTTATATTTGTTAAGATCCATCGTATTAGGATCGCATCTGTTAAAGATTATCAGTTCCGAATTACGTATCTGCTCTGCCAGGAGCGATCTCATATTTGTAAAGAATACGGAAAAGGTCTCAGCGCATATCGTTGTGATCTGCTGTTCCATTCTCCATCCCTTCGCCATGACGAACTGTCTGAAATCCCACATTCCGTTCCACTCTATGATGATTCGCTCAGGCTTATACTTCTTATCAAGTTCCTCAAGATGTTCCTTTGTAAATTCCGCAATATCATCCAGTTTCACAAGAGTTGTACCAGTGCTCTTAAGGATCTTTTCAGAATACTCCTTCTCACCCTCTTCACAAAGGATAAGCAAAGTCCCCCCTTTTATCGCGAAATATGGCTGATCCAGCGTATACAGAAGAAATTCGGTCTTACCACTCTCAAGAAATCCGTTAATGACATAGACTGGCTTCATATGATACCTCCCAGTATCTTTCAGTATTCTTTACAAAATATCATTCAGATAATGCTCAGGCAAATAAAAGACTCAGATTGTCCTCGTTAAGCTTCGAACCTATCACGCATATCTTGCCCGTAACATCCGGCTTCCCTGATCTGATCTCACTTTCCTCCGGAACATAATCAAAATAGACCCACTTGTCTCCACCGTCTTTTGAAGGTACCATTCCCTTCGCACGCAGTACGATACCATACTTGTCAGTGTCATCAAGTTCATTCAGGATTCTGTTTACATCGTCCGCACTGTATTTCTTAGGAGACTCGATTCCCCAGCTTGTAAATATCTCATCAGCATGATGATGACCATGGTGTTCGTGATGGCAGCATTCATCGTCATCATCATCGTCATCTTCATGATGGTGGTGGCAGCATTCATCATCATCGTCATCGTCGTGATGGTGGTGGCAGCATTCATCATCATCATCGTCGTGATGATGGTGGCAGCATCCGTCATGGTCATGATGATGGTGTTCTTCTTTCAGCTTCATGACTTCTTCCATCATCTCGCTCTCAAGATCGCCTGCACCCTCGATCGTATCAAGGATTTCTTTTCCATCAAGTTCATCGAGCGGTGTTGTGATTATCGTAGCTTTTTCATTATATTTTCTGATCTCTTCGACACATTCCCTGATCTTTTCTTCATCCATCTTGTCAGTTCTTGTAAGCATGATCGTTCCTGCATGCTGAATCTGATTGATGTAGAACTCGCCAAAGTTCTTTATATACATTTTGCTCTTGCTGCCGTCAACCACCGCAACAGCACTTCCAAGCTCGACATCCTCACCTTCCATTGCATTCTTTACAGCTTTCATGACATCTGAAAGTTTTCCTACTCCTGACGGTTCGATAAGAATCCTGTCCGGATCATACTTAGACAGCACTTCTTTAAGTGATGTTCCAAAGTCTCCCACAAGTGAACAGCAGATGCATCCGGAATTCATTTCCTTTATCTCTATCCCTGATTCCTTAAGAAATCCACCATCTATCCCGATCTCTCCAAATTCATTTTCGATCAGAACGACCTTCGTTCCCTTAAGTACGGTTCCTATAAGTTTCTTGATAAGTGTAGTCTTTCCTGCACCTAAAAATCCTGATACGATATCAATCTTTGTCATCTGAAATTCCTTCCTTTCATAACCAGGCTTTATATGCCTGTATCTCTTCATCTGTTAACAAGCGTATTGTATGCTTCTATTATCGACGGAAGCGGCACCGATACTGAAATATTGTAATCGGATCCGCCCGTGATCATTCCTATGAGGTTTCCGCAGCCGTCAAAAGTCCCTCCGCCAGACATACCGTGTATCGCATTCGAATCACAGTATATCATGTTTTCGCCAAATTCGGTCATATAAGTATCAAGGCTATCGATATATCCCGGATAGAAGTCGGCCGCAATGCCACTCGCGCTGCCGACCCCGAATTCATCTTCACCATTATAAGCATTATTATAAGCGTCCATACTATATGAAGCCTGACGGATATCTCTAAGTGACGAATAATCCAGCCATCCGCTTGGTATCTGAAGAAAACCAACGTCGTGTTTTCCAGACATACCGATCAGTTTGGCATTTGTAACTGTTCCATCAACAAATGAGACAGTTCCCGCCTGATCATCCCAATATTGCAGTACATGTCTATTCGTGACTATAACAATCCTGTCCTGCTCCATCTTCCAGACAATTCCACTTCCATTCGCTCCGTTCATATCTATACGTACAATGCATGGTCGTACACTGCTGTACGCTTGAGATGTATCTGCCGAAGTCAGCGCATGAACAGTAAAATCTCCATACGATATAAATCCTCTGTATAGCTCAGAATCAGATACAGTCTGAATCAGGCTAGAAAGTTCAGATCCCTCATCAGATACTATTCCGTCGTCTACAGATTGCTCTTTTATACTATTATCATTCTGAACATCTGCCTGATTATCACCTGTCCTCTGATCACTTGTACCCTTATCATTCTGTTCTCCTGAAATATTTGTCAGAGTCGGAATATCAGTAGTACTTAGGACAGCGGTATTCCCGGTGTCAGGATTCAAAGAATTTCCAGTATTTTTATCATGATAAACCCGGATAACGAATATCGCAATTGCAAGCGCAAAAAGTAAAGACACAAAAAGTATTATTCTGCTTATTCGTCCTTTACTATGCACGATCGTCCTCCGCAAATAAATGATGATCCTGTAATGAAAAACAAATCTCTCCGTAAGGAGAGATTTGCATGTGACCTTCAAATGCCAAGCGAAACTGTAAGCCGGGTTATGTCGAAAATGATCATCTATCTAGTACTGCCGTTGCCGACAGTCTCAAGCGACCTACCTGAAGGTTTCCCGCATAGCGGGCGGCCGGGCAGACCTTTCACCTTCTGTTTGGTCTTGCTTCGAATGGGGCTTGCACAGCCACATCCGTTACCGGATGTGCGGTAGTCTCTTACACTGCCATTCCACCATCACCGCTTTCGCGGCTGTCTCTTCTCTGTTGCGCTTTCCTGGGAGTCACCTCCACCGGACGTTATCCGGCATCCTGCCCTATGAAGCCCGGACTTTCCTCACCTGACAGCTTACGCTGCCAGCCGCGATCATTCATCCCGCTTGGCTTTTTTATAATATCATCTTTATACTACCAGTGTCAAAAGAAACGAAATCGTACTGCTCATAATATGATGCAAGTATCAAAATCATTCTGCATTTATGCTTGCAATGATCAATGCGGCTTGCAGTCACATCGCAGAACAACCTTATTGCTTACATCAACCATCAACGTTGAAGCAGCTGCCTCCTATGAACTCACGACATAACGAATTCGTCGGCAGGATATCTCCCGGAACAGAAAGAAAATATTCAAGGAACTTCAGCAGACGCTTTGCTTCATAATACTCAGGTTCATCCTTTGATATATTGAAAAGAAGCGGCTCCGCATATTGCTTAAGCACGGCAAGTTCGTAGAACATCGCTGAATTGAACATGACATCAGCATCTTCCTGATACGGAAAGATATTCTTTTCTTCACCGTTCCGTACGGATGCCCACATCGCTATCGTTCTCTTTGCGCTTGATCCTCTTGTCCTGGCGTCTCTGACAATTCGACGTATAAGTCTGCCATCTGTTGTCGGAATACGATTATGATCATCAATGCTGAGCGTTGTAAGTCCGCTTATGTATATCTTAAACTTGCTTTCTGTCGGAAGCGTATATGACATCTTCTCATTAAGCCCATGTATCCCTTCAATGACGAGAATGTCGCCCTTCCCGAGCTTTGTCTTTGTCCCTTTATGTTCACGCTTGCCTGTCTTGAAATTGAATTTCGGAAGTTCGATCTCTTCACCACCCAAAAGTCCTGTCATATCTTCATTGAATCTCTCAACATCAAGAGCTTCCAGACATTCGTAATCCGGATTTCCTTCTTCATCCACAGGAGTTTTGTCATGATCAAGGTAGTAATTATCAAGTCCGACATAATGAGGCGTAAGTCCATACGTTTGAAGTTGGATCGAAAGTCTGTGTGAAAATGTCGTTTTACCTGATGATGAGGGTCCAGCTATCATAACGAACTTCACCTTGTCGCGATCCGAGATCATCTTCGCTATCTCTCCGATTCTGCGTTCCTGAAGAGCTTCCTGTACAAATATAAGATCTTTGATCCTTCCGCTGCAGACTGCATCATTCAGATCACCGACATTGTCTATCCCGAACTGGAGATTCCAGTTATTTGTTCCCATAAGAGAATTAAACAGATGCTCTCTTGGCTGAAATTCCGGAAGGACATCAGGACGTCCATTTGCTGGAAGTACAAGCATCATGCCGTTCTCGTATGGAATAAGATCGAACAGATCTACATATCCTGTAAACGGCATCATATATCCATAGAAGTAGTCATAATAATCACCAAGACAATAGATATTTATCGCAGAACTTCTGCGGTATTTGAATACTTCAACCTTGTCATTCATTCCAAGCCGTTTGAAAAGAGCGATTGCTTCATCTTTTGGATATGATTTCTTTGTTATCGGAAGATCGGCTTCAATAAGACTCTTCATCTTATCCTTGATATCATCTATCTGGTCTTTAGATACCTTAAGACCGTCATTAAAGCTGCAGTAATATCCGGGGCCGATAGTGAATTCGATCTTGACATGATTTGTTGAATCCGCTCCGATACAATCACGAACAGCCTTAAGCATTATCATGATCGCTGTACGTACATATGTCTTGTGAGCGATATTATCCTTCATTGTGATAAAATTAAGAACCCCGTCCGTGTCCGTCTTCTTTGTCAGTTCCCTTATCTTTCCATTCATTGTGACAAGCGCGATACGATCACTGTAATCCGGTTGAAACTCTCTGGCGATGATCTCATAGCTTATGCCGTCTTCATACTGGTGTTCCTTGCTTTCGATAGTCAGTTTTACCATAAATGAATCCCTCCATCAGGTTTCCTGGATTTCTGCATATTGTCATTGCTGATTTCCATAGAAAATATTAAGTGCTCTGCTGCAGTCATCAATGAGTATTCTCACTTCCTGCATTCTCATGCTGCTTTTGTCCGTTACAGCCAAGCGCGAAAGGTCAGCATATATCTTCTTATACATTTTCATCTCACGTCTGATGTGAGATAAAAGCACCGGATCGGCTCCTTCAAGAAGAGACCTTCCGTACCTGTCATACAAGCGCAAAACATCATCTATTGTGCTGCTTTGCTGCTTATCAGAACATAACTGCGATCTTTCATATAGCTCTTTGCTGTCGTCTCTTTCGTATACTGCGCTCATCGCCGCATAATACTTGCCGCCTTCAAAGATGTTCTTTTCGCATATGATCTTCATCCCAAGCTGTCTTATTCTCTTCCTGAAATCCTCTATTGCCGACTGCGGCTGGAAGATAAAATGACTGAATGATGATGTTTTCGCAGTGCTGCGTTCCAGTATATCAAGCATAAGCGGTCCGCCCATGCCCGCAATAAGGAGCGTATCATCCAGTCCCGGAGTACACTCTGTTATACCATCTGACAGAAGTATGTCTATCCTGTCTGAAAGACCTGCTTCGCCGATATTTCTCCGCGCCGCTGAAAGCGGTCCCTCAGAGATATCTGCCGCAGTAACGTGTACCGCTATATCATTCTGCACGAGCCATATTGGAACAAGACCATGATCACATCCGCAGTCAAAGACCCTGCTTCCCTTTTCCGCCATGGAAGCGACCATCATGAGTCTTTTGGAAATGCTTACTCGCTTATCAGTCAAGATAATCCTTAAGCTTGCGATATCTGCTCGGGTGGCGGAGTTTTCTGAGCGCCTTTGCCTCTATCTGACGAATTCTCTCTCTTGTTACATTGAACTCTTTTCCGACTTCTTCAAGTGTTCTCGCACGTCCGTCCTCAAGCCCGAATCTCAATACAAGGACTTTCTTCTCTCTGTCGGTAAGTGTGTTAAGCACTTCTGCGAGCTGTTCCTTAAGAAGTGTGAAGGCTGCTGCTTCAGCAGGTACCGGAACATTATTATCCTGTATAAAGTCTCCAAGATGACTGTCCTCTTCTTCTCCGATAGGCGTTTCGAGTGATACCGGTTCCTGCGATATCTTAAGTATCTCCCTGACTCTTTCAACCGGAATCTCCATCGCTGCTGCTATCTCCTCCGGTGTAGGTTCACGTCCATTATCCTGCAGGAGCTGTCTGCTGACACGAACCTGTTTATTGATAGTCTCGACCATATGAACCGGAATTCTGATCGTACGAGCCTGATCTGCTATCGCTCTTGTGATAGCCTGTCTTATCCACCATGTTGCATATGTAGAGAATTTGTATCCCTTGTGATAATCAAACTTTTCAACTGCCTTAATAAGACCAAGATTTCCTTCCTGTATAAGATCAAGGAAATGCATACCTCTCCCGACATATCTCTTCGCGATACTTACTACAAGACGAAGGTTGGCTTCCGCGAGCTTTTTCTTTGCCTCTTCGTCCCCATTCTCCATACGCTTTGCAAGTGCAATCTCTTCATCAGCGCTAAGGAGCGGTACTTTTCCTATTTCCTTAAGATACATTCTGACCGGATCCTCGATACTGA
>OBMA010002751.1_pt1 | contig 10139 bp, 8 predicted proteins | sample 1539141 | NCBI WGS metagenome assembly OBMA01 (sample SAMEA3991484, study PRJEB22521) | metagenome | biome: anthropogenic terrestrial biome; feature: sewage plant; material: raw primary sludge | place: Sweden | collected 2012-09-26 | reverse complement strand
ATTCACATCCATCTCCTGCATGTACAACTTTGAGGTTTGAATTTTATCATCATAAAGCGTAGCATGATAAAAACCCTGCTGAAATTTAACGCCGGCAACACCTACCCCGGCAGCATACACCGACGAAATATCGAAACGGTGATACTCATATCCACCATCAAAAATCAACATTTTATTATTGATATAGCTTAATTTTGAACCGGAAAAATAAGTGGGCTTAATATCCGAAACCTGATTATCAAACCGATTATTTTGTCGTACGATCATTTTAATTTCACTAGCTGCATCCCGAACCGGATAACCGTTCAGGTTCACTTCAACGTCCAGTTGCTGCAATCGCCCGTTCACTTCCGTATCGGTATTACCTCTTAAATTAGCTGTAATATTTATCCGTGGCTCTACGATTGAGAAACAAGCGCAGGCAATAGGTTTATCCGTTTGATTATCCTCGTAAATCTCCACCACATAATTCCCCGACAATTTAAAATTCATATCATCGTTAGGCAAATTCAGCTTGTAATGAGTATATAAAAAAGTGGTATTCAGCGATTGCACATAATCGGTTATGTTGCCGGTAGTAAACCCTGCTATGTATTCGTTGGAGTTCAAACTAGAAAGCGTCCAATCGGCATTGCAGTGTTGCACCTTGTAACTGTAAGAATGTGCTTCGTGCGACATTTCGTCGAAACTCAGCTGCAACACCGACGAGCCATTCAGTTCAACGATTGGCAAACCCATTGTTTCACCCTGCACATTGATTTGAAGCGTTTTAATATTGGGATGAAATAGCTGAGTACGGTAAACAGTTTGCGCCGAAAGACTCAAACAGAACGAAATAGCAAGTAAGAAAAATAGTTTTTTCATGCTTTGATTATTTGCCGAAAACAATAGCAATTTTCGAGCCACAAAAATAAGAAAATTAAGGCAAATAATAGAATGTATCGTAATGAATTATAGGGAATAAACAGCTCTAATTTTAAATTGAACGTAAAATTGATATTCCTAATCTATCGCGACAATTCAGCAATGAAATTTCATCAATTCAGCCTTTTGTATCTATAAATGATTTATTCCTAATAAAAGTTGACCGAAAAACTTTGGCACAGAAATTGGAATATGACCAGTACAATCAAATCAACATTCTAATCCTTTTAAAATAAAACATTATGAAAACGAAATTATTTACAATAGCCCTCAGTGTGTTTTTCGCACTTAGTTTGAGTATGCCAACCGAAGTTTCTGCACGTAATAACCATAGAGTTCCTGTCTGGGCTCCGGCTCACGGTTACAGAGCACAAACACGACACGTCTATTTCCCGAAATACAATATGTATTACGATATTCAACGAGGTGTATACATCTCTGTAAACAATGGAAGATGGAGTGCAAGCCTAGACTTACCAATTCGATTCGGAAACATCAACTTTCGCAGCGCAAGATATGTAGAATTAAATGTAAATTCCCGTGCACCTCAATGTTATAATGATGATAACTATTATAACGACAACAGAAGGTACAATAACAACGACAGAAGATATTCCGAATACAGACGGGACAACAGGCACAATGACGAATATAGAAACGATAGAGATGACAGACGTTGGAACAACCGTGAAGAACGTATAAATCATAACGACCGTGACAACGACTAAAAGATAAGTTCCCAAACCTCAATCAAAAGAACTCCTGCAAACGAAAGCTTGCAGGAGTTCTTTTTTTACACGGACACAAAAACCACAAACATCAGAATAGCAACACATTAAAGCTACAAATTCCGAACAAAAAAGGCAGTTCGCTGTCCGCACCCAAAACTTATCAACAGACATTAAGTTTTAATGATTTCCCATCCATTTTTCTCGTCCAAAATCCGTTACTTTGCATAGCATGAAAGAAGAAATCCTCGAAAAACTGAAAACACTGGCTGAGTCGGCAAAGTACGATGTTTCGTGCTCGTCGAGCGGTACCACGCGGAAAAATACTCCGGGTGGCATTGGCAGCACAGCCGGTTGGGGTATTTGCCATAGCTTCACCGAGGACGGTCGCTGTGTATCGCTTCTTAAAATAATGCTGACCAATTACTGCATTTACGACTGCGCTTATTGTATTAACCGCAGAACCAACGACATCAGACGCGCCACTTTTTCGGTAGAAGAATTGGTGGAACTCACCATCGAATTTTATCGCCGTAACTATATCGAAGGATTGTTTCTCAGTTCGGGGGTTATCAATAATCCCGACTACACCATGGAGCGAATGGTTCGGGTGCTCAAACAACTGCGCACGGTGCATCGCTACAATGGTTACATCCACATGAAAAGCATCCCCGGAGCCAGCGAACAACTGGTCCGCGAAGCCGGACTGTATGCCGACCGACTAAGTGTGAACATTGAAATCCCAACGGAAGAAAATCTGAAAATGCTCGCTCCTGAGAAAGACCATAAAAGTGTTTTTGCTCCTATGCTCTATATCCAGCAAGGAGTACTGGAAAGTGGTGAGGAACGACGTAAGTTTAATTCGGCACCACGCTTTGCACCCGCCGGACAAAGTACGCAAATGATTATTGGCGCTACCGACGACAGTGACAAGCAAATTCTCAATATATCGGCATCGATGTATCAACAACCTAGCCTGAAACGAGTATATTATTCGGGCTACATTCCTATAAATACGAATGACAACCGACTACCTGCACTCGTCAAACCACCATTGGTTCGCGAAAATCGGTTGTACCAGGCCGATTGGTTAATGCGTTTTTATGAATTTAAAGTAGATGAAATTGTCGACGATAAGTTTCCTAATCTCGATTTGGAGATAGACCCGAAACTGGCATGGGCATTACGTCATCCCGAGCACTTTCCGGTGGATATCAACAAGGCCGATTATTCGCAGATACTTCGTATCCCTGGCATCGGCGTAAAATCAGCAAAACTGATTGTTGTTACTCGCCGATACAGTCGCTTAAACTCCGATTCATTGAAAAAAATGGGCGTTTCGTTGAAAAAAGCACAGTATTTTATCACCTGTAACGAACTGGCCGCCTTTAACGTTAATGATACATCGCCCGAATATGTACGACGATTGCTCACCGAGAAAAAAATGGCAAAGGGAAAAGATAACAGACAACAAACAGCTTTATTATTTCCTGAATAAAAAATGATTATCTTCCACTACGATAAAACTTTCGAAGGCTTACTTACAGCCGTATTCGATGCGTACTACCGCAAGACTTTCCCCGACAGACTGTTGGGGTTGGAGGAACTTGAGCCCTTGTTTGTGGACGAGAGTTATACAGTAGTGACTGACGAAGAGAAATCCGGTCGCGTTTGGAAAGGTTTGGCGAAAAAGCTTTCGCCCATCACCCGGAACATGCTCTCCTACGTATGGATGTCGGAACTACCGGGGAGCGACGAGTTGATTTTTCGCTATATTCGGAAGGCACTCGACAGCACGCACTCCATCGAAATGAATTTTGCCGACGATGATGTGTTGCAAATGCGCAACGTGGCACAGAAAGTAAACAAAGAAAAGCATCGATTGATAGAACTGGTGCGTTTCCAAAAAGCAGCCGACGACATCTTCTTTGCTCCCGTATCGCCCGACCACAACTCATTACCACTCACGCTGGAGCATTTCACCGACCGCTTTGCCGACCAGAAATGGATCATCTACGATACCAAACGTAACTATGGCTATTATTACGATATGAAAACCGTCACCGAAATGACGCTCGACAGCAACGATCTTTTCCCTGAAGGCAAACTGGACGAGAAACGAATGGCGGAGGATGAAAAATTGTTTCAGGAACTATGGAAAGGTTATTTCAAATCGATGACCATCAAAGAACGTATCAATCTGAAGCTGCAACGACAGCACATGCCCCAACGCTACTGGAAATATCTGACAGAGAAACAAAAGTAGTCCAAACTATCCTTTTACATCAAACGCATCAGCGTCTTTCCAAACCGCGAATCTCTCGCGATAGCGCTGCAGCGGTTCCTGTTGCAGATCATAAGTTTGAATAAAGGTCGCATTTTCGGGGAAATGCAATATCGTATTGGCTTTAAAGTCAATCAAAGTGGAATGTCCGTTGTAATCAATACCCAGTTCGTCCACTCCTATCCTGTTTACGCCACACACGTAAGCCTGATTCTCAATAGCACGAGCCTGCAATAAAATATCCCAGTCGACGATGCGACGCTCGGGGAAATTAGCGACATAAATCAATAAATCGTATTCATTATTTACATTGCGCGTCCATACCGGAAAACGAACATCATAACATACCATTACGCAGATATTAAACCCGCAATAATTGACAATCATTCGTTTATCACCGCCCGTAAAATGTTTATGCTCCCCACCTTTAGTGAACAAATGACGTTTATCGGCCGTAACCATTTCACCGGTGGGAAAAACAAAAAATGCCCGATTGTAATTTAGTCCGTCCTCGGTAGCAATAAAACTTCCGGTAATAGCCAATTTATATTTTAAAGCCCAGGCTTTTAGTGTTTGTACCGTTTCACCGTCCATTGTTTCGGCCAAATGAATTTTACCTGTACAAAAACCGGTAGTAAACATTTCGGGCAACACCACAAGATCGGTTTGTCCGGCCAAAGCAGCAAGTTGATCGGCTGTTTTTTGGAGGTTAGCGGCTTTATCGGCCCAAAAGATAACATCTTGAATAAGTGAAATACGCATTGGTACAGGTATAATGGTTGATTTGTGTAAAGGTTGAACAGTTCTTTAAATCAAAAAGTTGTGAATCCACACACTTGTTAACCTATATATTTAATCTTGAAGATAAAAATTTCCGGGATTGCGAGCCGTAACATCCTTATAGTAATCTTGTATCACTTTCAAATCCGCATATTCGTCACCCGTTGGGTAAAATACTTTGGTGATACCCATTTCCTTTTTTGCATAATCAAAATAGGCCAACTGAATAGGCACATTGGCTTTTACAGCTATATAATAAAATCCCATTTTCCATTTCTTCACCAAACTTCTGGTGCCTTCGGGCGTTATGGCTAAATGAAAAGTATCTCTTTTGTCAAACTCTTCGGCCATTTGATCAGTTACAGTAGTTCGCTTCGATCTGTCAATAGGAACTCCACCAATGGCACCGAAAAAATAATTCAACGGAAAGAAAAACCATGATTTCTTAATCAAGAAAGAAGCATCTCGTCCTAATGCCCAATAGGAAAGTTGTCCTACAAAAAAGTCCCAGTTACTGGTGTGCGGTGCAATGCAAATTACACTTTTGGGCGGTTCGGACACTGTGATTACAAATTTCCAACCGAGAGATTTCAATATAAAATTACTAATTTTTCGCATACAATTTTAGTTACACAGAGTGAATTACAAGTCTGATAGATAACAAGAAACAGACTGGTAATCAATCTTCCATCTTCGTCAAACAGTTTTGATATTGCGCAATGCCAATATTAAACAAATCAGCATTGGGCGCGCAAAGTTAGTTCTTTTTGTCAAAATACAAGTTGTTGAAAACTATTTTCGTAATCAACGGATGAATTTGCTAACTTTGCAGACAGAAAGATATAGCGTAAACATGTCAACAAGTTGATGTGTTCAAGCTTTTTCAAAATCAGTTTCAACAATTTATCGATTCAACATAAAATGGATTTTCCTTTTTTAAACGAACTCAACGAAAGTCAACAAAAAGCGGTAACGTATACCGATGGAGCATCGCTGGTGATAGCCGGTGCCGGATCTGGAAAAACGCGCGTATTGACCTACAAAATAGCTTATTTACTACAAACCGGCATGGCTCCCGGCTCCATTCTGGCACTTACCTTCACCAACAAAGCTGCCCGCGAAATGAAGGAGCGTATTGCCGATATGGTGGGCGTAAACACAGCCCGCTACCTTTGGATGGGTACTTTTCACGCCATTTTCTCCCGCATTCTGCGTTCGGAAGCAGAGCACATTGGCTACTCGAAAAACTTTACCATTTACGATTCGGCTGATTCAAAGAGTTTGGTAAAAAGTATTGTAAAAGAAATGAAACTGGACGATAAACTCTATAAACACGGAGTGGTACAGTCGCGCATTTCGTATGCTAAAAACAACCTTATCACGCCTGATGCTTATCTGGGAAACACCGATTTGCTAAAAGCCGACAATGCTTCGCGCGTTCCATTGATAAAAGATATTTACAAAATTTACTGCAACCGTTGCAAGCAAGCGGATGCCATGGATTTTGATGATCTATTGCTGCAAACCAATGTGCTGTTTCGCAATCATCCTGACGTTTTAAATAAATACCAAAACATATTCAAATACATTTTGGTAGATGAGTACCAGGACACGAACTTTGCACAATATCTGATTGTAAAAAAGCTGGCTGAACTGCACGAAAAAATATGTGTGGTGGGCGACGACGCACAAAGTATTTACTCTTTTCGTGGAGCAAATATTGATAATATTCTTCAGTTTAAAAACACCTACAAAAATGCACAGGTATTTAAACTGGAACAAAACTACCGTTCTACAAAAACTATTGTCAATGCGGCAAACAGTTTGATTGACAAAAATTCGAAGCAAATAAAGAAAACGGTCTTCTCCGAAAAAGAAGTTGGCAAACCAATAAAAATACTGAGTGTTTTTACTGATTACGAAGAAGGTTTCGTGGTGGCAAATTCGATTGCAGATTTGCGTCACTCCCAGAATTATCGCTTTCAGGATATTGCCATCTTATATCGTACCAACTCGCAAAGTCGGGTTATGGAAGAGGCCTTGCGCAAACAAAACACGCCTTATCGAATTTATGGTGGTTTGTCGTTTTATCAGCGTAAGGAAATTAAAGACGTAATTGCTTATTGCCGATTGATTTGTAACCCGAACGATGAGGAAGCAATGAAGCGAATTATCAATTATCCGGCTCGTGGCATTGGCGAAACAACCGTCAATAAACTGATTGACTGCGCACAACTTCATGCAGTAAGCGCATGGGACGTACTGAACGATATGCTAAAATACAATCTAGCAGTAAATGCAGGCACCGCAAATAAACTAGCTCAGTTTAGAGCTATGATTGACATTTTTGCAGAACAAATTCCGACGCAAAACGCCTATGATCTGGTCAATAGTATTGTGAAAACAACCGGAGTCATCAGCGATACTTATATCGACCGCTCGCCTGAGAATATGAGCAAGCAAGAAAACGTGCAAGAGTTGCTCAAGGCCATTCACGAATTCTGTGAAGCAAAACAGCAAGCCGGCGAAAGCATTGCACTACTCCCCGATTATTTGGCGGAAATTTCACTGCTTACTGATCAGGACACGGACAAAGAAACGGACAAAGACAAAATAACACTCATGACCGTTCATGCCGCAAAAGGACTGGAATTTAAAGCCGTTTTTATTGTCGGGATGGAAGAAGAACTCTTTCCTTCTCCCTTTTGCACACAGAGCGAACGAGAATTGGAAGAGGAACGCAGACTTTTTTATGTAGCCATAACTCGTGCCGAAGAACGTTGTTTTATTAGTTATTCAAAATCCAGGTTTAAAAATGGGAAGACAAACTTTTCAAATCCGAGCCGTTTTATCAGGGATATCGACGAGCAATTTCTGGATATGCCCGTTGAGGCAAAACCAAAACAAGCCCGCATTGGCGACTGGGACGATGATGTGGAAATTGAACGCAATCGGTTCAACAAACTGGCGTTTTCAAAACCGGTGATTGATGATAATTTCACGGCTCCAATACCCAAACGATTGGTAAAAATTGAAAGCACAAAAGAAACTAAAATTCCAACGACAAACAGTTCAATTCCTGTAGGTGCATTCGTAAAACACAGTATGTTTGGCATCGGGAAGGTATTGGAAACAAGCACTGTGGATGGAAATGAGAAAGCTGACATTGACTTTGGCGAGAAAGGTCGAAAATCTTTATTGTTGAAGTTTGCAAAGTTAGAAGTGCTGAATTAGAAAAATGTTTATCTTTGTAACAACAAACATTGGCACGAACATTTATCTGAACAAATATTAAACAAATAAATAAAAATAAAACTATACAATTATGGCTAAAACCGCAGAAGAGGTAAAATCACCTACCTCAGACAAACTAAAAGCATTGCAATTGGCAATGGACAAAATTGACAAAGACCACGGGAAAGGAACCATCATGAGAATGGGCGACACCCATGTGGAAGAAGTGTCATTCATCTCAACCGGATCGGTTGGATTAAACGTGGCTTTGGGCGTAGGTGGCTATCCCCGCGGACGTGTAATTGAAATTTACGGACCGGAATCATCCGGTAAAACAACCTTGGCCATTCACGCCATTGCCGAAGCACAAAAAGCCGGTGGTATTGCAGCATTTATCGATGCAGAGCATGCTTTCGACCGTTTTTATGCCGAAAAATTAGGCGTAAACATCGAAGACTTACTGATCTCACAACCTGATAATGGTGAACAAGCACTGGAAGTTGCCGACCAATTGATTCGCTCTTCGGCTGTGGACATTGTGGTTATTGACTCGGTAGCCGCTTTGACTCCAAAAGCTGAGTTAGAAGGCGACATGGGTGATTCGAAAATGGGATTACAAGCACGTTTAATGTCGCAAGCATTGCGTAAACTGACTGCCAATATCAACAAAACCAACACTACTTGCATTTTCATCAATCAATTGCGTGAAAAAATTGGTGTTATGTTTGGTAACCCTGAAACAACTACCGGTGGTAACGCCTTGAAGTTTTATGCTTCTGTTCGTTTGGATATTCGCCGTATTGGTCAGTTGAAAGATGGAGATGAGGTAATTGGTAACCAAACCCGTGTGAAAGTGGTAAAAAACAAAGTTGCACCACCTTTCCGTAAAGCTGAATTTGACATTATGTTTGGTGAAGGTATTTCTAAAACAGGTGAAATCATTGACCTTGGTGTAGAATACGGCATTATCAAAAAGAGCGGTTCGTGGTACAGTTACGGTGAAACCAAACTGGCTCAGGGACGTGATGCTTCTAAAACACTTGTAAAAGACAATCCTGAATTAGCTGCTGAACTGGAAGCTAAAATTGTGGAAGCTATCAAAAACAAATAAGAAACTCTTACAAAATCCCCATCCAATTCAGGTGTAAAAGCTTGATTAGATGGGGTTTTTTAGCCACGAAGTGGCGTAATCTCCTAACATAGGGTGAAGCCCTATGAAGCTGCAAAGCAGCGACCTCAAGCCACGAAGTGGCGTAATCACTAAATCCTAACATTATGGCACAGTCACTCGTCAGAAACTACATCCATCTTGTTTTCAGCACGAAGCATCGATTCCCCTACATAGATGAGTCAATCGAAAACGAACTCTTCAACTATTTGGGTGGTGTTTGTAAAAAACTCGAATGTCAACCAATAATCGTGGGTGGGTATTTAGATCATGTCCATATACTTTGCTTATTATCAAAAAAAATAGCGTTAGTAAAACTTTTGGAGGAAGTCAAATCTCATTCTTCAAAATGGATAAAGGCAAAAGGTGAGAATTACTCAAACTTCTATTGGCAGGATGGTTATGGCGCATTTTCAGTCAATCCGAAAGAAGTGGAAGTAGTCGTAAAATACATTTCCACACAAAAAACACATCATTCCAAAAAGACTTTTCAAACAGAATTAGTACAGTTTCTAAAAGAGTATAATGTAGAATACGATGAGCGATACCTTTGGGAATAATCGACCATTCCTATTCGTCCAAAGCGGAATATTGATTACGCCACTTCGTGGCTAATGTTCCGTATTGACTTATTCGTCGGGCTTTACCCGACGTTTACAGATTCCGCGTCTTCAACGCTTTACAACAAGCCACGATGAGTAGCGTGGAAAAACCAATTCCACATTTTTATTTTATTATTTATGCTTTTGATATTCTCATTTCACAAGCCTTACAGTCAAAAGTCAGTTGATATACCTGATCATTATTTCTTAGGTACAAGGGCTCTTTAAACGTAGCTTTATAGCCTTCTTTCGGGCACCAACCCATGCTATATTTAATGCAATGTTTGCAATACATCAAAGGCACACCTTCCTCTGCTTTCACCTCAAAACCCGGCAGTACATCTTCCACACCATGCTCATGGTAAAACTCCTCCGACAACTTGTTAGTTACATTTCCCAAATAAGATAATTGCGTAGTC
>OBMA010002749.1_pt1 | contig 10143 bp, 7 predicted proteins | sample 1539141 | NCBI WGS metagenome assembly OBMA01 (sample SAMEA3991484, study PRJEB22521) | metagenome | biome: anthropogenic terrestrial biome; feature: sewage plant; material: raw primary sludge | place: Sweden | collected 2012-09-26 | reverse complement strand
TATTTAGTAAATTAGATAGTTATATTTGGCGAAAATCTCTTAATTGGATGAAAAGTACCCGAGTATTTACCTTCAAGTAGAACATCTAGCCAATTAACTACCCCACCTACTAATACAACCTACACTGGTAAGTGGATTAAAGACGATGGTTCGCACGGCCCATTCACTAGTGCTGAATTAATGACAAATTGGGATGCATCATTTGCTGGTACATGGGTTTGGGAAAAAAATCCTACAATTTATACTTTAACATTTGATACAGCAGGCTCTGGTGAATCAATTTCTAATCAAAAAGTCGAACTAGATACTGATTTCAAATTACCTGTACCTACTGTAAGACCATTTGGTAAGAAATTTGCTGGTTGGACTTATAATGGTACATTATTGCCGGATACAATCAGAAATTTAGTACCTGTAAGCGAAACAGCACAACTTGTAGCAAAATGGGAAGATGTTGATAACTCAGTTAATATTCAAGATGGTGAATTTTATGTCACTATGTACGGTGGCGAAAGTGTTACATTGAAAAACTTACCTGCTGGCTTAACATATGAAGTATATGAAGAAACTCCAGAAGGTTGGGTTCTTGTAGACGAAAGTAATACAAGTGGTTCAATTGAACCTGCAACTGATAGTTTAGCAACCTTTGAAAATACACCAAGTGATACCGCAACGTCAGTTAAAATTCAAGCGAAGAAACTGTTGGATGGTAAAGGTACTGGTGGTTTTGAGTTTGAATTATTGGAAAATAATCAAGTGATTGAAAAAGTTACATCTTCTAATGACGGTACAATTAATTTTGAAACAATTGCCTACACTGAAGAAGGTCAACATACTTATACAATTCGCGAAGTTCAAAAAGATGATAATTCTATCAATTTTGATACAACGGTTCATACAATCACTGTGACAGTTACTAAAAATAGCGATAACAAGTTTGAAGCAACTGTTGAAGGCAATAATCCAGTATTTAATAACGCAACACGTACTGCTGATTTAACCGTCCGTAAGGTTGTTAACAACTCATTAGATATCTTTAAACCATTTACATTCAGAGCGATTATTAACGGTAAAGAAGAAATCTTCACCCTTATAAGTGGTCAGTCTAAGACTTTCGAAGATATTAAAGTTGGTTCAACCTATGATATTGATGAAATTAATATCCCTGACGGTTACAACTTGATAAATATCACAAACGCTGAAGGTGTTATCACGGATACAACCGATGTTGAAGTTGTGGCAACGAATGATTATCTAATGAATGGTTCTATTATGTTATCTGGACGTAAAATTCTGGAAAACAAAGATTTAGCTTCAGGTGACTTTGAATTCCAGTTGCTTGATGAAACAGGTAATGTAATTGACACTGCGAAAAATGCAACTGATGGTGCAATCTTATTCAACACAATTCGCTATACAAAACCAGGTGAATATGTCTATCGAATTAAAGAAGTTGCAGGTAATAAAAAAGGTATTACTTATGATACTCATGTTGAAACAGTGCATGTTGTTGCAAGTGATGCTGGTAATGGTCAACTTAAAGTTGTAGCAAACTACGATGATGATGGTGCAGTGTTTACCAACACATTTGAACCACCTCTGGACACACCTTCTGGTGAAAAAGGTAATGTGACTATTACCAAAACCGTTGAAGGTAAAGAAACAAATCAATCATTCAACATTAAAGTGGATGTTCTTGATGAAAATAATCAACTTGTACCAAGTAAGTTTAAATACACTTCTAATATTTACGAAGGCGAACGAGAATTTGTCGCTGGTGAAAAATTAGAAATTCGTGCAGATGAAACAATTACTATTAAAGATGTAGCTTATGGTTATAGAGTAAAAGTTACGGAAGATTCTTATAAAGGATTCACTGTAAAATCCAACTCTCATCTTGACGAAGTAGTTGATAAGACACAAGAAGATTTACAATTAACAAACGTTTATGAAGCGCATGGACAAATCACTTTCGAAGGCTCTAAAGAGTTACTTGGTGGCCATATTTCTAATTATAGATTTAGCTTCCTAGTCTTGCACGATGGTGATATTGTACAACGAGTAACAAACGATAGTAATGGTCAAGTGAAATTCACACCTCTATTCTTCGATAATACTGATATTGGACAAACATATGAGTATGAAATTGTCGAAGAAGATACCAACGACCCAAGAATTAACTACGACAAATCTGTGAAAAAAGTACAGGTTACAGTAGAAGATAATGGAGATGGTACATTGAATGTTACTGCTTCAAATCCAGACGGTATCGTATTTAAAAACAGTGTTAAAAATGATTTACCTAATACCGGTAAATATGATATTGCAATTGTGTTAATTTTATTAGCAATGATTGTTATTAATACATATATCTACGACAGACGTAGAACAAGTCGATAATGAATGTGATGACTCTCATTATGAGAGTCTCCCATTCAATTTTGAAAGGATTAAATAAGTTTATATGAAGATTAAACAGTTAAGTCGATTAGCCTTACTAACTGCATTAATGGGTGGACAATTTGTATTAGCTGCACCAAGTGTGTTTGCTGCTACAGATATTACTTTACATAAGTTAGCTCATTTAGAGGCCGTTACAGAGATTAAAAATACAGGGTCGGAAATACCTGTATCAGACTTTGGCACAAATGCTAGAGTTTGGGATAAAACCAAAGATGGTGTTGTAAAATTCACAGCCTATAAGCTAGATGAATCGAAACTAAATGTGGATAAGTCTGGTCAAGTAATAGCTGATGAAGTAGCACAAGCCATTAAAGATAAAACCACTTTACCTTATGGTGCAACGAAAGTTGGTCAAGAGATGGAAGTGGATGTAAATGGTACAGTAGCCTTTGACGATTTTGAAGATGGTGTTTATGTGTTTGTGGAAACCACATTATCCGGAATTGTTACACAAGAAGCGAAACCATTGCTTATATCATTGCCAACCACTGACACTACGGGTACGGCGAACATGACAGCAATTCATGTTTATCCGAAGAACCAAATTGAACCTGTATCTATTTCATTTAAAAAGTATCAGCATCGCTTTGGTGAAACTGAACCTGTCTTATTGAATAACACACAATCTGGTTTCAATTTGTATAAAGGTGAACCTGGTAGTGGTTCCTTGATTGCAAATTCTTATCAAACATTGGAAAATGCAACAATCACTGTAACCGATTTGACCGTTGGTAAATACTATTTTGTAGAAGAGTCAAAAATTGATAGCTCAAAACCTAATTATGGCCCTGAATCTATTATTTACGACCAAGATGTAACAAATAATGTCAATAACCGATTGACCTTTGAATATACATCTGCGGGTGAGATTGTGTTCCCTGACAACTCCTTGTTGAAAGAGGGTCAAAAGGTTATTAACTACCAAAAACCAGAATTAGATAAGGAAATTACACAATCTGTTGTTGGTTTTGATGAAGAAATTGATTACACTATTACAGTAAATGTCCCACTTAATATAGCAAAATATAAAACCTTTACTGTGACAGATACACCATCAGCTGACATTCAAATCAATAAAGATACTATGGCAATTAAGGCTTATAGTTCTACGGGTTCTGAATTAAAAACAATTCCGTTTACTGTAACTGAAACTAATGGTAAATTTGTAATTGTTCCAACACTCGCTGAATTACAGTCATTGCCATCTGGTTCATCTATTAAGATTACCTACAAGGCTGAGTTAAACAAATCTGCTCATACAGCAACAGACTTAGTGAACACTGCACGACTAGATTATGATAACAATGTAGTTGTTGACTACGATGATGATGATGCGTCTGTTAGAACATATGAATCAACTGTAAAAAAGGTAGATGGTGGATTGTTTAACTCAAGTTTATTGAAATCACCACTAGCTGGTGCGAAATTCATTCTCGCCAAATCAACAAGCGCTAATAAGGATACAATTCAGTCATATTTGAAAGTTGTAGATGGTGAATATTCTTGGGTGACCAACAAAGCTGACGCTACAGAGTTTGAAACTGATGATGCTGGTTTAATCAATATTCGTGGATTAAACAATGGTCATTACTTCTTTGTAGAAACTAAGGCTCCAACTGGCTATGCTTTGAATACAAATCCATATTCTCACTTTGAGATTGCGGATGCTAACGCCATCGGTGCAGATTTAGTTGAAGTAACAAACAATCGTCAGCCAGATATGCCTATTACCGGTACTGAAACAATGGTGCTGTTAGTTGGTGGTTTAGCTGGAGTCTTAGTGATTACAGCTGTTGTAAAACGTAAAGCTGATGAAAAAGAAAATAATTAAACACATTGATAAATTAATTTATATTGTAGTTATTCTAGTTTGTGGGTATTTTTCTTATCAAACTCGTTATGTTAACGTACATATACAAGAAAATACAATTAAACAGTTTGAAGCACAATTTGACGTCGAGAGAGAGAAAAAACCATTCTCTCTCCAAGACGCAAATCAAACTGTGATTGGTGTCTTATATGTTCCGTCTATTCATTTAAAAACTTCGATATTTGATAACGCTGAAGAATATGCTATCAGTAATGGAGCTGGTCTTATTAGAGGGACTGGTACATTACAAAATGAAATAGATAATAGTGTGATTACCGCCCATAATGGTGACCCATCAAAAGATTTGTTTATAAACATTCCTAAACTTAAGAAAAATGATGAATTCTTCTTAAAATTAACAGATGGGAAAATTTATAAATATAGGGTTTTTGACATAAGAGAGGTTAGTCCTGTTGGTGAGTTAGAACAATTAATAGCGCCAACAGATAAATCGATTGTCACTTTGAGAACATGTACACCTATCGGTATTAATAATAAACGATTTCTAGCGGCTGGCGAGTTTGTGAGTCAGGTAGAAACAGAACCATCAACTAGTGGTATTACAATTTCGCTTTTTGAATATGGATTAATTTTCATTAGTCTCATATCCATTATATTACTCATTAAATCATTTATGAAAAATTAAGGAAGGTTTCTTACTTTATGAAATCCAGTAAAATTTTAAATATTGCTTTAGCAACATTGTTGACAGGTGCTCCTCTTGTTGTAACAACAGCACCACAAGTATTGCATGTATATGCTCAAGAAACACAGACGGCAGCCCCAGTTGTCAAATTGGCGGTTCGTAAGTTAGCATATGGTTCAGCTGTTGGTTTAGGCGCAGCTCCTGAATTGACCAACACTGGTGAGGAAAGTCAACTGCCAGCAACCGTGAAAACATGGGATAAATCTATGCATGGTGACGTTGGTTTCACAATTTATAAATTAGACAAGGCTGAATTGAAAAAAACCACTAAAAACGGGCCAGCAATTGCACAAGAAGTACAAGACGCATTAGAGGCCGGACAAGCCTTACCATATGGTGCTACAGTTTACAAATCACAAGTAACTGTTGATGACCAAGGTGTTGCCTTGTTTGAAGGTGTAGAAAATAATACAGATGCAACATATGTTATTATTGAAACACAAAAATCATCCATGGTTAAAACACCAGCCAAACCTATGTTAGTACAATTACCTATCACAACAGCTAGTGGACGTGGTTATTTATCAGATACGATTTCCTTGTATCCTAAGAACGAAGCACAAGAATTGACATTCAATTTGACAAAATTCGTTCAACGTAAGACTGATGTACAGAAAAAAGTAATTGGTAATATCGATTTCAAATTGTATGCTGGTGCATTAGGCTCAGGTACAGTTATTAAAGAAACAGAAGATACTGATAAGATTTACACAACTGACGACCAAGGTAATTTGACGGTTGAAGGTCTTGTAAAAGGTCATTACTACTTTGTCGAACAAGGTAAAACCGGATTAGTCGATGATGTCTTAACTGAGAATGAAGACAAAACAGCCGATTTGATGGTTCGTGATATTGCACAAAATACAGCTCAAAACAAATTAGGATTTACAGTTAATGCTGATGGTTCTATCACACCTGATTATCCAGATGTTTACAATAACTATATCAACTATGATAAACCAGATATTGACAAGAGCATCACAAACCCAACAGCAACAGTGGAAACAGATAAATCATCATACAATGAAAATGATGACATCAATTTCAAGGTTGCAATCAGCGTGCCATACGATATTACAGGTTATTCAGTGTTTGAATTTACAGACCAATTGGAAATTGATAATGCGAAAACTGACTTAATGCGTTATGTTGGTGAGCCTGTACTTGCAACCAAAGAAGGTGTTGCCTTGGTTAAAGGTGAAGACTATACCTACACATTAGACCCAGCGGGTAATGCATTCTTGATTAATTTTGTTGTAAATGGCAAGGTTACTGATAAGGTTGCAGCTACACGTGAAGTTGTTATAAACTATAAAGCAGAATTTCATGGCACTGATTTAGTTCCAAATGGAGATTATAGTAACAAGGTTGAGTTACGTTATAATAACGGACAACATACTAACAAAGACCGTTTTGACGATGATGAAGTCGAAATGACAACATATGGTTTTAAAGCTAAAAAAATCAACGATGGTCTTTGGGGTAGTGGTATTACACCAGAAGCCTTAGCTGGAGCTGAGTTCATTCTTAGTAAAGACGTAGATGGTCAAACTTTGTACTACACTGGTAACAATGCGAATGAATCCTTGTTTAGTACCAATAAAGATGATGCAAAAGTATTTGTAACAGATGACCAAGGTCTCTTGTCCGTTACTGGTTTGCAAGCTGGTACCTATACATTGACAGAAACAAAAGCTCCTGCGGGTTATCGTTTACCATTAAATCCAACAACAACTATTGAGGTTGGTGCTGTATCATCAACTACAACTCCGATTGCGGAAATCAAGAACGACCGTACACCAGATTTGGTTGTAACAGGTACTGAACAAATGGTTATCACCGCTGGAGTATTGGTAACAACAATGACTGTTGGAGCAGTATTCGTACTGAAAAATCGTAAAAGTAAGGAATCATAAGATTTATGCAAAAAGCGTTTAACATTTTAGTTAGCGCAGGAATGTGTATCTTAGTGATTATATCTTCGTGGATGTTGGTTCGGTTAAAAATCACCGAGCCAACAAAACGCGAGGACTTGATTGCGGCATATTTCAAAGAGGATAACAATAGAATAAAGAGTTTAGCAGAGTCTGTACTGACTACCGAAGGTGTCTTATATATTCCATCAATTGATTTAAAAACACCTGTATTTACTGGGACAAGTGAGGACGCAATATCCTTAGGTGCTGGTATTGTGGAAACAACCGGTACCTTATCTGATGAGATGGGAAATACAGTCATTACTAGTCATAATGGTTCAAATGAATCCACCTTATTTATTAATTTAGATAAACTAAAAAAAGACGATTATTTTTATATTAAAGTAGATGATATTATTAAACGGTACCAAGTGTTTTATACAGAAGTTGTTTCACCCAATAATGAATGGGATACATTTTTAAAACCTGGGCCAAATGAACGATACATTACACTTAGAACATGTACGCCTGTCTATGTTAACACTGATAGGTTGCATGTGGTTGCAAAAGAGGTTGATTTAGTCGATAGTATACCTAAAAGTAAGAGTGTGTGGTCATCATTCGAGACAGTATTGTTAGTCGTTGCAAGTATATCTTTTATTCTATTTATTATTAGTTTGAGAAATATCAAGCAATAGAAAGGTTATTATGTTAAAGAAACTTTTATTACCCCTTTTAGCGTTGATGTTCTTTCTACCAAACATCGTTCATGCGCAAGATAACACACATACCACGTTAACAATTCAAGCTGTTGATAGTCATAATCAGCCAATCACCGGATTCGTTTATGAGATTGTCAATAAAGATACAGGAAATAGTCAACAATTGTCATTAACAGACCAATCTGAAGCGTCAATTACTTTGGAAAATGGTACATATACTATTACAGAAGTTGTAACACCTGATAAGTATGAGAAATCTGCTGATTCACAAATCACCATTCCTTGGGTTGAACATGGTGTTATCAAACCAAAACATATTGAGAAACCTGTTAAAGTTGAAAAACCTAAAAAACATTATGCAAACACCGGTTCACATTTAAATTTAACTGGTGTTGGTCTAATAGTAATAGGTATTATGGTTAGTTTGGGTGTTTTGTTGAAAGGACGTAAGCGTTGAAAAGAAAACTACTGATTGGTTGGTTTTTGTTGCTAATCTTAAGCATACCTGCTGTATTTATTTATCAGAATTACACCAAGCCTATTAGTTATACAAAAGAGACAGGAATAAATGGATACACAACAGATGAATTCGGGCTAGCCCCATCATTTGATGAAGATGCGATTGAACCATTATCAAAAGAAAGTATAGAAAAGTATCGTAATAGTGCGAAATATGCGGCGTCCAAAGGGCGATTGATTATTCCAACAGCTGGCATTGATTTGTATGTTTTCGAAGGTATTAATAATGAACATCTGATGATGGGTGTTGGAGAACAGGAACCAAGAACTGTTGTATCTGCCGGTTCAGTAGGTAATTATATTCTTGCAGGACATTCGAGTGTGTTACATGGTGCAGATTTTGTATTAACATCATTAAATAAAACCCATGTAGGTGATTCGATTTTCGTAACAGATAGGACTAATGTCTATGAATACCGTGTTGAAGCCACAAATTATTATCATCTGACAGATACCTATCCTTTGAACAAGGAAACGAACAACGCCTTGATTACAATATACACCTGTGAAACAACTGGTGAGTTGTATCCACAAAATCGATTTGTTGTAGAAGGTCGATTAGTTAGCACAACACCTATTGAGGATTCATTTATTAATATATAGGATTACTAGTTAGTAATCCTATTTTTGATGTGTGGGGAAAATATGTAAAAAATGTAAGCGCTTACAAAATTGTGCCTGATTACAAAAATGTAAAAAATATAATCTCTTACAAAAATAATCATCAAATTCGTCTTGTATTATTGTGTTAGTACAATAGTACAAAAAATGTAAAAATGTAAGCGCTTACAAATAATTCATGTATTATTGTAGAGCACAATAATATGTAAAAAATGTAAGCGCTTACAAAAAATACGTAAAAAAAGCGGGATTGCCCCGCATTAGTCTCCGTTTCCGGACTACTAAATAACCACTAATGAGATGGCAGGGTTCGAACCTGCGCGTCTAGGAGTCAAAGTCCTATGCCTTACCGACTTGGCTACATCTCAATAAGATAAACCACAAAAGAGTGAACAAAGTTAAGAAGGAGTTACCTGTGGGGTAGGTTCTTTTGTGGTTTATGGACAGGGTAGGATTCGAACCTACGACCCGACGGTTAAAAGCCGCCTGCTCTGACCAGCTGAGCTACCCGTCCAAATGTAACCACACAAGTATAATCGACTTACGCCACTGTTTTGCAAGCTCAAGCGGATACGCTAAGTTGATATATATGTGTGGTGACGCACCATACGGGATTCGAACCCGTGACCTTCGCCGTGACAGGGCGACGAGCACTCCGCTGCTCCAATGGTGCAAGATGGACGCCTACAGGTGATACGTCCTTGTACAGGTGATACGTCCTTGTACAAGTGATACGTCCTTGTGCTTTGCCAGTTTCACTTTTTTAGAACCTCGTTGACTATGAAACTTTAGCCTGATGGGTTCACCTGATTTTTCCGAGTCTTAGTTTCAGTTCGACTCTCGGCAAATGCCTATCCTTTAAGAAAAAGGTTTTTTGGCTACGGAAGATGTAGGATTCGAACCCACGCGCCGGATTAACCGACCTAACAAGGTAGCAACCTGTCCTCTTCAGCCTCTTGAGTAATCTTCCATAATGATGTGGAAAAAGCTTCTATAACTTCCACATCGTGCTTTCCCACCTTACCAGACCGTGCCCAAAGCTAGGCCGTTGTCATGGAAGTACTTGCGTTTTTGTCACACGCTAATTTTTGTCACTCGCTAAATGACTTACTGATTGTGAGCTTAAATCATTTTTCCGTCTTTCAACGAATCGGAATGACAGGATTCGAACCTGCGACCCCTCGCTCCCAAAGCGAGTGCTCTGACCAAACTGAGCTACATTCCGTTAAAATGGTAGTTTTTTACTGGTCACTACCAAACCAGCATCGCTCCCCACACGAAGAATCTACTGAAACCTCGGTTACTAAATCTCATAATAGTCCGAGT
>OBMA010002745.1_pt1 | contig 10149 bp, 5 predicted proteins | sample 1539141 | NCBI WGS metagenome assembly OBMA01 (sample SAMEA3991484, study PRJEB22521) | metagenome | biome: anthropogenic terrestrial biome; feature: sewage plant; material: raw primary sludge | place: Sweden | collected 2012-09-26 | reverse complement strand
AAAGAAAAGCAAGATAAATGGAAAAGATGAAGATGAAATGGAACCAGCCGAAAACAGGAGCTTTTGTCCTGCTGATGGTAGGGATTGTAGTACTGATGTTTGCTTCTGTCATTCCCATGTCAAAGGTTATCAATATGAACGACACCACTTATGGACAGCATAGCGAAGTGCAAGACTGTGGACTGGGTATCTGTGCCCTCGCTGCAGGCCTACTGGTATTCTTGTTTCTTTATGACATTACCCGGTGGAGAGACCTCCAGGTCATCAGGACAAGGGGTGTGTCCACGATTTTCCTCGTTGCCAATATTGCTGACCTGATACTCATTCCCGGTACGTTTATTTACTATTCCTTCACCGGTATACGCGGCGACTACCCGTACGATGCCGATTCTGTCGGCATCCCTATCATTGCCAACTGTTCCATCATACTTTTCTTTCTGATACCGATGAACAGTTTCTTGTATCTGTCTACAATGAAAAGGAACACGAAGCTGCCAGCGCCGTTCTTTCAAAAGGCCGTCAGCCACAGTGCCGCCTTCCTCTTTTGGGAAATTCTCATCGACCTGCTCGTTGTCACCAATTTCGTCTGCCTCGCTCTCTTCACGGTCAGTGGAGACACCGTCTCGGTGCTTTCCATGCTCCTGTTCCTTTACGTTCTGCTGTCAGTCCGAGCCGCTAAGGTTAACTATTACAACCGGCAGGCTGCCTTATAGAGCGGTTTTACACCTCTCCGGAACCGGTCGCTGGCTTTTTTTACCGTCAGCTTAGGCGGTAGGAAAAGGTCGCAGTCTAGGGCTGAATGTCCCTGCTACAAGCGTCAAAGATAACCTGCCCAAACATCTGAGGTTACGTTCCGCACCATGAGCAGATGGATTCAAGGTAATGGCTGCCGTCTTAAAATATGTTATAAATAGAGTGAAAAACGGTGGCAGATAGAATTTTTGAATCAATCTCCCGTTTCTTATGGTATGCAAAACGAGTATAATTCATGAACATATTTCCTGCAAAACAAAACGCGGAGCGCAATCCACTGTTTTTCTTCTTGCTCCGCTTCATCATCGTTTCTATTATCATCGGCGCTCTGATGCGGGTGGTCTTGATGCTCAATCCACACATCACACTGGCACTCACGCTGTGGGAAGGGGTCAAAATCTTCGTGCTGGGAGTCGGCAACGACGCCTGTTTCGCCGCCTTGGCGCTGGTGCCGTTCTTTATCATCTGCCTCGGCTATGGTGACCGCAAGTACGCCCGCCCGTGGGGATGGGTAATAGAAGGTCTGCTAGTGGCGGCCGCCATCTACGTGTGGTTTCTGCCGTCCATTTTCAACGAGTACGGCGGCGGCGCCCCGAAGGTGGCAAAAGCCTTTATCACCTATAAGTTGGTGAGCTTCTCCCTGCGGCTTTTCATACCCCGCATACGACACGCGTGGCGTCGGGTGACGCTCTATGCTGTCCTGTTCCTCTATCTCTTCTGCCTGCTCTTCAACTGCATCGGCGAATATTGCTTCTGGGACGAATTCGGCGTGCGCTACAATTTCATTGCCGTAGACTATCTGGTCTATACCAACGAGGTCATCGGCAATATCTTCGAGTCGTATCCCGTGATACCCATCATGGCAGCGCTCGTGGCCGTCACCGGTCTGGCTGAATGGCTGATGGTGCGCCGGGTGAAATTCATGCTCACTGGTTTGTGGACCGTGAGGAAGATGCCCGTCGTGACTGCGGCTTATGCGGCACTGCTGCTCATAGCCGGAGTGATACTGTCTGTGAACCATCAATATATGGGCGACGACAACCTGTATGCCACCGAGCTGCAATCCAACGGCGGTTACGACTTCTATCTTGCCTTCCGAAGCAACGAGCTCAGATACGACCAGTTCTATCCGCTGCTCCCCGCGGCCCAGTGCCGGAGGGAATACAGCCAGCTCTGCCGTGATGACCATGGTGGGCAACATCCGGAACAGCCCGCACAGAAGAAGAACATCGTGCTCGTGACCGTGGAGAGCCTCAGTGCCTCTTATCTGACCGCTTACGGCAGCAAGGACGACATCACGCCGTGCCTGGACACACTCATGCAGCACAGCTTGGTGCTGGATAACCTCTACGCCGTGGGCAACCGTACGGTGCGCGGACTGGAGGCCTTGTCGCTCTGTGCAGCCCCCAGTGCTGGCGAGAGCATCATCAAACGGCCGAACAATGGCGGACTACACACCGTGGGCAGCGTGCTCCGGAAACAAGGTTACAAGGTGCAGTTCCTGTATGGTGGCGACAGTTACTTTGATAATATGGGCGCTTACTTCGGCGGCAATGGCTATCAGGTCATCGACCGAAAGGCGTTCAAGCCAGGCGAGGTGACCTTCGCCAATATCTGGGGAATGTGTGACGGTGACGCTTTCCGCAAGTCGCTCAGCGTGATGGACGCCGATGCCCGTAGCGGACAGCCTTTCTTCATGCACATCATGACCATCAGCAACCATCGCCCGTTCACCTATCCGGCCGGAAAAATCAAGGTGAAAGGCGATGCCAAGTCGCGCGACGGCGGTGTTAAGTATACTGATTATGCCATCGGGCAGTTGCTCAATGAGGCCCGCCGGCATGCATGGTTCCGTAACACGGTGTTCATCATCGTGGCCGACCATTGTGCCTCCAGTGCCGGGGCCACCGACCTGCCGATAGAGAACTATCACATTCCGGCCATCATCTATGCTCCGGGGTTCATCTCTCCGCGGCATGTTACCACGCTCTGCTCGCAGATAGACCTCATGCCTACCGTGCTCTCCATGCTCCACATCAGGTACAGTCCGTGTATGATGGGCCGCGACATTCTGTCTCCACAGTTCCGGCCCCGCGCCTTCATGGCCACCTACCAGAACCTTGGCTATCTGGAAAACAACACGCTCACTGTGCTCAGTCCGGTGCGCCGCATTGACCAATACCGTGTGAAGTGCCTGTCCGACGGTACCTATAAGGAGATGCCCGTGCAGCATCGGCAACCGGAATACATCCTGCGCGCCGAGGCTTACTACCAGACCGCGAACCTGAAAGCAAAGAAATAATATCCTCTGGTTTTCTCCTCCGCACGTTCCCCGTCGCCCTCACGCTCGTTAGGGACACGTACAAAGACACGGAAAAAATCCGTCTCGGTATTGCCGGGACGGATTTTTCATATCTATGCACCTTATTAATAAGCGGTATTTTCGGGGTCAAACTGTGTCCAGCCGGTTATCCAGTCGTCGCCGGCACTGAAGGCTCCGATGTATTTGACCTGTGTGAACCAACTGTCAAGGCCGGTGAACGAAGCTGCCGTGAGCAGCGGGCTGCCTGTGAGCGGAGTATATCCGTTGCTGCCCACGAGCGTCGACCAGTCTGCATACACTTTGTTGCCAGCCTGTGTGGGGAAGAAAGTAGACGAGAATGATTTGCGGGTCGTGTCGTAGATGGGCTGTGATGAACTGTCGTAACCAGTCACATACTCGTCTACATAACTCTTGTTGGCATCAGTGCCCGTCACGCCCATGCCGGCGAACCAGATGTTCTGTAACTTCAGCAGGCCCTGTGTGGCAGCGCCCTGCGAGTCGCCTTTCTGATTGTCGAGCAGCAAGCCAATAGGATAGCCGATGGCTAACGTGTTGTAGCAGTTCAGCCTACTGTTGCGCCGAATTTGCATGGCAGCCTGATACTTGCCCAGTGCCGATCCGTTGTTGGGATAGACGGAGCCGCCGTTGATATAAGCGGTGGTGTTCTCGAACGACGGATCGAGACGTGGTCCGACAAAGGTGATGTTGGAGAACGTACAGGTGGTATAAGGCGACACAGCCGATCCGTCGGCACAGTTGTCGCTCTCGAAGCCGTTGCTCTGTGACTGGTCGGCAATGCGGGGGTCGCGCACGGCGAGGGCGAACTGCACCTTGCCGTGGAAGCCGTTGTCGGTATCCAGGTCGTCATCCCATCCGCGATAGGCGATGAGGTACTTGCAGTTGACGGCGCCACCGAACCATTCGAAGCTGTCGTCGTTGGAATAAGACACCTGCACGTGGTCGATCTGTGTGCCGGAGCCTACCGAGCCGAAGGTCAGACCATTGATTTCTTTATCCTTATCGAAAGGATAGCCGGCAAATTCTATACGCACGTAACTTAGCGCGCCTGAGCAGTCGGCGTCGTCGTTGCCGCCGTGCTTGGTGCGCGGGCCACCCTCTATCTGCATCTCCGTCTGGTTGTTAGTAGCTTTTCCGCAGAGAATGATACCACCCCAGTCACCGGGCTTGCGACTGCCGGCAGCCTGTGCCGACGTAAAGACAATGGGTTGCGTGGCTGAGCCCTTAGCATAGAGCTTGCCGCCGCGTTCGGCGATGAGGGCAGCCTTTGTGGCCTTGTCGCCCTTGATGACAGATCCGGGCTCGAAGGTTAGCGTGGCGCCGTTGGCAATGTAGATCCATCCCTTCAGATAATAGGTGCCTTTCTTCAGCGTCTGGTTGCCGGTGAAGACAAACTCCTGGTCGCCGTTTCCTATCTCCGTGCCGTTGGCGTCTTCCTTACCGTTTGTAAAGAGGACATGGTCGCAGGCCTTCAGTCCGCCGTCAGTCGACCATTTGTAAGTTTCCGTCTTTGTACCGCCATTGTCGGTGGTGCTGTCAGAGCTACTGCAAGCCGTCAGTGAGGCTGCGATAGCGAGGATGCAGAGGCATCCTGTCATTTTCATCTTGTTCATACTTATGGTTTTGTTTAACATCAAAATGTGCATTAAAAGGTATAGGTGGCCTGCAAGCCGATGTTGCGCCCCGGCTGATAGCAGCGCGTGATCTGGTCGACGGTACGGCCGGAGCCGTCGCCATAAGTGACCTTGGCAAACTGCTTGTAATAGACTTTCTGGGCGAGCAGGTCGCGAACGTTGAACTTCACTTCCCAGTGGCGGCCCATCTTTTTAGAGGCCGTCAGGTCGATGACGTCGCGCGGCATCTCGTAGCTGTCGGGCACCCGTGCGTTGTCATCGCTGGTTGTTGTCCCCTCGCTGCGTCCCACGCCGATGATGCGCTTGCCGATACGGTTGTAGAGCAGGGCCACATCGAGGTGGAGTCGTTCGTTTTTATAGAAGAGTCCAGTGTTGACGAGATACGGCGACTGCCCCTGCATGGGCCTGTTCTCCTGTCGGGAACCATCTTCAAAGTTCACCCGGCTCTTGATGAGGGCCCCGTTGAATGACCAGCTGAATCCCGGCATTCCCAGAAAGGTGAGGTCTTTGCGGACGTTGAGTTCCAGGCCATAGTTGCTGGCGCTCTTCGCATTCTCGTAAGAATAAATCAGGTCTGTACCGCCCGACACGGTGTAAGTCCACTCGATGGGCGACCGGAAGTGCTTGTAGAAGGCGGCCAGCGAGATGACCTCGCCCCGCGAGGGATAGTACTCGTAGCGGAAGTCCACATTGTCTACGTAGCAGTTTTTCAGTTCCGTGTTGCCCTGTACGCTGGATGCCAGATCGAAATCATAATAGACCGACGACGATACCTCGCGGAATTCCGGCCGGTTGATGCTGCGTCCGTAAGAGAAGCGCAGCTGATGACGGTCGGAAAACTTATAGGTGGCGCTGGCCGATGGGAAGAGGTTGCCAGTGCGATAGTGGCGCGAGGTCTCGCTTTTCTCCGTATCTCGTGTGTTGGAGATGAGCTCCATGTCATTGTGTTCAAAGCGGACACCGGCCAGGACGCCGAGTGGGCCAAAGGGAAGAGACGCCGCAAGGTATCCTGCGCCCATAGAGTTGTGTCCGCGATAGTTGTTGCGCATCTGCTGTTGCTCCAGCAGGTAGAGACGGTCTACACCCATATACTCGCTGCTGCTGAGCAGTGCAGGGATGTTCATCTGCTGGAATCCGGCAGGCAGAGTGTTGCTACTGGCATTCCAGTTGTAGATGAAGTTGCGCGTCTGATAGTTGCGGCTACGGTATTCGCCGTAAGCACCCAGCTTCAGGGTCGGTGTCCATGCGCCGAAACGGAAGTCGTGCTTGCCGTTGACATTGGCCGAGAAGATGTGCTCGTCCAGTTGTGTCCACTCGCGTGAGATGTCGTTGCCGGTGCTCAGGGCATACGTTCCGCTCAGCAGTGCGTCGTCAGTCTGGTAACGGCGACGGTCGGGCAGGTGGCGGTTTGCGTAAGCATAGCCCATACTCCAGTCCAGAGCGTCGGCCCCGAACGTATGTTTGCCGGTGAGCTGACCGTTATAGGTAGTGCGCGAGCGATAGTAATACTCGGCACTTTTTTCCAGATTGGCTTGCGCGCTGATGCCATCTCGCCAGGTGTAGCGGTCGTTGCCAATCTGATTAAAAATGTTTTTCAATTCGTATTTATGATTACCGGATGGAGAGAGAAATGTTAAGTTCACCATGGCGCCCAGGCGAACGTTATGGTTGTACTGCTGGTCGGTGGAATGGCGGAGATAGTTGGATCGGTCATTCTGCACGTCGTACACGCCGAAGAGATTGTTCTGCATGTCGGTGTAACTGCGGTACTCGCTGGTGTAGTTCATGGCGGCAATCATTCCGAGGTGGCCTTCGGCCACGTCCCATCTTTGGCTCAGACTGGTGGCGAGTTTCATATCGCCCACTGGCCGCCGGCTTTTAATCATCCAGTCGTTGTTCAGATGGTTGCTCTGCAGATCGGTGCCGTCGGTGTCGATGCCTTTTAGCATGGCATTGATGCCGCAGTGAAGCGACCGCAGTCCGCCGTCGAAGCCCAGAAAGTCGGTGCCTGACCCCTGCGAATAACTGAAGTCACGGAATGCCGTCGCGTCGTTCCAGTTGCCGCCCATGCTCAGGGTGAACTCGTTTCGGAGAGGTATTTCCTTCGTACTGATGTTGATGAAGCCGCCGCTGTAGTCGGCTGGATACTCTGCCGCCGGCGACTTGACGATGGTGAGGTTGTCAATCTGCGAACTGGGGATGAGGTCGAACGAGAAGGCGCGCGAGTCGGCTTCGGAACTGGGTACGGCTCCCCCGTTGATCCATACATTATTATATCGCTGCGAAAGACCCCTCACCATGACGAACTTATCGTCGATGAGGCTCACGCCCGGCACCCGGCGTATCACCTCTCCCGCATTCGTGTCCTGTGTCAGACTAATATCTTGTGCCGAGATGTTGCTCACGATGACGGAACTGTTCTTGGCGACCTGTATCATGGCGGCGCTGGTATTCTTCCGCTCCACGCCCGTCACGATCACCTCGCCCAGTTGCTGTTCATCGGGCAGCAGGGCAACAGCTACTCTGTTTTCCGCCGATGCTTCCTTCGCCTGAACTCCGTCAACTCTTTGAGATTTATAACCTACATAGTTTATTAATAAGGTGTATGTGGACGGTTGCAGCCCAGTTATCGTGAACCGACCCTCCACATCAGTAATCACTCGCTTGTCGGTTCCCTCTACGCTTACTACCGCTCCGATGAGCGTCTCCTTGGTTTTGGCGTCGGTTACTACTCCGCTTATCTGTTGCGCGTAGGCTCCGGCGAGGCTCAGCGAAAGCAGAAGCATAAACATTATTTCCCTTTTCATTTTTAGCATACAGTTTCTTTTTATATCCGCTGCAAAGGTAGTGGACTGATATGACGCTGCTGTTGCTAAAATGTGAGGAAGCCTTTACATCTTGTTGACAAAGGCCGTCACAGATGATACAAAGCCAAAACAAAAAAGAAAAGGTTTTTGTGTTTTAGAAGTTGTTGTGTAGTTGTTGTAGTGATAGATATTGATTTGATTCTCCGAATATCTGGAATATTCTTTTTGTTGTGAAGGAATGCTTTTTTGTTCCGGAGATGGCGAAATGGCTTGAAAACGGTTTACGTCCATTGATTCTCTTTACCTCTTTGTACTTTATTATAACGTTTGTACTTTATCGTGACATTTTTCGCTTTGACGTAATTTTGGCATCTTTGAGGAAAGAAGTTTGTAAAATAGTTCGTTTCTTTGCAATGTCTTAAAAAAATAACGTTCTTTGAATAAGTGAGCATGATTTTTATTAAAGAGCTGGTCATGCTGCTGAATAACTTTAGAGCCAAACAAATTACTAAATAATATATATAACACTTTCCATCAATAACGCCGAGCGTTAATGTGTGACTCGGTTTTTTTAGATTTTAACATTCATGAGACATATAACGACGAGTGCCCCTGCGACAGGTCCACTCGTCGTTTAGTATTTCTAGAATCGAAGGCTTTCGGAAGATATACGCGGGATTTTTTAAGTGCGCTGCCTGATGGAAGTTCCCTGATGGGCTGTTCTTACGATGATTGCTTTCAGGCGTGGGCTAAGCAATCGTGCATACATTGAAAATATCGGAGTGAATGTTTGGATTTCTCTGTGGTATTCGCTACCTTTGCATGGACTAAAGAAAACTTACAAGAACAAATCTTTTGCAAAAATGTATCTACCACTAAACAAACTAAGTCCTGTATTTATAAGATGGTGGAAAAGTAGGGTTGCAAAATGAAAAAGAAAGACAACCATGAACGAAAATGCTATTCAGCAGCGAATGACTAACTTCAGATGGATTATCTGTGGTGTACTCTTTTTTGCCACGGCAGTTAATTATATGGATCGTCAGGTACTTTCTCTGACCTGGAAAGACTTTATTGCACCCGAATTTCATTGGACCGACGGCGATTATGGCAACATAGCGGGCATCTTTGCGCTTGTCTATGCTATCGCCAACCTGTTTGCCGGCCGCTTTGTCGATAAGTTGGGCACGAAGAAAGGCTATCTGTGGGCTATCGGCGTGTGGTCTTTTGGCGCCTGTCTGCACGCTTCCTGCGGCTGGGCCACGGAGCATGTGGTGGGTATGACCGACGCTGCCGAACTCATCGGAACCACAGGAGGCATTGCCTCCACCGTGGCCATGGTGAGCGTTTATTTCTTCATGGCGGCCCGCGTGGTTCTGGCTGTCGGCGAGGCGGGTAATTTCCCGTCGGCAGTGAAGGTCACGGCAGAATATTTTCCGAAGAAAGACCGTGCTTTCGCTACGGCCATCTTCAACTCCGGTACCACCATCGGCGCACTTATCGCGCCGCTCTGCATTCCGTCTTTGGCTCGTTACTTTAAGAACCTAGGGGTCGGAAACGGCTGGGAAATGGCTTTCCTGCTCATCGGCGGTCTGGGCTTCCTGTGGATGGGATTATGGCTTTTCGTCTATAAGGATATGAAGAGTAATCCACACGTGAACGAAGCAGAACGCAGCTACATCCTTCAGGACGGTGGAAAGAGCGATGCCGTTGAGGATGGCGGCCGCAAGTTGGGGTTCGTGGAGTGTCTGCAGAAGCGTCAGACTTGGGCCATCGTACTGGGGAAGTTCCTTACGGATGGCGTCTGGTGGTTCTTCCTTTTCTGGACGCCGGCGTATATCAGCGATGTGTATGGCTACACCAGCGACACGCCCATGGCTCAGATGCTCATCTTCCTGCTCTATGCCATCACGATGTTGTCGCTTTTCGGCGGTAAGCTGCCTACTATATTTATCAACCGCACGGGGCGCGATGCTTACAGTTGCCGTATGCGGGCCATGCTCATCTTTGCCCTATTTCCGCTTCTCGGACTGCTGGCACAGCCGCTGGGACGTGTATCCTGCTGGCTCACGATCATCATTATAGGTATCGTGGGAGCCGCTCATCAGTCGTGGTCGGCCAACCTGTTTACGGTGGGCAGTGACCTCTTCCCTAAGAATTCGGTGGCTACCATCACCGGTATCAACGGCATGGCAGGTGGTCTGAGCTCGTTTCTGATTAATGTGGGCAGCGGACATCTGCTCGACTTCGTTGAACGTACGCAGTTTCAGTTCTTTGGCTTTCAAGGAAAGGAGGCTGGTTACTTCATCATCTTCTGTTGCTGTTCGGTGGCTTATCTGCTTGGCTGGACAGTCATGAAGTTACTGGTACCGAAGTATAAACCCGTGGAATGACGAGACTTTATGTCTCCTCTTCTTAGAACACAAAGCCCAGGTTAATGAAGAAATATGGGCTTTCGGTCTTGCTGGAGTAGCCTAGGGTGGCTCCCAGTGGTCCTAGGAACGTGCGGTAGAAGTACCCCACCTGGTAGCCCATTATGGGACCGTGGTCGAGCAAGTCGCTCACCTGCTCGGCATGTTGCGCTCCTGAAATCTTCACTAGCAGGTAGTTGTTG
>OBMA010002744.1_pt1 | contig 10151 bp, 11 predicted proteins | sample 1539141 | NCBI WGS metagenome assembly OBMA01 (sample SAMEA3991484, study PRJEB22521) | metagenome | biome: anthropogenic terrestrial biome; feature: sewage plant; material: raw primary sludge | place: Sweden | collected 2012-09-26 | reverse complement strand
GTGACTGGAGTTCAGACGTGTGCTCTTCCGATCCTAGCCAGTTTGACCCACAGCTTGCGGCACTCGACAGCGTACAAATTACCCCAAATGCCAAAGATATCAGTATCTTACTTGTGGGCGTGCTGTATCAGCCCATTTAACTTAAATTAACGCTAGGTTAGCCAAAATTTTATCTAGCATAACATGGGATGCTGTCCCTACAATCTGTATGGGATAGCATTTATAGTCTTTTAACGTCACTTTAATACTACGTCAATCTCGCTCGCTGTACTATTTGTACTACCTTCGCTCGTTTTCCTTGTCTTAAAATGAATTTATTTGACTATCCCTTTTTTACCCTGATTAAGTCCCTATTTAAGACAGTAACTTAATTAAAGTGTCTTAAAATAGCGTTATCATGTAATACTCAGTAATAGGAAAAGGCATGACCCCAGTGGATATAATTACCAGTAAGCAAGTCAGTGACATTAAGCAAATCGTTAAACAAGATGATATTCAAGTACCGCTCATTGCGGTGTATTGTGGTTCAAAGGTAGGTAACGCGCCCATTTATCGCGAAACGGCCTATGAGCTTGGGAAGGCGTTGGTTGAAGCCAATTATGGCTTGGTATATGGTGGGGCGGTAATTGGTTGTATGGGCGCGGTGGCCGATGGTGTAATTGAGCATGGCGGCGTGACAGTTGGTGTGATTCCGGAATTTATGCTCGGTCGTGAGGTCGCACATAAAGACTTAACCCGATTGCATTTGACCGATACCATGCACACTCGTAAGGCGTTGATGGCTGAATACGCGAGTGCCTTTATTACGTTACCGGGTGGTTTGGGTACCTTGGAAGAAATCATGGAAGTCGCGACATGGCGCCAACTGTACCAACACGAAAAACCGATGTTGATTTTGAATGTGAACGGTTTTTATGACCGCTTAATTGAGCATTTACATTTTACCGTTGAACAAGGTTTTATGAAGCAAGAAGATATGGATAGATTGATCGTGTGTGACAATGTTGAACATGCGATTAGCTTATTAAAACCCATCGTGCATATGCCAGATACGATGGATGTCAATCGTATCTGAACTGTCTAGCTTTAGGCGCGTGGGTGATGGGTCGCGTGAAGTTGTTGTAAGCGTGCGGTCGCCACATGGGTATAAATCTGTGTGGTCGACAAATCGCTATGGCCGAGTAACATCTGGACACTGCGCAAATCTGCACCATGATTGAGTAAGTGGGTGGCAAAGGCATGGCGTAAGGTATGCGGTGAAATTTCAGTCTCTATACCTGCTTGTCCGGCATAACGTTTGATAGCATACCAAAAGTTTTGCCGCGTCATATAGCCGCCTTGTTGGGTCAAAAACACCGCCGGACAGTTACTATATTGCCCACCTTTATTGAGCGCTAACTCGGGACGCGCCACCGCCAAGTAATCCTTTAACGCCTCAATCGCTACTTCCCCAAGCGGTACGAGTCGAGTCTTATCACCTTTACCGGTAATTTGTAGCCAGCCGGCATTTAGATTGACCTCATTCATGGATAAGTTCATCAGCTCTGAAACACGCAGGCCGCACGCATACAGCACCTCAAGCATGGCTTGATCCCGCATGCCGAGTGCCGTACCCGTATCTGGACTGGCTAGCAAGGCTTCCACATCCTGTTCTGATAAATCTTTGGGCAGTGAACGTCCGATTTTTGGCGCGCGAATGTGTTCGCAAGGGTTGTCCTCGCGCAAATTGGCATTGATTTGCCACAAGAAAAATTGCTTGAGCGATGACAATGCTCGCGCTTGACTGCGTGCGGTTTTGCCTTGTTGATAAAATGCGCCCAAACACGCTAAAACATCCTCGGCTTGCCATTGGGTCAGTGCTTTGGGATTGGTGGTTTCGCAGCTTAACAAATCGCGCACATAGGCGTTACGTGTATTGGTCGATAAGCCACGCGTGAGCAAGTCTTGACGAAATTGCTGAATATACACCGGTTCATCGCTAATATTGACGGCTTTGGGTTGGCGAGGTTTACGGGCGGCTATTTGCGACATAGGGCAGTTAATCGTTCACAGGGGTTATTTTTTTTGTAGCCAATAATGATACACATTGGCATACGGGTCAGGGTCAGTAAGGTTATTTGGGTTCATGATATCTTGCTGTGCGACCAGTTTATGACCCAAATGACGGCAAAAATTCGGAATATCACGCGTGGTCGCCGGGTCATTGGCGATCACATGAATCAGCTCGCCCGATTGGGCTTTACGCACCGTCTTGTGCAGTAGCATAATCGGCTCAGGACAAATCAATCCCAAGGTATCAAGTTCATAATTTGCCGTAAGATTGCTAGGCTCTAAATTATCAGTTTCTGGATTTTGCATTACAGTGGTCATCAAACATTAAGGTTGTTCAAGAAAGTTAAAAAAGCGGGTGAGATTGGCCTTAAACATAAATGCCACGCCTATCCAAGCGGCCAACGCCACATAACTACTAATTAAAAATAGCCCAAAGCCCACGCCAAGGCACAGCGCCAACATACTTGGCTGACTTAAGCGATAGCGAAACAGGATAAAGGCGACATAGCAAGATACAGGAATGGTTAGACCGACCAAGGTATAGGGTAAGTAGTGAAACAGGGTATACATGAGCTCGCTATCATGAAATACCGTCAAACTCTTTAACGTACCAAAAACCAAAAATGCGCCAATCGCCAAGTATATCAGATATATGCTAGCTTTGTTTAGGGTGCGAGCTTGGGCAATTAATTCCAAGACCGGCGCTGGTACACTATGCTTCGGTGCTAAGTGAGTGATTGGGTCGGCTGAAGCAGTCGGCGTGCTGGTATCTTGTTGGATATTGCTCATGCTAAAACCTCGCCCTCACCACTGCGTAACCAACTACCCAGCATAATGGCAGACGCGATACTGTCAATCGGTTCTTTTTCACTTTTAATCAAGTCATATTCCCAGGCCAAGCTTTTGGCCTCACGGCTACTTAGACGCTCATCGGCTAAGATAACCGGACAGCCCCTATGTGCAGCTTGGAGTTGATGATTGAGCCTGCGGGCAAATTTTTTGGCACGATTGCCCAATTCAGAGGTCGTACCGTCCATATTCAGCGGCAAACCGACCACCACGCGCGCAACTTGCCATTCGTTAATCAGGCCGAGTAGCTTGTCCCAATCCGGTTGACCATTATTCATGGGAAATTGCATCAAGGGACTGGCGGTTTGGGTCAAGGTATTGCCAAGCGCGATACCCATTTTGACAACCCCAAAGTCCAAACCCATCACCGTTTCTACCGATGTTTGCGCGGTTATAGGGTCTTGTGGGTGCGGTTGTAAATGATTATCAAGCATGGCCAATATCCGTACTCAAGCGGTCAAAGTCAATGCCCAAACGTTCACTGGCAATGTGCCAACGCTCTTCATAAGGCGTTTCAAATAACAACTGCATATCACCCGGCAAGACAAACCAGTCGCCTTGGCTGATTTCAGTTTCAAGCTGACCTTTCGCCCAACTTGCGTGTCCCAGACATAGCTCAAAATGCTCGACACCTTGACCCGATGCAATGCTTTGTAAGATGTCTTTACTGGTGGTAATACACACGTTTTCGGTAATCGCAAAAGACGATACCCAATCCGGCTGTCCAGTATGCAATACAAAACCCACTTCTGGGTTCATCGGCCCGCCATCGAGTGGGTGCTTTTTGTGCAAGTTATTGGTGGTAACGTTGATATCAAGCTCCTCGAATAACTTACTGACATTGCTATGATAGATAGGTTTATTCAGTACCAAGCCAAGTACCCCATGCGGGTCATGGCGACAGATATACACCAATGAGTGCTGAAAAATCCCAGCATCAATATTGGGCGTGGCAATCAAAAAATGATTCGTAAAGTTTTGCGTGGTTGACATAATCGTGGTTTCAATCGCTGTATTCAGTATTCAAAAGGGTAGTGCAAAGCAAGGGTTATGTATTAGATGGTAGGTTCGGTTCACGCTTAATTAACACTTGCTAGTAAGCTACGCGCGTGCTCTAACGTGGTTTCGGTGATATTGACGCCACCGGACATCCGCGCAAGTTCTTGGACTTGGGCATCACCGCTTAGGTTTTGTAGGTGTGATTGGGCTTGGTCGTGTTGGGTTTTGTAGACCAAGATATGCTGATGCGCCTGTGAGGCAACCTGTGCTTGGTGCGTAATGGCAATGATTTGCTGCTCAGTACCAAGCTCGCGCAATAACTCGCCGACCACTTGGGCAGTACCACCACTGATACCCACATCCACCTCATCAAATACCAACAGTTGACGCGGAATGGTTGAGGCGGCATTCGATGATGCGTTGGTGCTATCTTGCGCGGTGCGGCATTGACCTTGTGCGTCGATTACTTGCATCACTAAGGCAAGGCGTGATAACTCACCACCTGAGGCGATTTTGTGCAAGGGTTGCATCGGCATACCGACGTTGGCACTGAATACCAACTCAATATTGGATAAACCAAAGCTTTGTGGCTTGTCCAACGCGGTAAATTGAAACTCAGCCTGGACGTTTGGTAACGCGAGTAGTTTTAACCGCTTGACTAAGGTTTCAGACAACATCGGCGCAACTTGTTGACGCTTATCATCAAGTTCTTGGGCTTGGGTGAGGTAAGTCTGATAAGCTGCCTCAATTTCTTCCGCGAAAGCTTCGGGTGACAAAACAGCGTTTAATTCATCAAGTTCACCTTGCCATTCGGTCGCATCATCCAGTAAACGCTCAGGCGTGGTTTGATACTTACGCGCCAAACGATGAAAGGTGGATAGCTGTTCATCGAGCTGTGCTAGACGTTCTGGGTCTAAGCTTTGGCCTTCGGCATAGTCGGTCAAGGTACTTGAAACCTCACTGACTGCACTTTGTGCTTGGTACAGTTGTTCGACACAGTCGGCATAGGTTTGGCTGATACCTGATTGTGCTTCACACAGTTTAATGGCTTTGGCAAGCAAGGTGCTGACATCTGGCTCGTCGCTGTCGTTATTGAGTAAACCCACGGTTAGGCTGGCTTGCTGCATTAAGCTTTCTAGATTGGACAATTCGTCGTATTCAGCTTCTAACTCATGGTAGTTAATAGCCGCAATCGGCTCAATATCAGTAAGTTGGTTATTCAGTAATAAGATTTGCTGTTGGCGTAGCTTCTCGTCACGCGCCAAACGCGAAGCTTGTTGTTTCAGTGACTCATAATGGCTAAACGCACTCGCCACCTGTTCGGCAAGTCCGGTTAAGCCCGTCGCACTATCGAGCCAATCAAGGACAAATTGCGGGCGTAATAAGCTATGTTGGGCATGTTGGCTATGGATATTAACCAATAAGTTTCCCAAGGTTTTTAATTCATTCAAGCTAATCGGTGAACCATTTAACCATGCCTTGCTACGAATCGTGCCATTTTGGTTAGCCAGTTGACGGCGAATCAGTAGGGTATTTTCATCGATGGGATAGTTTTGCTCATTCAGCCACGCTTGTACTTGTGGTAACTGACCAATGTCAAACTCAGCGAATGCTTCAGCCGTGGTATGACCATGCCGAATGAGTCCACCATCGGTACGCCCACCGACACACAACTGAAGGGCATCAAGTAGCAACGACTTACCTGCACCTGTTTCACCGGTGATGACGTTAAAACCTGGGTGCATATCAAGCTCAGCCTGTTCGACCAACGCAAGGTTTTGCAAGGTTAACTGTGTTAGCATAGCAATCCTATCAGGGTATCCCAACGTTTGACAGCCTAATGAGGCTGAGTCATCGCGTGATGATGAATATATAGCGACGTCTAGTGCAAGGCCTGACTATTCATTTAATATCCATGAACAATCGAACCACTGGTCGCAATATTTACGAATAAGGGTAGACAATCAGCAAAAAATCGGTAAAAATCTAACGACAATTTTGCCAAGTAAACAATAGCATAATTAGGGCAAATGGTAAAATAAGCAAATAATCTGTGTAAGAAATTTGCCGATACGTTGCACATTTGAGGAATCAAACATGACTACATCATCGACCCGTTTTGACCATGTTTCAGTAGAAAAAATTGCCAATATGTACTACCAAGGTCGTACCTTTAGCCGCACCGTGTGGTTTGAAGATGGGCGTAAAAAAATGCTTGGTATTGTGTTACCTTGTGATAGCGATATTCCGCTATATGAGTTCAAAACCGATTCATCTGAGCGTATTGAGATTTTGGCAGGCGAGTGCGAAGTGAAGCTGGAAGGTGAAGAAGGCTTTACCTACTATCGAGCGGGTCAAGCATTCGTTGTCGAAGGTCATAGCAGCTACGAAATGAAAACCGAAGAAATTGTCCAGTATATCTGCCATTTTGAAGGCTAATTTGATAGCTAGACAAGTGTGCTAGTTTTAAGGTCAAAAAATTACATATTCCTATGGGCTGATGAGTTGCGTAAGATTCACCAGCCCTTATCATTTTCACGATTATTATTTTACCGATTGAGCAAACCAAACTTATGGCAAAACCTGTGTATTTTTATGGCATCCATGCGGTGCAAGCGTTACTTGAGCAACGTGGTATGGATGGCGTGGCGTTGTTTGTCCAAGACAGTAAACTTGACAGCAATAAGCCAGACGATAGCGTCCAAGCGATTTTGCAACTAGCGCAAGATTATGGCATCAGCGTGCAAGCCACGGCCAAAGACAAGTTGAGCAAATTGGCCGATAGCCCACAGCACCAAGGCGTTGTATTACAAGCGCGTCCGGCGACTTTGGCCGATGAAAAAGACTTGGCGGATTTGATTAGCTCGCACCAAGCGGCAAACAAGCCGGTGTTATTGTTGGTACTCGACCAAATCACCGACCCTAATAATTTGGGTGCCTGTATTCGTACCGCAGTGGCAATGGGTGTGTCAGCGGTGATTATTCCAAAGCACAACACCTCAACCATCACGCCCGCCGTTGCCAAAGTTGCGGTCGGTGCGGTGGAGCTGATTCCATTTGTGCAAGTGACCAACTTGGCACGCACGCTCAATGACATCAAGAAGCAAGGCGTGTTCGTGTTTGGTACCGCGCTTGATGAAATGGCAAAACCTGTGCAAGACTGTGACTTGACCGGTGATGTGGCTATCGTCATGGGCTCAGAAGGCGATGGTATTCGCCGCCTAACGGCTGATACGTGTGACCAGCTTGTGTATATCCCGATGTCGGGCAATGAGCATGGCCATATTCAAAGCTTGAACGTGAGTGTTGCGACCGGCATGATGCTCTATGAAGCGAGTCGGCAGCGCCAAGCTTAAATATACAAGAAAGATAATGCCATGCTGTACGCAGCCGCCACAGTATTTCCAGTAACCCCAATAACCCGTAACGACATGAACGCGCGTTAAGCGAGTACCAATGGCCGTGCCTCATTCAATCAAGCCTGATAAGCAGGCATTGCAACTATCGCCCCCAGCGATTTTATCGTTGGGGTTTTTGTTCTTAATTGTGTTAGGTACCAGTCTGTTGGCCTTACCAATCGCCAGCCATCAGCCGATTAGCTTACTGCAAGCGGCGTTTACCGCGACCTCTGCGGTGACGGTGACCGGTTTGACGGTGGTGGACACCGCGAATTATACGTTGTTTGGTCATATGGTGATTATCGGTTTGGTGCAGTTTGGTGGTTTGGGGTTTATGACCTTTGCGATTTTGGTGTTAACCACCTTACAAGGCAAAATGGGCATGTCTGGGGCACTGACCGCGCAAGAAGCGATGGGTGGCACCAGTCTTAGCCAAGTGGTCCATACGGCAAAGGCGGTTATCAAAATCGCTTTGAGTGTTGAACTTATCGGCTTTATCGCTTTGGTGTTATGTCTAGCACCACTAAAAGGGCTATCTCAGGCGGTCTATGAGGCATTTTTTTTATGTATCTCTTCATTTAATAATGCCGGTTTTGCGCTCACCGGTGATAGTTTGATGCCGTATGTCAATACGCCGCTTATCAGTACGGTGATTAGTGGTTTGGTGGTTATGGGTGGCTTGGGTTTTTTGGTGGTGCTTGATGTGCTTAAGCGTCGACAATGGCGCAGCTTTAGTACCAATACCAAAGTCATGCTCACCGGTACGGTGGTGGTCAATGCAATTGCCTTTGGCTTGTATTGGCTGATTGAGCGTAATAACGCAGCAACCATTGGCGAATTTGAATTGATGGAGCAATTAGCGGCAGCATGGTTTATGGCGGTTACCACGCGCAGTTCGGGCTTCAACAACATGGATATCGCCCAACTTGATGATGCCAGTACCTTGTTGACCTATTTTTTGATGTTTATTGGGGCAGGGTCGATGTCAACGGGTGGGGGAATTAAGCTAGGCACTTTTATGATTATCCTAGCCACGACTTGGTCGTATTTGCGCCAACGTCAGCAGGTTATTTTGTTTGGCAAAGCCATGCCGGATAAACTGGTCAAAAAATCCTTCGCGCTAATGAGTATCTCGATGTTGATGGTGTTGGTCAGTGCCTTTTTGCTAAGCCTAACCGAACCAAAAGCCGAGATTGTGGATATTTTGTTTGAGGTGATTTCCGCTTCATCCACAGTGGGATTGTCACGTAACTTTACCGCGCATTTAACCGAAAATGGCCAGTTGATTATTATGTTTTTGATGTTTATGGGGCGGGTAGGGCCGTTGACCTTGGCGTATTTTATTGCCACACCAAAGCCAACGCGGATTCGCTATCCTGAAAGCCATACCCTTGTTGGGTAGAGCTTGGACTTGATTCAGATTTTAAAGTAACGCACTAAAATTGCGGTTTGACAATGACCAAACATACCACAATGACCAAGGCAATCGTCGGCGCTTCGTTAAACCAACGCCAAAATACATGGTTTTTGTAATGTGCATTGTTAATCAATTTCTTGCGATAGTAACCACAAAAGAAATGATAAATCGTCAATAAAACTACCAACGCTAATTTGATATGTAGCCAACCTTGGGTTTTATACGCTGCCCAATTCGGCATTAGCATCAATAGACCAAATACCCAAGTCGCAATCATGGCGGGATTCATAATGCCGCGATATAGCTTACGCTCCATCACTTCAAAACGCTCATGGCTGAGTTTGTCCTCGCTCATGGCGTGATACACGAACAAGCGCGGCAAATAAAACAACCCCGCAAACCAACAAATCACGCTAATCACGTGCCATGCTTTAAACCACAAAAAATACTCGCCCATTCCTATCCCCATGAGTTGCACAATATCTAGTCTTTTAAATTCACTTTAATACTACGTCAAACTCCTTTGCTGTACTACTTGTATTAGCTGCACTCGTTTTCCTTGTCTTAAAGTGAATTTATGTGACTATATTATAAAGGGTAAAAAAAGCCCACATCGTTATTGTAGGCGTTGCATTACTTGAAGTAAATCCGCAATCTGCTGTGAACTGTGCGCGGCGCTAACACAAAAGCGTAATCGCGCGGTACCCACGGGTACGGTTGGCGGTCGAATCGCAGATACCCACATACCTTGTTGTTTAAGTTGCTGCGATAAATAAACCGCTTTGTCATTATCACCAATCATCACAGGGATAATTGCCGTGTTAGGCACTTTATCATCAATGCCGACTTGCCAGCCTTGGTGACTCAAGCCTTGCGTTAGCTGTTGGATATTGGCAAGTAATTGCTGATGGCGCTTAGTATCAGCTATCGCTACTTGGACGGCCGTTTGCGTGGCTTTTGCCAAGGCAGGTGGCGTGGCTGTGGTGTAGATATATGAGCGGGCAAAGTTAATCAGATAATCAATCAACGCATGACTACTAGCCACAAAGGCGCCACTGGTGCCAATTGCTTTGCCTAATGTGCCGATATAGATATCAGCTTTTGGGATAGCTGCGGAAGTTGCTTGAGTTGCTTGATATGCCTGATACGGTAGACCAAAGCCATGCGCATCATCCACCATCAAGGCACAGTCATAACGCTGAGCCAAATCCTGTAATATCGCCAAATCCGCCAACGTACCATCCATACTAAAGATATGGTCAGTGACGATGAGTTTTTGCTTGGCGCCACTGGCTTGTAAGCGCTGCTCAAGACCGACATAATCGCGATGATTAAAGCGCACTACTTGTGCACGGCTCAAAATCGCGCCATCAATAATCGATGCGTGATTGAGCTTGTCACTGAAGATAGCCGTATCTTTATTACACAGTGCCTGA
>OBMA010002742.1_pt1 | contig 10156 bp, 9 predicted proteins | sample 1539141 | NCBI WGS metagenome assembly OBMA01 (sample SAMEA3991484, study PRJEB22521) | metagenome | biome: anthropogenic terrestrial biome; feature: sewage plant; material: raw primary sludge | place: Sweden | collected 2012-09-26 | reverse complement strand
AACCAGATATGCGTATTCCTTTGAAATTGGTTGACGTTGCAGACATGATGCAAGATGTTGAGTTCAAAGTATTCGCAGGTCCGGCTAAAGATCCTAAAGGTCGTATTGTTGCACTTCGTGTACCAGGCGCAGGTTCACTACCACGTAGCCAAATTGATGAATACACGAAATTCGTGGGCATCTACGGTGCCAAAGGTTTGGCTTATATTAAAGTCAACGAACTTGAAAAAGGTATTGAAGGTCTTCAATCACCAATCGTGAAATTCATCGAGCCAATCGTGCTTGATTTGTTGAAACGTGTTGGTGCTGAAAATGGTGACATCGTCTTCTTCGGTGCAGACAAAGCCAAAGTTGTAAATGATGCAATGGGTGCGTTACGTATCAAAGTCGGTCATGACATGAAACTCGCGACTTGCGAGTGGGCGCCACTTTGGGTTGTTGACTTCCCAATGTTTGAAGAAACAGATGATGGTAAATGGACATCTGTACATCACCCATTCACGCTACCAAAATCGAGCGTTGAAGAAGTGAAGAACAACCCAGGTCAAGCCTTGTCAGTTGCTTATGACATGGTCTTGAACGGCACTGAAGTGGGTGGTGGTTCACTGCGTATTTATACTTTAGAAATGCAACAAGCCATTTTTGAAGCTTTAGGCATTGATGCTGAAGAAGCGGAAGAGAAATTTAGCTTCCTACTTAATGCATTACGTTACGGTGCGCCTCCACACGGTGGTTTGGCATTCGGTCTTGACCGTCTGGTGATGTTAATGACAGGTGCTTCGTCTATTCGTGAAGTGATTGCCTTCCCGAAAACCAAGACTGCGGAATGTCCTTTAACTCAAGCACCTGCGCCAGTTGAAGCGAATCAATTACGTGACTTAGGTATTCGTTTACGCGAAAAACCAAAAGCTGAGGTTAAAGCAGAAGCTTAATCCTTTAAATTCAGTGCTAAAAGACCCTGCTCATGCAGGGTTTTTTATTGCATTGAGATCAGGTCTTGAGAATGGCATAATAGCGACCTATTTTCTCCTTTGGTGTGAGCTAAACCTTATGGCTATGCGTCCTGCTGTCCGTCGTCGTGCACTTGTATTAATGGTATTCGCTATCGCTCAGTGGTTATTTATGCGTTACATTCTAGCCAATGGTTTATTTAATATTGATACTAATCAACGTATTCTTTATTTTTGTGTCAGTAGCTTAGGTGGTGCCTTACTCATTTTTGTGAGTTTGATTTATATGGTCTTAAAAGGTAATGCCGATAAACCTGAATAACGCTTTTTCTATCGCCACTAGGTTGACCTCATCTTATTGCCTAGTGGTTGTATTTCATTTCTTATTTTGTTCTCAAGACTTTTAACCTCATTTTCTATACTTTAAAAATGGCGCAGCAGCATTCATGCGATAAAACTCTTTCCAGAATTATTCTTTTTGTAATGATATTAACTATAAATGAGTTGCGCTGTTATGTATCTTTTGTTCAAAATAGTTGCTTTGCTCCCTCTTTCTCTCTTGCAGTTAATCGCCTCTTGGATTGCTATTTTACTCAATAGTTACAACTCATCCATGAAACGAATTACCCGTATTAATCTGCAATTGGTCTACCCAAATTTAAGTACGCAACAGCAAGAAATTTTCATTAAAAATAGCTTAAAAAGCCAATGTATGACCTATGTTGAGTCGATTAAATGTTGGGGAATGCCGCCCGAATATAATTTAGCTTTGTTAAAAAATATTTATGATGAACAGTACTTTACTGAAGCCTTAGCCAATAAAAAAGGTGTGATTGTGGTGATTGCGCATTTTGGCTGTTGGGAGCTTTTAAATGCATGGCTGAATTTATATAGCTCACCGATGATTATGTACAAGCCCAATAAAAACAAAGGCATTGATCGCTTTATGTTGGAAGCGCGGCAACGACTGAATGCCACTCTCGTTCCAACCGATGAAAATGGTGTACGTTCCATCTTTAAGCACCTCAAACAAGGTGGCTTGACGGTCATCTTACCCGATCATCTCCCCAAAGAATCTGGCGGAATTTATTCCCCTTTTTTTGGACAAAAAACCTTATCAACAACATTGGTATCAAAATTAGCCAGTAAAACCCAATGTAATGTGATTGGACTCAGTTGTATTCGTGATGAGGTTTCTGGTTTTAATGTTCATTGTTCACGACTTTCCGATGATATTTTATCCAAAGATTTACAAATTTCAGTGGATAGCCTCAATCAAAATTTAGAAGCGATGATTAATATCGCTCCTGAACAGTATCTATGGTCTTATAAGCGTTTTCGCAAGGTTGAAGGGCAAGAGAATATTTATAAAAAAATCTAAAATCATTATTATTTTAGATTTTATCCTATATTGTGGTCAATTATTAAGGGTGGCATAATCGGCAAGTTCTTATATACAGTGAATTCTCCTGTAGCTACACGTCCTAAAGTTCGTCATTCCGCAATTGCTTAATTATATTTGCTCATGCGCTACATTGTGGATAATCGGCTGTTTAAAACTTAACGACTTACAACCCGCATTGTGATTTTCTGTATCAGCATCTTGGCTAACGCATTTGTCATTTTTGTGGCACTAATTTATATGGTGCTGAAAGGCAATGCGGATAAGGAGTAATATTCTCCTGCTCCGCTGAATTGCATATTAAATCTTCAACACAGAATAAAATTCAGCTAGATATCCAGCCTTTTATCTGACTTCATCCTGAAGTAAACCGCCTGTGGCAATACTGTCAGTAGGCACATGAATAATTGCCTTGCTGAATACAGTTTAATGCTTACTGACTTTCTGATAAGCAAGCAGAAAATATTATAATCACTCCCCGTATATAAAAATCGTCTTGAGTAATTAAACATTTCTTTTGCGTATATTTTTTTATATTTTTCTGCAGCATCGCCCTTCAGTAAAATTTCGGCGCCATCATCAAAAGCGCGAATAACCCCTAAAGGTAAAACAGGGTTAATCAGCTGGCCGACCCGGCTCACGCCGACATCAACACGATATGCACCTAAGCATTCATTAATATGATAAATTTTGCCTTTTTTGATTTGCTTAACATGAAATTCCACATCTAGACATTGCTCATGCAAATTCCGCCAATAGATATCATCCGCATCATTTCTGAGCATTTTAGAAGAATGGGCAAAAAACGGAAACTGGGCATATAAGTCTATAAGCCCAAACTTTCCTTCTGCATAATTCCAGTCTTTAATATAATTGTCATTCACATCCACCAAGCGCGTGGAATGTGAACAAATTTGACAATCTGGATTTTGCTCCAGCGCATCAAATTGGCGCTGCAATTTATTGGGCAATGCATAGTCATCCCCATCCATATGCGCAATATATTTTCCTTGCGCCTTTTGATAAACACGCTTTAGGTTTTCAACAGCACCAACATTTTTTTCATGGTAAATGGGCACAATAATGCCCGGGTATAATTGGGCATAGTCTCTTAAAATTTCACGCGTGCTGTCTGAAGAACAGTCTTCCCCAACAATGATTTCAAATTTAAAAGCCGTACTTTGATTTAACAAGCTTTCCAAGCATTGAGCTAAATATGCTTCATGATTATAGGCAACGATGCAAACTGAAACTTCAATATCCTGCTTATGATGCATGTTAATAATCTCAGCCCCAATATTTCGTCTTTTCTACATGCTGATCATACTGCTCATGTGTAATACCGCATACGATTTTATCGTGATATTGCCCGTTGCGATAAAACCAGTTTTCTTTTTTCCCTTCCACAACCCAGCCGCATTTGCGTGTATAAAAGTCAATTGAGCGCTCATTATAAGCAATCATATCCCCATCTAAACGGTTAAGGCCCAGCTCTTTAAATGCATAGCGCATCATTGTCATAACAGCGTCTAAAGCGTAGCCCTTGCCTCGACTGTCTTTATCGCCAAGCATAATGCCATTAAATGCATTTCTATTTTTCCAGTCGATATCAACCAGATTTACCGTCCCAATCAATCCCATTTCTTCAGTTTCAATCGAGAAATTCTGATATTTCATACTATTATTATTAATGCTTTTGATATATTGCTCCGTACTCAAACTAGAGTATGGAAAATGCCATCCGCCCAGATTATGCCAAATTTCAGGAGAGTTTGACCATTTTGCCAGCAACTCCAAATCATCCATTTCAATTGCCCGTAAAGTTACCACTTTACCCTTAATATTCATTATAAATACTCCATAATTTGATCAATTTGATATTGCATATCTTGCATATTGTACCTGTGGTCACAAACCAAATGTGTAACCTTATGAACAAGCAGATATTCAAAGCTGCTCTCATTAACTCTAGCTAAACAGTCATTCCAATATGTTGGAGTGAATATTTTTTTTGATATGAGTGAGTTTGAAAGCTTTTCTCTCCATAAAAATGGATAAGTTAAGGGCGATTCTATCGCATCTAAATTAATATTGATTTGATTAAATCTTCCTAATTTTGAATGCAGATATTCAAAATTCCTCAATCTTTCCTGCTTAAGTTTTTGATAATTTAGGTTATTTAAAATTAATTCTGATATTGGAGATATTTTCTTAGGAATGCAGTCATTTAATTTACTTTCGGCATCTAAAAAATAAGCATATCCGGATTGCGCGCTATCAATCAAACGCATAAAAACATGCTGGTACTGCTGAATTAAATCTGCAGAATCATTTATTTGAGCGACTTCAGGCATATTTAAAGCTGAAGCCAGCAGACCGCCATCAGCAACCGGCAAGAATTTGCGTGGAGAATAAAGTGTATTTATTCCCTGAAAAGGCTCTATAAAAAAAGCCTGAGAGTGATCAAAAATAAGCCGGTCCAATGGGTATAATTCCATCAGCTTTTTTTGATTTTCAAAACATAATCCAAAATAATTTACATATAAGAAATATTCATTTTTTTCCAGCAGCGGAGGAAATAAAGGAAAGAAATCCTCATTAATATCATAAAATTTAATGCTGATATTTAAGAGTTCCAATGGTTTCAGCATTGTATCGCAGATAAATTTAGGCATCCAGATAGCCTGAATGCCTAAATTCCGCACAAGATCATAAAAAGCAGCCCTAGCAGAACAATACTTCTTTGCCAGAGGGTAAGGAAATTGATTCGCATCATTTAAATCAAATCCAAAATATCCGCCTATTTCCTTATGACTTGATGGCAACACGGATATCATGCTCCATGTTATCAACCATATCCAGCATAGTATCCATATTCGGATACTGCAGGATCATCATGCCCAGCGTATCATTTGAACCGCTATACTGTCTGACCTCATCGCCAGCAGCAGCATACAGGCTTTGCTCCACTGCCATTTCTGCGGCTCTCTCAGAAATTTCCAAATGATCAAAGTTCCCATCACTCACACTATGAATCATGTAGCTTGACCAAAAGCCTTTTACTGAGGTTTGCTTTACATAACTGCAATCCAAACCTAAAGCGGAATCAACTGTGGCTTTAATTAAATCAATGCCTGTTGCATAACGAACAACTTCTGGAATCAAACAGCCGCCATTGCGCGGCCCAAGCTCTAAGAAATAAAATTTACCGTCTTCAGAAAAAAGAAAATCAAAGTTTAAAGCGCCTGACTTCATATTCAGCAAACTCAATAATCTTTGAGTTTCCCTATGCGCTTCTTCTAATAAATTTTCTGCATGAGATGTCGGAAATGTTTGTCCTATCGGCACTAATCCATTGCAAAGCGTATCAAAATGCTCATCTGCCCAGCAGCGGAAGGCCAATTCTCCATTCACAACAAAACCATCACCTGCAACTTGATAGCCTTGCTTCACTATTTTTTCTTCTACAACTACTTTTTTCTCCCTTGAATACTTCAGAGCATAAGCAAATGCTTGATCCAGTTGCTCTTTATGATGAATTTCCGTTACACCCTTGCTTCCGGAAGAGTCCACAGGCTTAATGAATGCCGGCACGCTTATTTCATCCAGCCATTGCTTAGCCTCTGATAAATTATAAAATGATTCAGATCTAGGCACATTAAAGCCATGCTCTTTCAGAAAGCTTCTAAATAGATCCTTACGCGCTAAAGTAAGAACTGAATCATAAGGATTTCCGGGCAATCCCATTTGCTCCGCAACATATGCGGCTGTTGGCGCAGCAGGGTCAGATGCATACGCTGCAATTCCATCAATTTCCAGCTTTCGCGCTACAGCCAAAACAGCTTCTTTATCTGTAGTTGAAACATTATAGTACTCATCCGCTAATTTATGGCCAGGATTCTCAGGCAAATAATCGCATGTAATCACATAATAACCCTGTGATTTTGCATACTCGATGGGTGGAATTTGAGAAGGCGCTGCACCCAGGAAGAGAATCTTTTTAGTCATTATTTGCAACCATCTTAATTACTTTAACTATTTGCTGAATTTCCGCATCTGCCAGCGCAGGATACATTGGAAGGCAAAGAACATGCTCCGACAATAATTTAGCTTCAGGGGTTTCTGCCTGATACTGCTGATAGATCGCTAAATCGGTCATGATCGGGTAAAAATATTTTCGGGCAAAGATATTCTGCTTTTTAAGCGCGCTGAATAACTCATCGCGGCTTAAAGGATAAGGCTTAGAAATAACTATTGGGAAATATGCATAATTATCCGTCTCAGCTGCAGGCCGCTGAATGCATGCAATCCCTTCAACATCGCACAGCAGCTCGCGGTAATAATGATCTATATGCTTTCGCGCAAGCAGAGTTTCATCAATTGATTTAAGCTGAAGCAATCCCAAAGCCGCATGCACTTCACTGAGCTTTCCGTTTAAAGAAATATCGTCAATTGCTGTTTCACTTACAATACCAAAATTTTTCAAGCGGTCAATCCGCTGCTTCATTTCAGCACTGTGGCAAACAACAGCCCCGCCTTCAAAAGTATTAAATACTTTTGTTGCATGGAAGCTGATCACGCTTAAGTCGCCATAATTCAATAAGCTCTGCCCCTGATGCTTCACGCCAAAAGCATGCGCGGCATCATAAATTAATTTAAGATTATGTAGATCCGCAATTTCTTGTAGTTTTTCTACATCACAAGGAATGCCATAACAATACACAGGCATAATAGCAACTGTTCGATCTGTAATGGCCTTTTCAACTTCTGCAGGGTCAATATTTGATGTATTCGGGTCAATATCAACAAATACAGGTGTTAAATTATTCCAAACAATAGAATGTGCAGTTGCGACAAATGTATAAGGTGTAGTAATAACTTCACCCTCAGTTAAACCTAATGCCTGTAGTGCTGTTACTAATGCGATAGTTCCATTATTGAATAGCGAGATATAATCCACACCTAAATATGCACAGAGTTCCTGTTCGAGCTGTTGGTGTAATGGACCACAATTAGTCAAAATTTTATTTTTCCAAATTTGCTCTAAATAAGGAATAAATTCATCAAGTTCAGGCAGGACTGGCTGAGTTACATAAATTGGGCTGTTCATATCTGATCATCTACCAATGACATTAAATATTGACCGTAATCATTTTTACTCATGCTCTGACCAATTTCTAAAATTTGCTCCGCACTCAACCAACCATTGTTAAAAGCAATTTCTTCTAAACATGCCACTTTATAGCCTTGGCGTTTTTCAATGGTTTCAACAAACTGTGCCGCTTCAAGTAAACTTTCATGTGTACCCGTATCTAACCAAGCAAAACCACGCCCTAATAATTCTACATTTAAGTCGCCGCGCTCAAGATACATCTGATTCACCGTGGTAATTTCCAACTCACCACGATCTGAAGGTTTGACTTGTTTGGCAATTTGAATGACATCATTGTCATAGAAATAAAGACCCGTTACCGCAAAATTAGACTTCGGATGTTTTGGTTTTTCTTCAAGGGAAATCGCACACTTATTTTGATCAAACTCAACCACACCAAAACGTTCAGGATCTTTCACTTGATAACCAAATACCGTTGCACCTTGTTGACGCGCAATCGCTTGTTTCAACATCGGTGTAAAGCCTTGACCATAAAAAATATTATCGCCCAGCACTAAACAGACATTGCTCTGACCGATAAAATTTTCGCCAATAATAAATGCCTGTGCTAAACCATCTGGGCTTGGCTGTACTGCATAAGTCAGCTCAATACCAAAAAGTGAGCCATCCCCCAATAAGCGTTTAAAACTGTCAACATCTTCGGGTGTGGTAATAATAAGAACTTCACGAATACCTGCCAACATCAAAACTGACAAAGGATAATAAATCATCGGCTTATCATAAATCGGCAACAACTGCTTTGATATGCCTTTGGTAATTGGGTACAAGCGTGTTCCAGAACCGCCTGCGAGAATAATCCCCTTTGTATTCATGATTGATCTACTCCTAGTCTCTCGCGTTGATAGCTGCCATCTTGAACTCTACGGCACCAATCTAAATGACTCAAATACCATTCTACAGTTTGACGAATACCCGTTTCAAAAGATTCTTGCGGTATCCAACCCAGTTCATTTTTTATTTTACTCGCATCAATAGCATAGCGATGATCATGACCGGGGCGATCTTGAACAAAAGTAATTAGAGATGCGTAAGATTGTTGATCACTTCGTGGTTGAAGTTCGTCTAATAGTTGGCAAATTGTTCTGACGACTTCAATATTCTGTTTTTCATTATGCCCGCCAATGTTATAAGTTTCCCCAACTTGACCTTGGGTCGCTACCGTATATAAGGCACGGGCATGGTCTTCGACAAATAACCAATCACGTACTTGCTGACCATTGCCATAAATTGGCAACGCTTTACCTTCAAGTGCATTCAAAATAACCAGAGGAATCAACTTTTCTGGAAAATGATATGGCCCATAATTATTTGAACAATTGGTCACAATCGTTGGTAAACCATAAGTTCTATGCCATGCTCGAACCAGATGATCCGAACTTGCTTTACTGGCAGAATAAGGGGAACTCGGTTCGTATGGCGTTTGTTCTGTAAATAAATCTGTGGTTCCCTCTAAATCACCATAAACTTCATCTGTAGAGATATGGTGAAAACGGAAACTCTTTTGTTTATCGTCATCTAAGGCTAACCAGTATTTTCGAACCGCTTCTAAAAGGGTATAAGTTCCAACAATATTGGTCTGAATAAAGGCTGCTGGACCATCAATCGAACGATCGACATGCGATTCAGCGGCTAAGTGCATCACAACATCAGGTTGAAAATCTTTTATCGCCCGATCCAAAGCCACAGCGTCACAAATATCAATCTGATTAAAATGATAGCGTGAACTTTGCTCAATTTCAGCCAAAGATTCTAAATTACCTGCATAGGTCAATTTATCAATATTCAGTACTTTATTTTGAGTATTTTGAATAATATATCGAATAACCGCAGAACCAATGAAGCCTGCGCCGCCAGTGATTAAATACTTCATATGTTCTTTACTGACCCTAATATTTATAACAATTATATTTAATTAATGCTAAGGACTGCATTCTATTACGTTTTATTCTTTGTTCCTACCCAATTGTAGGAGATATATCAACCATAAAGATCAATCAAAAGTTAGCAATGTACAAAAATATTATTCCCACTCCCCCCATTGAATAAATAAAATCAAAATTTTCGTTGCTGGCTATTTTGTTTAATTTTAAGGGCAAAACTTATAGAATAGCAGTTGCTATCATTATGTTTTGAATATCTACATGAAGAAAATCTTAATCTTATGCATATCTTTAAAAGATAGCAAAGCAAGACAAGACAACATATCTCATCAAATACAAGCTCTCAAACAAGCTGTATCCGATATTCAAATTGATTTTCAGTTTTTTGAAGCCGTGTATGGAAAAGAACTTCCGCCTGAATACATTGTTTTTTTAGATCTCAGAAGAAAATTTTCTGGGCAATGTGAACATGCATTAGGACCCAGCGAATTTGGCTGCTTTTTAAGCCATATGACATTATGGCAACGCTTAGCACAAGGTGATTATGCCGAATATGACCGCATCATCATTTTAGAAGATGATGTCATCGTCAATCTTAACCATATTACAGAAAAACTAAATTCATTAATCACCCTCAATCCTGATTTTTCCTTTTTAAGTGGCAATACAGAGCCTTCTCGTCGGCGTATTCGCGGTTTTAACAGTGATGATCATCTGTTTGTGTTTCGGAAGACGGATTCCTGCCCCGATG
>OBMA010002733.1_pt1 | contig 10182 bp, 14 predicted proteins | sample 1539141 | NCBI WGS metagenome assembly OBMA01 (sample SAMEA3991484, study PRJEB22521) | metagenome | biome: anthropogenic terrestrial biome; feature: sewage plant; material: raw primary sludge | place: Sweden | collected 2012-09-26 | reverse complement strand
ATTGCTTTGGCGATCTGCTTTGTGTTATGGTTCGTTGCCCAGGTCTCGAACCCCCGGCCTTTTCCTTCTGCAATCTTCTTCTGGATATCGATCAGCAGATCAAATTCCGTATCCGGTCTCTGCCATGTCCTGCGGTTCCTTCCATTCGGCTCCTGCTGACCTTGCATTTTTTCCGGATCCTGCTTCCACTCTCCGGCAAAGATTTTTCTCAGATCTTCTTCCGTATAACCAGCTCCCAGTGACCGGAACCGGATGAAACGCTTCTGGGTTTTTCCCCGGATTGCAGTATTCTTTCCGCGCTTGATTTCATACCCTTTCTTCTGCAGCGCAGCAAGAAATGCATCAAAGTCATCCGGCTTTTCTTTCTGCAGGATCTGATCAACCGTCTCCCGCAGTTCATCCCGGAACGATTTTCTCTCCGGATAAGTTGTTCTCTTTTCCCGCTCACTGGGTTTTCTCGGTTTGATAACAGAAAGGCCATGCTCAATGCATACAAGGTCAGAAAGATGCTACAGCGCGATCCCGACAAAAAAGAAGTCACGGAACTTCCGGTCACAGCTTAGATTTGTAGAATTGAAAATGATGTGATTGTGGATATATGCCCGGTCCGTATGGGTGGCAACAATAAAAGCGTGATTGCCTTTGGTAAAACGCATGGCAGTTTCATAGCCGACCTGATTTGCTTCCTCCGGTGTGATCTCCCCCGGCTTAAAGGACTGGCGGATCTGGTAGGCAATGATGTCACCTTTCGGTTTCCTTCCGGTTGTCCGAAAATATTCCTGCTTTGCCAGCATGAACTCTTCATCTGCTGTTTCGGCATCACATACTATGTTGTCATTTTATTGTCACTCGCATAAAAAAGGTTGGAAACACTGTAAATATCAGTGTTTCCAACCTCAGAAAATTATTCAAGTTCGCAAGGTTCTTTATACTTTTAACTCCATATCGTGCATTTATCTATACTTTTCTGTATTGATAAATTGTCATTTTCACCTGTTCCATATCGTTCATAACATTTTTAGTGCCAAAGTAGTACCAAAGGGATTTTTCATCATTGATGAATGTTCCGGTGGCTTGCACCCATTATTTTTAACACATGAACAATTCAATAAATAATGCTCTGATGGCTTTCACCATCTGCATAAATTATCTCTCAAAATCATGGATTTTGCAAATAGTTTTTACTTTGTGTTACTTGCGCGACTCTTTATTGATTGTAAATATAAAAACTTTTTGAATGAATGTCTATGCTACAGTTCCATGTGTAAGTCCTAAAAATTCTCCAAAACGCATGGAACATGCAAACAATAATTGATTGCTAGTTTTAATTGATCAACCTCGCATACCTCTAGAATCACTCTTTCTCTTCCAGCACCTACATCAGCATCCTTCAGGGCTATATTTGAAACATTCATTTTATGCCACGAAAAAATCACAATAATTGCAAGCATAGCAAAGGATATTCCACTTATTAACAACGTCTTTTTTCATTCTACTCTTCATAAGGCTCTATCTCATATTTTCCAGCCTCAGACACCTGATAAAACGTCTCATCATCAGTGTCATACATAAGGACATTGATTATCCCACTCTCATACACTGTTCCATCAATATAATAATGACTCTCTCCATCAAAATAGATATCATGAAATCTATAATTGTTGGTAATCACTGCCGTTCCAACATGTCCTGCAACAATTATCATCTCCCCATCAAAATGACCCGTCTCTGCTGGATATTTTTCAAGAAAATCCCTATCTGTCGATTCCCATTCCCACTCTTCTCCAGACTCTTCATCAATGCCTGCATGAACAAAAATAATATTACCTTCAACATGATACAAAGGAAGGTTCTGCATAAAAATAATATAGTTATCGTCTTCTGCATTTCCAGAATCATATAGTCCTTCATCCCATAATTCTTGAATTGGAGCTCGTCCTTCAATCACTATTTCCTCGTGATTTCCCATTAATGCAACAACCTTATCACTACCATACTTCTGCTGCAGATTAATAATTTTTTTTAGCACGCCATAACTATCAGCACCACTGTGAATATAATCCCCCAATAAAATTAACTTGTTATCCCCCGACAAGTCCACTAACTCTAGCGCAGCTTCAAACTCTTGTAAACAGCCATGAATATCTGACATTGCATAAATCTTCATATACCACACCTCCCCTTTTTATTCTAACCTTATTCTGAATAGTATCTTTCTCCGGTCTCTATACATAAACAAGCCAACCGACCGCTCTTAAATCCGCTACCGCAATCTAACAAATAAACATTTTGTTTTTCATTTTTCCAGTATACATTAATTATTTTTACTCTTCGGACACTCAATTGTCCCAAATTACAAGGAACCATTACCACTTTTTCCGTAGTAATGGTTCCATTCTTTTTTAATTCCAATTTGGAATACAGCTTTTGTCATCAATATACATATCACAACAAATCTTTCTTGAATTATTTCCATATAGTTTGACTTGTTCTGCTAGATTATCATTAATTGCATCAAACTCTAAGTTATATTCTTTGCACCAACGGATGGCATTTTCTAATGCAATTCCTTCTCGACATGTCCACAAGATTATTTTATCTCCAGCTTTCTGCATATCGATCAAATCGTTTATTAATTTAATATTTGGTGCTCCAACTTCTGGCCAAGTTGCATAACACAATGTTCCGTCAAAATCTACTGCTATTATTTTATTCATGATGCTTCTCCTTAAAATCAATATATCCCTGCACAATCGCATGATCTGGAATTCCCGGTTTAATAGAAATTTTATTTCCTGTTCTAATATCATAAATCTGAAAATCTTTTCCCCAAGGATAAGCATTTTTATCACGATTTACAAAAGAACGATCATAATCCCCTAAATCAACAACTAAATTTCTTGTAATAATGTGATCTTCCGCAAATTCATAGGCATATCCTCTGTCAGATTTTTCAGTATAAATACTCTGTCCACACGGTGTATGTCTCTGAAAACCATTTTCAGCAAGAATACAATCTACAACATTTAAATTCCAACTGGTTTCAACCGTCTCTCGTCGTAAATTATTACAATCAGTAACCATAAGTACTGGATTTTCTTTTTGATTTGCTTTATTTATTACGATTTCAAGTTCTGCAGCTCGTTCACTATAATCAACCATTCTGATACGAAATCCCACTACCGTCAAAATCTTCCCCTTTTTATCTACCAAATCAACAAGTAACATGTTTGGATTATTATTGTCTTTCTTAGTAATAACAGAATTATCTACCAAAGCCATTGAATAACTATCCTTTTTCCACAAAATTTCAACCTCATTTGTCCCATCATTTTGAGTAATCGCATACGCATATCCTGCTCGCTCCATTTCATCCCAAAAATAATTAATCGTATCTGTCTTAAATAATTCTGTTAATACCACAATGTCCGCATCCTTCGCTATAAGCTCATCAATAACAAACTGTGGGATATTGTTTCCCATACCGCTACGCTGATTAATATTCCATCCAATCACTTTATTTTTCATATAATTTTTACCTCGCTTTTCTACTAATTTATTGAAGAGTTCTTCTGCCATCATTTACCTTCTAATCTTCTAACCCTGGTATGGGCTTTCCCATCAGGTCATGGTCTATAAGAATTTTTGTTGCAGTAATATAGTCCAACTCACCATATATATATAACAATACTGCTGTACATACATCTGCAATCTGTTGAACTCCAAAATTAAGCATATGGTCCATTGACTCGTAGAAGTATTCATCCAGAAGTTCATATCTGATAAGGCATCCGTTGAATATGTCTCCATTTTCTTCATCAAACACAAAAGAATGGTCATAAAGTGTATCGCAATCATATTCCAAATTATTATTCAGATAGTTTACTATTCTTGCAGCTCTTATAGACTGTTCTTCATTGTGAACAACCGGCTGACAGTAATACGACTGACAATATAAATGTTCTTTCTTGAAACGTATGCTTGTTTCTATATGTCCCCCTATAACTTTAGGAAAACAAGCACATAAATACAGCGTATCTAAATCAACCAAGTTCATTGGCTTTTCTTCTTCGTTAATCATCCGATATTCAATAGAATTGTTCGTAAAATAATCTATTACTTTTTTCTTTGCATGCAGTTTATTCATCATATCTCACTCCTTAATTTCAAATAATCCATAAAGATTAGTGCCTCCACTGCCGGAGTCTGTGATGCAAATCTCGCTCTTTCTAAACCGTCTGTGAGCAATAATCTTTCCCATAGTTTCTTATAATTTTCAAAATCAAATGTGTAATCATCAAGAATCACATATTCTTCTATTTCTGTGTGTTTTTCTAAATAATCTATAATCTCCGCACCTCTATCGCGCTTACAATTCATACTATTTTTTGTTTTCCCTGCTATAGACAATCCACACATTTCTAATTTTGATACTAAATACATATAATCGGCACTTGTACATCTCAGACTTTTCCAATCCGATGAAAGTATTATATCAGCACCACCGCATTTTTGGATTGCATTTGCTAAAAGCTGCACTCTTGCATCGTCAATTCCCGTGTACCCATCCGGTGTTCTTTGCACGGTTGTCTTCGTGTTAAATACACCATCCACATCTAGAAAAACAACAAACTTCTTATGCTTCACTATATCTCACTCCCTATAAACCAAATACATTGTCTTCAAGTACATCTTCCGGGATATCTAACTCGTCAATATACTCTGACAGAGACATTTCTGAATATTCCATTGTTTCATCATTTTCATACATAATGTTATTCATATTCTTTCACCTCGCTTTCCATACAAAAAACAGCTTTGTCTTCAACTCTTATAACGTAATAATCAAGAGGACCCTTAACTCCTATGTCATATTCAAACTTATTGCACCGAGAAGCCCTTTCTTCTTGAGCATACAAATACAATAAAGTGAGTACTGCAACATCTGAAGCGTCAACTCCCAAACTTTCAGAAAACGCATTCGTTTGAACCAATCTACATGAGCCGAAAGCTCCTTGATCTATTCTAATAAGTGTTTTGTTATTAATCCTTCCTGCTATATTTTCAATTCGAATACGTTGTTCGTCACTCTCAAAACACATTTGTAAACCCCCTTATCCTATTCTCACAATTGCGCCATCCATCGATGAACACACTATCGTTCCAAATTCTTCATATGATACAACATGCTTTCCCTGTTTTAATTGTTCTTGATCAAAGGAATAAACATTTGCATAAAGATAGTTGCCCTCTGGTCTTTCGTACGGCCAACTTTCTTTATCACTTCCAACATATAACAATGAAAGCATTCCAAATTTATCCTCAATCGCATGATATACATGGCAACGGTATGTTTCTTCAAATTGCTTAACAATTTCTTCGTATTCAGGTACGTAACTAATCGTATCTATTGATCCTAATAATCCTCCTCCAGTAACATATGAATAATAAAGCTTGTCTTCCTCGTAGTAGTTTATAATATTGGGATTCAAATCTAATTCTTTGGTTAATATTTCTAATCTTTTGATTGCTTCTGCTTTGATTAATTTCTTGTCCATATCAAAAATCCTCCTTAAAATTAAAATAGAGCCATATCATTTCGATATGACTCGTCAACATTTTCCCATATTCAATTGTAGCTTCTTATCTTACATATACTTCTACTCCATTTTCGCAATTAGCAAGATAAATGAATCCCATCTTTTCAGCTTCAGAAATTGCAACGTCTGCATCTTCTTCTGCCATATATTGAATAAGATGGTATTTAATCTCTTCCTTGGTGTATATTTCTCCACCATCAGGAAATAATTCATCAAGATGTTCCATATTTATTCCTCCTTCCTATATTGTCAAGCCCTAAAGTGTTGAATTTATGGGCTTTTCTTTAAATTGTTACCTCTATAAACAGAGCCAATTGTGATGAACAGTCATTGTATCCTGTACTGAATAGCAAAAATTGGGTATAGCTTTAAAAGCATCCTCTTTGTTTGCTTTATAAAGACTATCAATCCTCTGTTTCGCTATGATGGTGAACCTTCCGTGTCTAAAGGGATCGTGTCCCAACTTCCTTCGTCCCACCTGTTCATACACTGAGTGCCACTAAGCTTTCAAACAGGGTCATGCCCTACGGAGAGACAACACTCATGCCAGGTTGAAGCTTTGAGATTGTTCTTTATAGCTTCAGCTTTTGTAATTAATTCCTGCTGTTCAAAAATATTTACTGTTGTTGCTTGATTTCTTCTCTGTTTGCTTTTAAAATTCATTTTAGATACCTCTCGTATTTTACCAACTTGCCGGTCAGTAATAATCTAAATTTACTTGAGGTATTTTTTTGTGTCAATCTCTTGACCTATTTAAAGTATACAGGAAGCTTTTTCTAAACTATTAATTTTAATTAATCTAACAAAATGCATCATTCGTATAGTTTAAATTGTTTTGTCTTTCTTTCCTTTCTATTGAAAAACGTTTTCTCCCCCTCTAAGGCCTTATAAAATAAGGCTTTATGGTATTTAAGAAATTCTTTATTAAAAATAAAATGTTTTTTAAAGTTATACGTGGTATTCTAAATATAAAAGGAGGTTTTTATTATGGCAAGAAAAGCAGTTAACCGATATGCGGCTCATCAAATTCCATGTGTTGACGTTTTTAGAATGAGCAAAAGTAAAATTGCTCAACATGGAAAATACATCATTAAAATAGATAGTAATTGGCAACTTTCAACTTCAGATATAAGGGAAGGATTTCATGAATACATCAGCAATCCGGTCGATCCACAAAATAATGGACTCAAAAATAACTCTAAAGCAAATCAAGTCATACATTTAAAAAAGAAAAATTTCGAATTTGATGGAGTACTTGATTATAGTCTTGATTTAAGACATCTTATCGATTATTGCGAAAGCAGAAGGTGCATTAAGACATATTTTAAATATATTTCAGAAAAGAATTACTGCTTAGCACTTGTTAAGCTTAATTTTGAAAAAGATACAAAAGAAATACGAGAATTTTTTTATCGTCCTGAAGGTTTCAACATTTCATACAATATAGATGGTATAGAAACTACCATTAACTATGTACGATATAAACGCACTGCCTCCGGAGCCAGAGAAGGATCATGTCTATTTATAGCAAAAGATTTGTATGAACATATGAACTCCTGGAGCAACGCTGGAATCAATCCCGTCATAGCCAAACATATTGATTCTGTATCCTGGGAGGCTTACATCGCACTAACTCTTAGTTCTATAGAAACCGCTATTACTCTTGATCCAAGACAATTTCTATTTGTACAAGATAAAGAAACAATTATAACGCAAGGAAAAGCATTTGAAATCACCTATGATAAAGATAAAGACTGCTTAATACAACGTAATAACATCTATTCCGATGTAGAGAACAACAAGACACTTACCAATAAAAATAAAATCTGGGATGGTGAGGGCTTAATAGATAACAGTTTATTCACTGAAAATGAAGTATTAAAACAAGATGCTTATTCTAACAAATCAATGCTCCTCCTTCGTGGTAAACTTTTTAAGGCTTGCGTTTTCAGAACACATATTCAAAAATGGTTTTCTGATAATGGCATTTCTGATAAAACTCATAAAATATCCGATTTAAATGGATATACACAAGCAGAAAAAATCTCTGACATAAAATTCATCATTCCCTATTCCTGCTTGAAATTTTTAAAATTTAAAAATGAAAATGCTTCTGATGAAGATCTTATTAAAAATTGGATAACCGACATAGCTGGCAAAAGAACAATCCCTCTATTTGGAATAATAAAAACTGACAAAAAATCCAAATTAATGAACGGAGAAAAAGTGTTTACAACATACCAAATGCTCAACACCTTGGGGTTTGACGAAGAAGCCGCCCTCAAATTTTTGCAACCAACTATAGACATAATGAAAAAACTGGCTGACAAAGATGGAGCCAACTATGTAAAGTACTACTTAGATAATTTATATTTTTCTCCATCTTCTTCATTTAACGAATACGGTGATGAGATTTCTGACAGTATCGATACTTTTAAAATCATCCATTATCAACAATTAACTGCAAGCACAATTTTAAATTATAATACAGAGTACTATAATACAAATCATTTCCAAAATGTTGTCAGATCATTACTTTCACATATAAAAAAACAGGTCATTGACGGTCGTGTTCTTATTGATGGAGTATATGCAACACTATTTTGTAATGGAATCGAATTATTAAAATATGCAATTGATAAAAATTATGATCCAAATTCTAACACTGCTATCACAGTTATGATTAATGGCAATTTACAGTCATTGCCTCTACTTAAGAAAAATGAAATATATTCAAAACGTTTTTCAATAAACTCGACTCTTTTGTGTGCTAGAAATCCACACATAACTATGGGTAATTACTATTTAGCCAAGAATCGGAAAGATGTTATCAACAAAACTTGTACTGAAAATGCCTATGATCGATACTTCGTCCTTTCAAACGAAATTGTATGTGTAAACGCTATTGATTCAGATATAATGAATACACTAAATGGTTGCGATTTTGATTCCGATACCATGCTAATCACAGACAATAACATTATGGTTAATTTATTAAGACAGCAGCTAAGAAATAATGGATATGCAAATAAATTTAGAGTTCCATATAATAATGTCCAAAGTAAAACCATCACCCCTAACTCTAAAGAATCAGAATCTATTTTCTTATCCAATGTTGATGATAAACTATCAAATAACATGATTGGAAAAATAATTAATCTATCTCAACGGCTAAATTCATTAATCTGGATGCTTGCGCCATTAAAAGTACAGCGTGAAGAATATGGAAAAAGTTGGAATAAATGGCATGCTAAAATTGGAAAAGAGCTATATGTAGAAGGATGTTGTACACTTGCTGTCCTTTCAAACATAGAAATTGACAGTGCAAAAAGAAGTTACCACTGCAATACAAAGAAAGAATTAAAGAAAATACGTAACTTATTAGGTAAAGATTACGAAAAACTAAAGAAATATACATCATGGCTTACTAAGGAAAAAAACGTTGAAACAATTACTATAATCGATGATGATACCATAATGGGTATGAAAATTATAGGACTAGATCCAATGGGATATATTATTAATGCAATTATTTCCGCCGAAATTGAAATAAAAAAAGGAATTCCAAAGGCATCTTTAGCAGATAATGACTTTCTGCGCAAATTGCTAGAAGACAATAATATTTATGATTCAGATTCTGATTGTGAGAAAAGCTTTAATAAATGTCTAAATGCATTAATTTCTTGCTTCGATTATTTAGACCATCAAAATATTGCTAGCAAAGAAAATCGATTTTTTAAAAGAGCCTATTCAAAAGATTGTTCACAAATAATTAATTGCTGTACATTTATTAATAACACCCTTCACAAAGAAACTGCTTCCTCCAATGCATTACTTTCTCGGCTAATACAACTTACACTAGATTCTTCCAGACTTATTAAAACATCAGCTGACACTTGTGCATATATTGTCGTAGAAGAGGCTTCTGATGAATATCAAAATACACCAAAGGAAAATCGTCACGATACTCCCAGAGCATTGCTATGGGCTTCAATCTTTTTAAGTTTTTCAAAAAACAACACTTATTTAACAGAACGTTTATAATATTACAATAGCGCCCAAATGGCGCTATTGTTTTCTAGTCTTAATAAAGTGTAATCATATTGTTAATTTCATAACTGTTAAATCGTAAGCGATTACTAATCGCTTACGTATAAACCACTTGATTTCCTTTATCTGTTAAATTTGAAAACATATGTAATGAAATATGATTTAAAAGAACAATATTATTGTTAAAAATCACAATCTCTGTGACCTCGTCGATTCCTAAAAAATCATTTTCCATAACTTGTAATTCATTGTACCACATATTACATAAAAAAAATAATTTCATCTAATTTTAAAAACCAAAACACTCCCTATGTTTTTTATTTCATCCCCTTCGCCAATGTCGTCAGCAGTGCCACCATATCCGGATTTCCAAGAACCTTTGCCAACAGCTCCGGATCAATCGTTGCTGCTCCTTCGATCTTCTGATCTTCTGGTTTATTAATGGATGGCTTCAGATTATTCTTTGTGTAAAAATGCATCTTCGAATAATTCTGCATTTTTTCTTCGGTCATAGATCGGAAGAGCACACGTC
>OBMA010002729.1_pt1 | contig 10192 bp, 9 predicted proteins | sample 1539141 | NCBI WGS metagenome assembly OBMA01 (sample SAMEA3991484, study PRJEB22521) | metagenome | biome: anthropogenic terrestrial biome; feature: sewage plant; material: raw primary sludge | place: Sweden | collected 2012-09-26 | reverse complement strand
CTGACGACTATAAATCGAGTTATCCGAAATTAAGCCACCTAAGACAATGGTTTGTCCGTGCTCGGCCAAAATAGAAGTTTTAATTGCGCGTTTGCTGGTGACTAAATCCTGCGCCTGACCTTTATTGGCTTTGACATCTGACACTTCTTGTTCAACTTCCAAGCGTAGTGTTCCGCCTTCACCAATATGTGGCACGACTTTTAAAGTAACCCCGACATCTTTACGTTCAATAGTGGTATACGGATTTGCCACACCACCATTGGTAGATAATGAACCTGTTACAAAAGGAACGTTTTCACCAACCACAATATAGGCTTCTTCATTGTCCATGGTCACAATAGATGGCGTAGACAATAAATTGGATTTGGTTTTTTCCTTCAAGGCCTGAATCATCGCACCATATAGCTTGCGTGAACCATCAGAACCTTCACGATAATCACCCAACACCAATGACGTACCTGCACCAATCGCACTGCCTGCGCCTGCTGCACCACCAGTTAAATAGCCTGCAGCAACATTTTTTAAACTTGCACCAATATTGTCAAAATTAATTAGACCGATACCGCTGCTTAAATCGCCCAATGCCCACTGCACACCCAATTGGTCGGCATCGGTACCTTCCACTTCTATAATCGCAGCTTCAATCAACACTTGTTGACGACGGGTATCTAGTTGCTGAATGGCCGATTCAATTTCACGCATCAACTGCGGATCGGCTTTGACCACCAAAGCATTTTGCGAACCATCGGCAATAATACTGACGCCATTACCATTAAAACTGGTGATGTTGTTTTGATTGTTGCTATTCGAGCTGCCACCCAAATTAATACTTGGGGTAGAAATGGTCGATGAATTGCCTGTGTTGTTATTGGTGCTGCTTAAATTACTAGCACTGTTGTTGTTACTGTTGCTATTTGCATTAGCGCTGTTGCTCACTGCTTGCCCTGAGACCAGACCTTGCAATATTTCTGCTAAATTCTGTGCACTGGCATATTTCAAGCGGAAAACTTTTAAACCACCTAAACGATCTGCAGCAGGCACATCCATCATTTCAATCATTTGGCGAATGCGTTTACGTGTTGCGGTGTCGCCTTTGATAATAATACGATTGGTACGGTTGTCTGCCACAATGCGTACACGCGAACCTTTAATATCCTTCGCTGCCCCTGTCGAACTCATCGACTCAAGCAAGCCAATGACTTCTTCGGCTTGACTGGATTGCAGGCTAATCGCTTCAATGTCATTTTGCCCCGTACCATCTAGGTTACGAATAATGCTTTCTAACTGATAAATGTTACTGGCACGATCAGACACGATTAGAGCATTGGTGCCCCCGACCGCAGACAAATGCGCAAACTGCGGCATGAGCGGACGTAAAGCAGGAATCAGGTCATTGGCATTGGTATTTTCTAGCCAAATCACTCGCGTTACAATTTGGTCACCACGCGCATTTTGACGACCATCATAGGGAATGCCTGAGCTTTTTACATTGCTGTCAGGTACAAGGCGAATGGTATTGCCTGATGGTATTGCCACCACACCATTCACATTCAATACGCCTAAAAACAGGTCATAGACTTCATTTTTATTCAGGGCTTTGTTGGAAATCACCGTGACATTGCCACGCACACGCGGATCGACTGCAAAATTCTTGCCCGTAATATCGGCCACTTCATTAATAAATGCAGTTAAGTCCGCATCACGTAAATTAATTTTCCAGGTTTGCGCATGACTTGCAGTACTCACCATTGCAACAAGCGGTGCAGCAGCCAGTAATGCCCAAAATGGACGCTCATAATTCAATAAAGCCATAATCTACTGTGTTTCCTAACCCTAAATATGTCTCTGCATGTAGTTACGATGCCGATCCATTTAAAAATTTTGTTGTATGGTCATCACTTGATCACCACGTTTTATTTCTAATTTCACTTGACCTTCACGACGCGCTTGTTCCAATAACTGCGCATCGTTTTGCCCTTGCCCGACACTGTGCCCATTTAAAGACAAAATACGGTCACCTGGCTGTAAACCCAATTTATTTCTTAAAGCGGCTGGCGTACGTGTGGTCACTTCATAACCATTGCCCGTATTTGCCTCAACACCCATCTCTTTTAAATATTGTTCGCGATCTTCCTGTATGCGCTGCACTGCCTGTCCAATGGCGTTATTCGGTTGTGTGGACTGCGTAGGTGTAGTTACAGGAGCTTGATTACCACTTAAGATTGAAGGGGAAATGGGTTGATTTAAACCATTTTCGATGCCCTTAAACAACACTTCACGCGTTGCACCACTGCTATGACGTAAAATCACCCGATCCCAATAGACTTCTGCCAATTGGTACTGACTCGAATCAATCACATCGCCAACACGGTAGCGCTCTGCCACGTCATTCACTTTAATGACCGCAGAAGAAAACTGACTCGGCTGCCCAACCACCACACCTTGCAAGGTCATATTCAATTGATCATCGGCAGTGTTGCTGTGCCCAAGTTCTTGAAACAATGCAAAGGATGAAATATTCGGGATTTGTGGTTGCTGTGAACCTAACTCTACCCGATCAATTTGCATGACTTGAGGCGGCGCAACAACCCACCAAAATAAACTCGCCAGTTTCCAACATAGATACAAAATCAAAAAAGTTAAAAGTACAGGCGCAGCACGATCAAACTGCTTCCAGTGCAAATTCTCCAATCGTTCAGAGAGTGTACGCATTAGAAACCTCCTTTTAATAGAGGTTGGCGAGTACTGATTACATAGGTATCTAAGCCCGCTTTGCCCTCATAAGAGGCAATGTTCATCAATAAGCGTTGCGTAAGTTGTACATCTAGCATCAAGCTTTGATCAAGCGCAATATTCAGCATTTTTTGTTCACGTTGATCGCGAATATCAAATAACAGTTTGCCATTTTCATCAGACAAGCTGCCTTTTAACGCAGGAATATTCATACGGTCTTGGCGTTGAGCAAAACGATACAGCAATTCCCCACCCGCCCACTGCAATTGTCCTTTGCTTTTAGTGAAGCCTTGTTGTTTTTTAAAATTCAAATGAATGTCTTTAAGTTGAATCGCATTACTTGGCCACTGCCAGTCTACAATACTTTTTAAGGTTTCTGGCGCAACTTGCCCATCTAAGGATTGCACCAATACGCTGCCAAAACGATAGCCAACAATGCCTTCGAGTTTAGTATTGCCACTATGCACTTCAACATCGGCAGCGACACGCAATAAAACTAAATCTAAAGGACGTGTATTCCAACTTAAAGAGCCACGTAACTGTCCTTTATGCCAATCGGCTTGTCCTTTCCAAATATTACCACTCACATTATGTAAGGTCTGATTGTTTTTATAAAATTTTGAAATTAACCACGCTGCTGGAATTTGTAACAACACAAAAAACAAAAATGCAATGAGGGCGAAAATCCACCACGTGATGTATTTGGGTTTCTTTATCATGCCACCACGACCAACCTTACTAATTTTTCTATGAATGACTTTTATAACACTCACACATTATGCACACTTTTTCGGCGTCGCCAATTGATACAGATAAAAAAACCAAGCTGTATTGCTTGGTTTTTGAACTCTAAGTCAAATCAATGACAAATTGATGAAGCTTAGATTAGAAAATCTTCAAGTTTTGCGCCTTTTTCTAATTCAGCGACTAACCAGCGTGGTTTTTTACCACGACCAGTCCAAGTATCTGTAGGGTTTGTTTTGCTACGATAACGTGGCGCTACAGTTTTACGCGGGCTTTTCTTACGCTTGCTTTCGCCAACTTCCAAAATCTGCTCAATGCTTAAACCCAAATTGTCTGCAATCGCTAAAATTTGATTATAGGCATCTTCAATAGCTTGATCTTTTTTCGTTGCAATTAATGCTTCCGCTTCCGCTTGTAAATGCTTTAACTGTTCTACAGACAAATTACTAATATCAGGCATCATACTTACTCCAAAACTATGCTTTTTATATTCAGTTATTAAATTAAGCAGATTCATTCTATTTTTATCAAACCGAAGCGTCAATAAAAACCCCACTACTCTACATATAAATAACAGTCGGACATATTATGAACTGATTATTAAGATTTAATCAAGAATATGCTGTACGGTTTTTTCTATTTTATGAATACCCACGCGCACATTTTCAGGGATTAAGGTTTTTTGCATATTGACGCAATCCACACATACAATCACTGCATCTGCCTCTGCCACCACCATTTGCTGTACTTCACTGTAAATTAAATAATGCATACGCATGGCACTATTACGCAACTCTTCTACCCGAACGCCAATTTTTAAAATATCAGGATAAACCACAGGACGTATATATTTGCACTGATTTGAGGCAATCACAGTCAAAACATCTTGCTGTAAAATTTTTAAATGGTCCAAATAATATAAACGCGCATTTTCAATATAACGGTAATAGATCACATTATTGACATGCCCAAAAGCATCCATATCTCCCCATGCGACACGCTGCTCAAAAACAATTGGATAATCTGCTAGTGTTAACACAACTCACCTTTAAATTTTAATTTCGACAAAATTAGAATTATTTTCAAAGATTAAATTTAACTGTTTCAATAATTCAGGCTGATCTTTTAAATTAGATTTAACTCTTAAATAACTCATTAATACGTGTTCGGGATATAAATCCAGTAATTGTTCGGCTTCTGAATAACGTGATGTTGCCATAAAAATATGCCATTTAGCAAAACTAAATACAGGTAATACAGGATATTTCTGTTCCCACAAATTTATTTGCTGTTCAATTTTTGCATAATCGGGTTGCTGTTTTAACAACTGATGTTGAAACCATAAGTAAAACACTTCCTGATTAAACTGTTCACTTAACATATGTACCGCAAGACGTTCATGTTGTGCGGCTAAATCAGGCAAACGCGATAACAACTTCAACCACAACACCTGAATGGCATAAGGCTGACTGAAAATCTGCTCCCCGAAATCGCAATAACGCTGCTGCAAGGCCTGTAAATTTTCTGCGTCGGCCTGCTCAAATTGTGTTAATAACTCGGTCAGCCACTTTTGTTTGGTGTCTGCATCTAAATGCCCGTATTTGGTCGAACGTAAATAATGCCAAGGATATTTCGTGGCAAACTCACCCCACAAAGCAACTAAACGCTTTTGATAAGCCGTTTTGATTTTAAATAACCACGGCGATAATTCATGCTGATTCAGAAACTCTAAATGTGTCAAAGCTTGTTCAGGTTGCTGCTGCGCTAAATAAATTTCAATACGCTGTATTTCTGCCAATTCAAATGCCATAGCGCTGCTTTGATTTAATGCAGCCAACGCTTGCGGATATTGCTGTTGAATGGAGTACATACGTGCTTCCATCACCCCTTTGAGCAAACCCGACTGAGCAAATACCTGTCGAATAAATGTGTGTTGATCTTCAGCAGCATCTAGCAACCAAATGACCGCCAATTGCTCATAAGGATGCAGATTTTTAAAGTTAAATACTGTTTCAACCTTACGCTGCTCACGGCTAAAATAGCGCTTTAACAACAACCATAAAATTTGTAGCGAAACACTGATCGACAAGAAAAAGAACAACAACAACCAAATATTGGTTTGCAATTGCCATTCGCGCCAATACACATAAACATAGCCTGAACCATACCCATAACTCAGTACGCTCAGCAAAGCAATCAGTACAATACTGACCACCACATAGGCGAGTAAAATCTGTTTCATTTATACCACTCCCAATAAAGCACGCGTTTTTAAACTTGGCGCTGGAACGATATTTAAGTTTTTAATTTTTTCTAATTGCTGAACCAATTGCTGTGCTTTCTGATCAGGCAATTGTTGTAATAACTGAATAATGTCATTCACTTCTTGTTGATATTGCACGTATTGGCCTTGCATAAATACTTGTCGAGCAAGCAATAGACGCAATTGTGCCTCTTTTAAAATAATCTGACGCTGCATCAACTGTGTTGCAGGTTGCTTGGCTGATTCAATACTCAGCCATTTTTGCCAAAAATAACGATCATCGACATCAGCAGGGTTCATCTCAGGTTGTTGAACTTGCTGTTTTAATTGTTGATCTAACTGTTGCAACAACTGACTCACTTGTTGATATTGTGCATCGCGTGTTGTTATAAATTTTTGAATTTGTTTCTGATCTTGCTGAATAACTTGATGCAAACTTTGTTTCAAAGCTGGCGCTAAAGCATATTCGTTTAACTCACGGTCTAAATTTTCCAGCATTTCGGTTGCATAGTGAAATTGCTGTTGCTGTAAGGAAAATTCCACCAAGTCCAATTGCCGCGCCACTATCTCCATTGGCTGAATAGCATCTTCTTGCGGTATAGCGCTGGATACTGCGGACTGTTCTGCTGCATCTTGGGTATAATTACGGCGTTGTAAAGCCACCAATTGATCATTTAAATTGGCATTGGTTTTTTCTACAAGATGCAAACTTTGACTGAGTTGCTGTTGTTGCGCCGAAATTTGCATCACATCAAAACTTAATTTGAGGATCCAGATCAAAGCAATCAACATCACGATCACAACCAGTTTTTTCATAGCTTTCCTTGCATGCGCATCATTTGCTGCAATATTAATTCTGTTTTTAAATGGGTCAACTTGAATACGTTATATTTTGTATGATGCTGCGTTTGATAATCGAGCAAAATTTTCTCTAAACGATCACCCAATACCCAATAATAACCTTTGTTCAGTAAATCAAAATCCTGCTGAATCAAGCTCAGCCAGTTTAACCAACTGGCTTCACTGCTAATCATCATGATAAATTCTGAAGATTGTATTAAACGTGCGCGTACTGCCAGCATTTTTTCAATAGAACTGGCTGGACATTCCCGCCGATACAACACAAAATTATGTACCTGCATCCCTTGATCAAGCAGCGTTTGCATCATAAATTGCCGACCACCTTCACCACGCCAAAAGGCAATTTGTGTGCCGACTTTTAAATTTTGCAAATACGGCAAACTCAACATCCCTTCGGAAGTTTCAACCTGCGGAACTTCGCTATGAACACCATATCCGCGTAAAACTTCTGCAGTTTTCTCACCCACAGCCACCCAACGTATATGTTGCAAATCCTGCAAGGATATTTGGCTTTGGGCTAAATATTCCATCCCAATATCGACAGCAGTAGGACTGACCACCACAATAATATGTGTGTGTGGCAACTGGGTGTATAAATTAGCCAGTGGCTCTGACCACGGCTGTGCAGAAAGCTGCAACAAGGGCAAGTCAATGACCTCAATATGCTGTTGTTGCAAAGCCTGAGTTAAGGCCTCTGCACGATCTTGAGGTCGGGTATTAATGAATAGCATGGGCTTCTGGCGCAATATGGACTATTGATACAAGGCTTTAAGTAATTCACCCGCACCTTGTGCCAATAAAGCTTTTGCCAATTCTTCACCTAGCATTTCAGCCTGTTCAGGTGCGCCAAATTGCACAGCTTTAAGAATGGTTTGCCCATCGACACTACCAACACGACCTTCAATTTGCAATTGACCATTCTGCAAAGTTGCATAGCCTGCAATGGGTACCTGACAACCGCCTTCTAAGTAAGCATTAAAAGCACGTTCGGCACGTACACACATATTGGTTTCGGCATGCATTAACGGCAAAATCAAATCCAGCACCGCCTGATCTTGGCTACGACATTCCAACCCCAAAGCCCCTTGCCCCACTGCAGGTAAGCTTACATCAGGCTGAATGGTATGGCGGATACGCTCTGCTAAGCCCAAACGTTTTAATCCTGCGCTGGCTAAAATAATTGCATCATACTGACCATCATCTAGCTTAGACAGGCGCGTGCCCACATTGCCACGTAAATCAATAATCTCTAAATCTGGACGTGCTTTTAAAATTTGACATTTGCGGCGCAAGCTTGAGGTTCCGACTTTAGCGCCCTGTGGTAAATCTGCAAAACTGGCATAATGATTCGATACAAAGGCATCGAGCGGATCCTCTCGCTCACAAATGACCGCCAAGCTCAGACCTTCAGGCAATGCCATGGGTACATCTTTCATGGAGTGTACGGCTAAATCGGCACGCCCATCCATTAATGCAGCTTCTAATTCTTTGACAAATAAGCCTTTCCCCCCAATTTTTGCCAGTGGGGTATCTAAAATTTTATCGCCCTGTGTAACAAAAGTCACCAACTCAACAGTTAAATCGGCATGCATCGCCTCTAAGCGGGCACGAATGTGTTCAGCCTGCCATAACGCAAGCGGGCTTTGTCGAGTTGCAATTTTCAGGGTTTTCATCATAATGGCTAAGCAAGATAAATAAGTTCATCTAAACTTAACCTGATCCCCTAAAAATGCAAGTCTATTTCTTTGCCGATTTATCAATCTGTTGCGTATTCATCTGCGATGAGAATGATCAATTAGAGTTTTTGGATGCGTTCTCGCAATAAAGGTAAATGTCGTCGACTAACAGCCAAACGCTCATCTAGCTCGCGGCAACGCACCTGATACTGTCCTGAATTGACCACTTCTAGCCCCTCCAAAAACTGAATCGAAACCAAAGCATTTCGGTGAATGCGAATAAATTGATCACCAAATTCGCTTTCTAAATCTTTCAGCGTTTCATCAATCAAGACACTGCCATTTTTATGACGCACCGTGACATATTTCTGATCGGCTAAAAAATAATAGATATTTTCTATAGGCACCAACTCGACACCACGATAAGTTTTCGCAGCAATTTGGTGACGTTTTATTTTTAATTCGTCCATATTTTCTTTTTGTTTTAAATAACTCATCTGCGCTTGCGTGAGTTTTGTTAAATGATCTAAAACCTGTTGCAATTCCTGTTGCATAATAGGTTTTAACAAATAGCCTTCCGCATTGGACTTAAATGCCTCGAGTGCATGTTCATCGTAGGCGGTACAAAACACAATGGCTGGCATTGGGTCAAGCTCACGCAAATGTTGAGCGCAACTTAAACCATCCATTCCCGGCATTTGAATATCTAATAATATGACATCCGGCTGATGTTCATCTGCCAGTTCAATCGCCTGTTGCCCATGAGCTGCCGTTGCTACTACATGATGCCCCAATTGAGTGACCAAACGTGATAATCGCTCTCTTGCTAGAGGCTCATCATCACAAATTAGGATGTCCATTTCCCCTCCTTATGATTTGAATACTTTATTTTTATTAAGTTAAGAAAAATTTGAACAATCACAATTTTTATTTATAGCGATATTGCAATACCGTCGTATACATACCTTTCCCTGCATAACTTTGAAAAGCGACACTTCGTCCATAATAAGCCTGTAAACGCTGTTTTACGTTTTGTAGCGCAATACCGTGTCCTTGTCTTAAATTTATTTTATCGCTGCCATACGGATTTGTAATGACAATATTGACTTGGTTTTGCAATATTTCGATCAATATACTTATCGTACTCTTTGCTAAAACTTTTTCAACTCCATGAAAAATACTATTTTCTAACAAGGGTTGTAAAGTTAATAAGGGAATTTGTACCTGACTGAGCAGTTGCGGTTGTTCAATTTTCCACTCTACGGTCAGGCGTTCGCCTAAACGAATTTGTTCAATGTCTAAATATCGCTGGCAAAGTTCGATCTCATCTTTCAGGCTAACCAGTTTTAATTCTTGGAAACTGGCACGAAATAAACGCGACAAATTGAGTAACATTTGCTCGGCTTTATCGGGATCTATGGCAATGAGACTAATCACATTATTTAAACTATTAAACAGAAAATGTGGATGAATACGTGCCTGCATGGCATGTACCCGCGCTTGTAATTCACTGTGCCGTTGCTGAATCGCTTGTTCACGCACATAAATATAACGAAAGCAAAATGCGCCCAATAACACGCCATAACTCAAATGCAGTCCAACGCCATGTAGCAGATCATCTATATCAAATTGTTGTAGATGAAAGTTTTGTCCAAAATGCAACAAGGTATTTAAACTGAGCGTGGTCAGCAACACGATGCCTTGCAGCAGCAAAAAACTGACCAAAAAAGATAAGCTCAAGCCCATACGTAAAAAACGCGCCTGAAAAAACTCTACCAAGGCAGTAAAACACAACACCACCCAATTGATATAGAGCACGTATTGCAGCACCCGAGCAAAACTTAATCCGTGCCAACCTTGTGCCTCAGCCAATGCCAAGACCATCGCCAAGGCATTACTGCCAATAAATAATTCA
>OBMA010002728.1_pt1 | contig 10195 bp, 7 predicted proteins | sample 1539141 | NCBI WGS metagenome assembly OBMA01 (sample SAMEA3991484, study PRJEB22521) | metagenome | biome: anthropogenic terrestrial biome; feature: sewage plant; material: raw primary sludge | place: Sweden | collected 2012-09-26 | reverse complement strand
AAGTATACCTATAAGATCAATTGTGTCATCACGGAAATCACTGCCTTTAAGTGTTGCTGACGGCATATGTTCCGAGCTTCCTCCACCGGCAAATATATCTCTTGCGGCACCACGTGCTTTCTCTGCTTCTGTTGTCCCATGTACGAGCGATGTAAGCTCATAAGCAAGTATCTCTTTCGCCTCATTCAGCTTGCTTCCTTCCCATTTATCCATCTCATCAATCTGATCAAGAGGAAGGAATGTGAGCATTCTTATGCATTTGAGAACATCCGCGTCATCTATATTTCTCCAATACTGATAGAAATCATAAGGACTTGTCTTATTTGGATCAAGCCAGACAGCACCTCCAACAGATTTTCCCATCTTCTTTCCCTCGGAATTCAGAAGGAGTGTTATCGTCATCGCATTAGCATCACCATTGAGTTTCTTTCGAATAAGATCGATTCCTCCAAGCATGTTGCTCCATTGGTCATCTCCGCCAAACTCCATATTACAGCCATATTTCTGATATAATGCCATAAAATCATAGCTCTGCATTATCATGTAATTGAATTCAAGGAAACTGAGTCCCTTTTCCATTCTCTGTTTGTAGCATTCTGCCGAGAGCATCCTGTTTACAGAGAAACATGAACCGATATCCCTGATAAAATCAATATAGTTAAGGTCACGAAGCCAGTCAGCGTTATTGACCATCCTTGCCTTGCCTTCTCCGAATTCGATGAAATTGCTCATCTGTTTTTTGAAGCACTCGCAGTTATGATCGATAGTTTCCAAAGTCATCATCTTTCGCATATCAGTTCTGCCTGATGGATCTCCGATCATAGCAGTACCGCCGCCAATAAGCGCTATAGGCTTATTTCCTGCCATCTGAAGTCTCTTCATAAGGCAAAGTGCCATGAAGTGACCTACATGAAGGCTGTCAGCCGTCGGGTCAAATCCAATATAAAATGTCGCTTTCCCATTATTGATAAGATCATGTATCTTATCTTCGTCCGTAAACTGCGCAAGAAGTCCTCTTGCCTTAAGTTCCTCGTAAATCTCCATCTTTCTATCCTCCTTGGTATATCACTTGATCAGCACTGATAACCGTCAAAATTCATCTGAATAAAAAAAACCGCCCTATCAGACTGTTGCATCTGACAGGACGGGATTCATCTCGTGTTACCACCTGTATTCGAATACGACTCACATCGTATTCCTCAATAAGTACTCCGCATAGATAACGGGTTATACTCTGGTACTATAACGTGTACCGTTCCGTTATGACCTACTTGAAATGTTATCGTTCCGCCATACCGCTCCGGGATGTATTCATGAAGACAATGCGTGCGCCTCTCACCTTCCGGCTGCTCTCTGTCCGCTTAGATCGTCATTACTCTTTCCCATCAACGCTTTTCTTATTTACTGAAAATAATAACCACTAAAATCAGATTTGTCAACCTTAATCTTCTTTTCCTGTTCGCACAATCTGTTCAAGATCTGTCGGCGCATAGAGCAGATAGTCCGCGTTATGCTCCACAAGCTCCTCTTTTGTTCCGCATCCGTATACTGCTCCGGCACATTTAAAGCCTGCTTTGTGAGCGCCATCGATATCATACATTCTGTCGCCTACCATGAGTGTATCTGATGTTCCGGTCTTAAAATAATCCGCTGCTTCCCTTATGACTGTCGATTTATCGCTATCTCCATCATATATGGTGCCGTAGATATATGAAAAAAGATCTTCCATACCAAAATGTTTTACAAGCCTGTCGATCATGACTCGTGGTTTAAGTGAAACAATACCGGTATTTACCCCGCAATCATTCAGATTTTTTACAAGTTTGATGATTCCATCGTATACCTTGGAATCAAAAAGTCCTGTTTCACCATAGACTCTCTTGAACGACGCGATCATGGCCTTCGTTTCATCTTCATCCATGCCACAGTATTCGATAAATGAAGACCTTAGGGGCGGTCCAATAAATTTTCTAAGGAAATGCTCTGAGGGCACTTCCCTGTCATTTTCCACAAAAGCACATTCAAGACTTTTCAGGATTCCTTCAGATGTATCGATAAGGGTTCCGTCGAAATCAAATAAAACTGTCTTAAAATACATATCATCTCTCTTCTCTGAAATAGTCCATTCCCAGATACGCCGGCATATTAGTATGTCCGCTCTTTCTCATTGAGCTTGCTACAAGAACTATCGCAGTGATGAGAAATGGGAGCATATCGTAAAATGACTGTGGGAATGGAAGTACGCTCTGCGGAATGTAGTATTTCAGTACTCTTAGAGCACCAAATACAAATGAACCGAATATTGCGTATACAGGCTGCCAATTTGCAAAAATAACAAGTGCTACGGCAATCCAGCCAAGTCCACCGACACTGTCTTTAAGCCATACGCCACCGTTTATCTTCATTGAACAGTACGCACCGCCAAGTCCGCATATCGCTCCGCCAAGGATTATATTAATATACTTAAGCTTTGTAACAGGTATTCCAGCTGCATCTGCTGCTGCCGGATTTTCTCCGACCGCCCTGACATTAAGTCCCATCTTAGTCCTGTTAAGATAAAACCCACACACTATTGCAATCGCAAGTCCGATATAAACAAACAGATTGTACTGAAACAGTAGTGGTCCTATCACAGGGATCTGTGATAGCCCGGGGATATTCATTCCCTGAAGAGATTCCGTCATATTTTCCGGTAACTTCAGAGTTCCTTCAGTTGCTTTTCCGACTTCAAGAAGTCCCAGGAAATTTGCAAATCCTATTCCAAATATAGTAAGTGTAAGACCGGCTACATTCTGATTTGCCATAAAAGTAACGGTAAGTACCGTATAGATAAGTGCGCCGAGTGCACCGCCAAGTGCAGCGGCAATAAGTGCAAGGAACATATTGTCAGTATGATATCCGACGATGAACCCAAAGCATGAGCCCATTTCCATCATTCCCTCTACGCCGAGGTTCAGATGCCCTGTCTTCTCTGAAAGTATCTCGCCTACCGTACCGAAGAGGAGCGGTGTACCGGCGGCTACAGCCGCGACCAAAAACTTTATAAAAATATTCATGCTTTTGCTCCTTTCCTGTCACGCCAAACGAACTTATATCTTATATAGAATTCACATGCCAGTACAAAGAAAAGGATGATTCCCTGCAATACGCTTGCACAGTCTGTCGAAAGTCCATATGTCGACTGAACGATGCTGCTACCCTTCTCAAGAACACTGAATAAGAACGAAACCAGAAGTATTCCAAGCGGATCAAGTTGCGCGAGCCATGCAACGATTATCGCCGTAAAGCCAACCCCTCCGGCTACTGAATCAGTCAGCGTCGCATCTGTACCGCTTACCTGTATCATACCGGCGAGTCCACATATACCACCGCTTATCATCATCGTCCTAAGAACGATCTTGCTTACATTCATTCCTGCATATCTTGCCGTTTCCTGGCTTTCACCAACAACGCTTATCTCATACCCATGCTTTGAATACTTTAGATAAAAGAATACAATAGCGATAAGTATCAGTGCCAGTATCCATCCGCTCTGAACTCCAAATACCTTATGAAGCTGCACGTTCTTATCGAATCTTGCTATCTTGGGGAAACCCTGAGCTCTCGTATCACGCCATGGTCCCTCTTTCAGCATATCGACGATAGAAAGCGCGATGTAATTAAGCATAAGTGTAAACAGTGTCTCATTAGTATTGAACTTTACCTTGAAAAATGCAGGTATAAGTCCCCAAAGTCCGCCGCCGATGAATCCGGCAGCTGCCATTACTATCACAAGTACTATATGGTTCCAGCCAGAGCAGAACAGTGCAAAAAATGTCGCGCATGTAGCTCCGAATATAAGCTGTCCCTCGGCACCGATATTCCAAAACTTCATCTTGAATGCAAGCGTCACACCAAGCGAACAGACAAGAAGCGGTATCATTATCTTGATAGTACTCTGAATATCGATCTTGCTCTTAAATGCTCCTGCAACTATCGCACCGTAGACTTTAAACGGATTAAAACCGACACATAAGATAAATATCCCGCCTGCGACAAGTGACAAAATGACTGCCGATATTCTAAGCATCAATATTTTATTTGAAGGAAGCTCTTCCCGCTTAACCGTACGACACAGAGGTTCCTTAGCTAAAGCCTTATTCTGCTCTGTCATCTTTAGTCACCTCTTTTTCCTCATTATCCTGTGAACCGCCCGTCATCATCATACCTACCTCTTCCTTCGTAGTCTTTGATGCATCAAGAACAGCTGTTATCTTTCCATGACACAGTACCATTATCCGGTCTGCGAGCTCCAAAAGTACATCAAGATCTTCACCTATATACATGATTGCTGCGCCCTTTTTCTTCTGAGCATTCAGCAGGTCATAGACTGTATACGCTGAATTGATATCAAGACCTCTTACCGGATACGCGGTGATAAGAAGATTGGGATCTGATTCGATCTCACGTCCCAGAAGAACCTTCTGCACATTTCCTCCGCTAAGCATTCTTACCGGCGTATCTATATCAGGTGTTATTATGTCAAGCTTTTTGATAAGATGTTCTGAAAGTTCTCTTGCCGGCTTCCGGTCTACAACAATTCCTTTGCCGTCTCTGTAAGATTTCAGGAGCATGTTGCCCGGCATTCCCATTGACGCTACAAGTCCCATGCCAAGACGATCTTCCGGCACAAAGCTCATACTTATGCCAAGATCTATGATCTCCGAAGGTGTCTTTCCGATTATATTTGTTTTCTTATAAAGGATAGCTCCCTCACTTGCATCAGAAAGACCCGCGATCGTCTCACATAGCTCTTTCTGTCCACTGCCGGCGATTCCTGCAACACCTAATATCTCACCTTTTCTTATGTCAAATGAGATATCATCAAGTGCTGTCGTTCCGTCAGCTTTATCCTTCACAGTAAGATCGACCACCTTCAGGATGACATCATTAGGTGTCACCTTAGGTCTTTCTATTGAAAGGCTTATAGGTCTTCCTACCATAAGTTCTGTAAGTTTATGAACATCACAGTCAGCCGTCCTTACTGTTTCTATGCTCTTACCTTTTCTCAGGATAGTTACACGGTCACTTATCGACAGCACTTCCTGAAGCTTATGCGTAATGATTATGATCGCGCAGCCTTTATCTTTCATTCTCCTAAGGATAGCGAACAGTCTGTCCGTCTCCTGCGGTGTAAGTACCGCTGTAGGTTCATCAAGTATGAGTATCTTCGCGCCCTTGTACAATACTTTCAGGATCTCTACTGTCTGTTTCTCACTGACACTCATATCATATATATATTTATCGGGGTCTATCTCAAGTCCGTATTTTTCACATATTTCTGTAATTTTTGCGCTTGCTGCCCTATAGCTGAGCTTTTTTCCCTTAGTGCCCATCTCGATATTATCAGCAGCACGAAAAGCATCAACAAGCTTAAAATGTTGATGGATCATTCCTATTCCAAGTTTTGTAGCATCGACAGGTGAATTGATCGTTACTTCCTGTCCGCCCACACAGATAGAACCGGCATCCGGATGATAGATCCCTGAGATCATATTCATCAGCGTCGTTTTACCTGAGCCGTTCTCGCCAAGTAGAGCGAGTATCTCTCCATATTTGACCTTCAAGTCTATTTCATCATTTGCTACGACTTTACCGAATGTCTTTGTGATCTTTCTGCACTCAATTGCATAATTTTCAACTGATTCAGCCATAATTCCCTCTTAGATACGCAGCAGACAGTAAGCTGTCAAACTGCGATAAAATCAAACAGGCGGTCAGTTTTCCGACCGCCTGCAGCCTTGATTCGATAATTATTATTTTACAACAACGTTCTTGAAGTACCAGTTCATCTTTCCTGTGATGTCAGCATCGCTGAGAGTTGAACCATCAGTTCCAACTGTCTTTCCATCATTTGTCTCAATAACACCGTCAAAAACATTGAAGCCGTCATTGACGATCGATTTGCGTGCTTCATCAACAGCTTCCTGTGTTCCTGATGCTGCAAAGCTTGCTATAGGAGCGATATCTACGAGACCTTCCTTCATTCCACCGAAATAGTTGTCTCCTGTCCATGTTCCATCTATAACAGACTGTACTGCTGCTGTGTAGTATACTGACCAATCCCACATAACAGATGTAAGAACAGCCTTAGGAGCATCCTTAGACATATCTGAGTTATAGCCTACGCCGTATATTCCAGCCTGTTCAGCAGCGAGCTGCGGGTTAGGAGTATCGCAGTGCTGTGCGATAACATCGCAGCCTGAATCGATAAGTGCCTGTGCTGCCTGTGTCTCGCCTTCAGGATCGTACCAGCTGTTTGTGACCTTTACATAAACCTGACAGTCAGGATTTACTGAATAAGCGCCCATGGCAAATGCGTTTACACCGCCTGTGACCTCTGAATTATCCTGTCCCATTGCTGCTACATATCCAAGTTTATTTGATTTTGTATTCTTTCCTGCAACGATACCTGAAAGATATCTTGCCTGATAGATACGTCCGAAATAATTGTTGAAGTTTGTTCCATTGCTCTCATAACCTGTGGCATGTGAGAAGATTACATCCGGATATTCATCTGCAAGCTTCTGGCATGTATCCATATATCCCCAGCTTGTTGCAAAAATGATATTGCAGCCTTCCTCAACGCACTCTGTCATTGCATTCTCGATAGCTGTCGTATCAGAATCACTTACGTTATTCTTTCTGATGATCTGATCATCTGAAAGGCCGATGTTCTTCTGCATTCCAATGATACCCTGATCATGTGTATAAGAATATCCGCTTCCTGATGCAGGATCTCCTATATGGATAACTCCTATCTTGATCTTGTCCTTGGCAACTGCAGGCATAACACCCGCCTTTGCTTCTGTTGATGCTGCTTCTGTTGTTGCTGCTACAGTTGATGCTGCAGCTGTGCTCTCTCCAGCCTGTGTTGATGCACTTGTTCCGGCAGGTGCTGTAGAACCGCATCCACAAAGTGATACAGTCATAACGCCGGCAAGCAGCAGACCCATAAATCTTTTCATCTTTCTCCTCCTTAAAATCATCTCATAAGAACAGACATTGACAATTACTGTTTTAATGTAATATAAATCAATCTTATATTCAATACCATTTTTGCCTTTTTTTAAAATAACAATCTTCATTTATATTGAAAACATATGGTGTACATGCTAAAATTGCAGAAAATGCTAGATATGGAGGCAAATAATGATATCAGAACTTTTTAAAACCGGGAAACCGACACTTTCATTTGAAGTATTTCCGCCTAAAAAGACCGAAGACTTTGATTCAGCGCATGAAGTACTTGACAGCATGGCTGCACTTCACCCTGATTTCATAAGCATAACATACGGTGCTGGAGGATCACGTGCCGCGAACACGATAGAACTTTCTTCCTATATACAGAATACTCTTCACATCGATGCACTCGCACACATAACCTGCGTCGGCTGCCGTATCGATTATATTAAGAAGATAGTTGATGATATGAAAAAAAATAACATAGATCAGGTTCTTGCACTTCGTGGGGATCGCCCTCGCGACATGACTGATGAGCAGTATGAATCGCGTGATTTCCGATATGCGTCAGAGATGACAGAATGGCTTAAGAAAAATACTGATTTTGATATTGCAGGCGCATGCTACCCCGAAAAGCACTTTGAAGCACTTGATACAGATACCGATCTACGAAATCTAAAGAAAAAAGTCGATGCAGGAGCATCATTCCTTATCACACAGCTTTTCTTTGATAACGAATTATTCTACAGATTTTTAGGAGCCGCTCGTGAAAAAGGTATATCAGTTCCGATATGTGCCGGGATAATGCCTATCACAACTGCAAAGCAGCTTGGTTCTACAGTAACACTCTCCGGTTCATCTGTTCCAAAGAAGATGGCCGATATCATAGCGAGATTCGGTGACAATCCGGATGACATGCGAAAAGCCGGTACTGATTATGCCATCTCTCAGATACTTGATCTTAAAGCACATGGCATCAAAGACATTCATATATATTCAATGAATAAACCACAGATGACCGCAGAGATAGTAAACGCGATCAGATAAAACACAATTTTCAGTTAACGAACGGGATCAAAGGATTCTCAATCTTGCGATCCCGCAACATTAATTCTATCACGGCATCTGCCGGAGCTTTTCCCTCAAATAATATAAGGTTCACCTGTTCGATTATCGGAAGTTCAACGTCATACTTCTTTGAAAGTTCTAATGCCGCTTTCGCCGAATACACGCCTTCAACGACCTGTTTTACTTCGTCCATCGCTTCCTGCATGCTCTTGCCCTGACCTATAAGTATCCCTGCTCTTCTATTTCTCGAATGCATTGATGCACACGTCACAATAAGATCACCAATGCCTGTAAGTCCGTAGAAAGTCTCTGTCCTGCCTCCCATAGCCAGTCCAAGACGTGATATCTCAGCTATACCGCGCGTTATGAGCGCTGCTTTCGTGTTGTCACCATATCCAAGTCCATCTGCCATACCTGCAGCAAGAGCAACAACATTTTTAAGAGCCGCCCCGGTTTCTATACCAAGCATATCCGGACTTATGTAAACCCGGAACACTTCACTCATAAAGATATCCTGAATATACTTTGCTGTTTTCGCAGTATGTGCTCCAACAACAATCGTAGTAGGAACGCCGCATCCGACTTCTTCCGCATGTGAAGGTCCCGAAAGGACTGCAACGTCCGCCTGTGGAATCTCCTGTTCGATTATCTGTGAAAGGCGCATCTGAGTTCCCTCTTCGATGCCCTTTGCCACATCTACGATCACCTGACCTTTTGAGACAAATCCCTTTATCTGTGAGGCTTCCGCTCTTACATGAGTAGAAGACACCGCCATTACGATCAGATCCTGTCCACGTACAGCGCTCTCAAGATCCTGTGTGTATGTTATCTTTTCAGATATAACGGCGCCTGGTATCTCTGCCTTATTATTGTGATACCATACCGTAACATCATGCCCGTTATTATTAAGAAGTATCGCAAGAGCTGTTCCCCAGCTTCCTGCGCCGATCACTGAAACTTTAGCCATCTCATTCCCCTTTTTCAATCATCATCCTTGCGCTCTCTGATGATGAACCTTATCGGCGTTCCGACAAACCCGAATGTATCCCTGATCTGATTTTCGATATATCTCTGATATGAAAAATGAAAGAGTTCTTTGTCATTTACAAATATGACAAATGTCGGCGGTTTTATCGATGCCTGTGTGATATAGAAAAGTTTAAGTATACGCCCCTTATCTGACGGCGGCTGCTTCATTGCCTTTGCCTGACTGAGTATCTCATTAAGGACACCCGTCTGAATACGCATCGCATGATTTTCGCTGACCGCATCTATCATATCGTAAAGCTTTTCAAGACGCTGACCCGTCTCTGCAGAAATAAAGATTATCTCTGCATAGCTCATAAACGAAAGTGTCTGCCTGATCTTGTTCGTATACTCCTTGACCGTAGAATTATCCTTGTCAGTTATAAGATCCCATTTATTTACCGCGATAATCACTGCCTTGCCCTTGTCATCGGCAATACCTGCGATCTTCGCATCCTGCTCCGTAACGCCGTCTTTCGCATCAATAACAAGAACGACGACATCTGCGCGTTCGACTGCTGTCACAGTGCGGATAATCATATATCTTTCAAGTTCTTCCTTTATCTTGTTCTTACGGCGAAGTCCTGCAGTATCGATAAAGACATAATCTTTACCCTTATGCTTTACTTCTGTATCGACTGCATCTCTTGTCGTTCCGGCGATATCTGAAACTATTACACGATTTTCACCTATAAGTTTGTTTACGATCGATGACTTTCCGACATTTGGCTTTCCTACTATCGCGATATGTATCCTGTCATCATCTTCCGCATCAGTATCCGGTATATCATCGAAATGCGATTTGACCACGTCAAGAAGATCTCCGAATCCCATCTTGTTCACTGCTGAAAGCGGATATGGATCGCCCATCCCAAGATTATAGAATTCATAAAGATCCATCTGAAATTTCTTGAAATTATCATCTTTATTGACTACGAGTATAACAGGTTTTCTCGATTTTCTGAGCATATCCGCAACGCCGTAATCCGCGTCAACAAGACCCTGTTTCAGATCAACTACAAACAATATTATGTCTGCAGTATCCATCGCTATCTGAGCCTGTTCACGCATCTGTGAAAGGATAACGTCATCCGAATCC
>OBMA010002724.1_pt1 | contig 10209 bp, 14 predicted proteins | sample 1539141 | NCBI WGS metagenome assembly OBMA01 (sample SAMEA3991484, study PRJEB22521) | metagenome | biome: anthropogenic terrestrial biome; feature: sewage plant; material: raw primary sludge | place: Sweden | collected 2012-09-26 | reverse complement strand
AACCACCTGATTTATCAGCTTTCATTGTAACCATAAAATCAGCAGGTTTTAAAGATAATCCACCTGAATCATAAGTTAAACCTTTTCCAACCAAAACTATTTTTTTAGTTGCATTTTTTGGTTTATATGATAAATGAATTAACTTTGATTCATGAATTGAAGCTCGTCCAACACTATGCATTGCCATCATTTTATTTTTTTCTAAATATTTTTCACCGTGAACTTCACAAGAAATATTTGCATCTTTTGCTAATTTTTGTGCAATATCAGCCATTACAGATGGATAAAAATCAGCAGGTGCTGTATTTACCATTGTTCTAGTTTTATTTACAGCTTTTGAAATAATTTTTGATTCTTTTAAAATTTTCTCTAAGTTAGGAGTTTTTTCGTTTACAATTAATTCTAATTCAATTTTTCTTTTTTCTTTATCAGATTTATAATCTGTAAATTTATACTCACCAAGTAAAGCACCTTCAACAAGAGCTTTTAGGTTATTTTCTAAAACTTCACAAAGATTTATTTTTGCATTTTTAAATTTTGTTGATTGAAGTTTTCTAATTGCAGTTGCACTTGCAATTGCAATTGAATCATAATCATTTTCTTCATATCCCACATAAATCTTTTTTGATTCTGCTAATAAAACACAAGATTCATCTTTTGCTTTAAAATCAAGTATCTCTAAAATCTCAATATCTTCTAATCCATCAATAGATTTTACAAAAATTATTTCAACATCATTATTAGATATTTGCACACTTTTTTCTACTAAATTAATCTTCATCTTTTTCACCTTTTTTATCTACTTTTTTTGTAGCTTTATTAAAATAATATATTATAGTTCCACCAAAAATAAGTCCAATTGGAAGTGCAAAATACCAATGGTCTTTTACCCAATCTAAAACTATTAAAATCTCATTACCAAAATACCAAACAGGAACAATAGTCAATGCCGCCCAAACCCAAGCTGATATAAGATTTATAAATGCAAACATCTTAGCATCATATCTTGTAAGTCCTATAGAAATAGGAATTATTGTTCTCATTCCATACATATATCTTTGAGCAAAAATTATGGGCCAGCCATATTTTTGTAACAAAAGATGTGCAAAAGCAAACTTTCTTCTTTGCCCTTTAAACTTTTTATGTACATAATCTTTATTAAATCTTCCGATATAAAAATAAATCTGATCACCCACAAATCCACCAAGTCCAGCTACAAATATTGCGATATATAAATTCATATGACCCGAATGAGATAATAACCCAGCCATTATAAGTCCAGCTTCCCCTTCAAGTATTCCCCATGCAAAAAGTATAATATATCCATGTTTTTTCAATAAATAAACAAACTTTTCTTCAAGTCCATCAACGGGGGCATAATATAAATTGTATGCTAAAAATGAAAAAAATATCACTATTAAAAATGCAAATATTTTTCCAGAATAAGGCTGAATTTTTCTAAAAAGTTCTTTCATAACTCTCCTTACTCATCAAATTTCAATAAACTCTTTGCTTGTACCATATCTTTATCACCACGACCTGATAAATTTATAATAACAATTTTATCTTTTAATTTATCTTTTGCTTTTTTTAAATATGCAATTGCATGAGCTGATTCAAAAGCTGGGATTATTCCCTCACGTCTGCTTAACCATACAAAAGCATCAAGAGCCTCTTTATCAGTTATTGAGTCATAAGAAACTGTTTTATTATCTTTATGGAAAGAATGTTCAGGACCAATTCCTGGATAATCAAGTCCAGCACTAAATGAATGTGCTTCAATTACTTGTCCATCTTCATCTTGAAGTAAATATGAACATTGACCATGTAAAACTCCTGGGCTTCCTTTTTCAAGTGAACATCCATGTTTATCAGTATCAAGTCCTAAACCACCAGCTTCAATTCCAATACATGTTACACTAGAATCTTCTAAGAAGTGTGAAAACATACCAATAGCGTTTGATCCACCACCAATACAAGCTACCACATAATCAGGAAGTCTTCCTTCTTTTTCTAAGATTTGTTTTCTAGCTTCAAAACCAATAACAGCTTGAAAATCTCGCACCATCATAGGATATGGATGAGGCCCTGCAACTGTTCCAATTATATAAAAAGTGTCACGTGCATTTGTAACCCAATATCTAATAGCATCATTCATAGCATCTTTTAGAGTTTTACTTCCACTTTGAACAGCAATTACTTTTGCTCCTAAAAGTTTCATTCTAAATACATTTAGCTCTTGTCTTTCAACATCTTTTGCACCCATAAAAATAGTACATTCTAAACCCATAAGTGCTGCAATTGTAGCAGTTGCAACGCCATGTTGCCCTGCTCCTGTTTCTGCTATTACTTTTGTTTTACCAAGTTTTTTTGCAAGTAATCCTTGAGCTATTACATTATTTATTTTATGAGCACCCGTATGATTTAAATCTTCTCTTTTTAAATATACTTTTGCACCTATTTCATCACTTATGTTTTTAGCAAGATATAAAGGATTTTCTCGACCTACATAATCTTTTAATAGATAATTAACATCAGCCCAGAACTCTTTATCAAATCTATATTTCTTATATTCTATTTCTAATTCTTTTAAAACTGGCATTAAAGTTTCAGGTACATACTGACCACCAAAAATACCAAACTGACCCTTTTCATCTGGATCAAATATACTTGGTTTTGGAATATAATTACTCATTTATCTTTCTCTTTTATATTAAATTTCTAATACAGAATACACAGGTGCAACTTCTTCTAGTTTTTTTGCACCATTTAAAATATGTATATTCATTAAAAAACACATTTCAACTAAATTTACATCTAATTTTTTTATCAAAGTAGCAGCTGCAAATGCAGTTCCACCACTTACAATAATATCATCAATTAATAAAACATTTACATTTTTTTGATTATTAAAAGCATCAAGATGAAGTTCTACTTCATCAAAGCCATATTCTAATTCATATTTTTCACATACAGTTGTACTAGGTAATTTTCCTTTTTTTCGAACAGGAACAAAACCAACTCCTAATCTATCAGCAAGTGCGGCTCCAAATATAAAACCACGTGAGTCAATTCCAGCAATATAATCAAGATTATATGATTTATATCTATCTTCTAAATGATCCATCAAAAGTTTAAATGCATCTTTGTTATTTAATAAAGTTGTAATATCTTTGAAAATAATCCCAGCTTTTGGAAAATCATTAATACTTCTAATTGAATCTAATAATATTTTTTTATCATTTTCATTTAACATCTTATTCTCACTCAAATTAAGTCCTTTATCCTTTACTTACAAAAGTAAATTATTCTATCTAAATAATTATTATGATTTTATGATGTTTTTAAAATATTTAAGAATAAATTAAATATAATCAATAAAATTATTAAAGGCTAGTTGTGCGCTATATTCTGCTATTGCTTATTATTATAAATCTATATTCCCTTGAACTTCAAAAACCAAAAATTTATGATAAACAAAAACATGAAATAAAAGATTGGTTTATGAGTGAAAAACTTGATGGAATAAGAGCTTATTGGGATGGAAAAGATTTATATACAAAAAATGGCAATAAGATTTATGCTCCCTCTTGGTTTTTAGAAAAGTTCCCAAAATTTGAACTAGACGGTGAATTATGGAGTAAAAGAGATGATTTTGAAAATATACAAAACATAGTATTAGATATAAATCCATCTTCAAAATGGAAAGAATTAACATATAATATCTTCGAAGTACCAAATAGCAAAGGTAATTTTGAAGAAAGATTATCAATAATAAAAAATTATCTAAATAAAAATCCAAATAATTATATAAAAATTATTCCACAAATTATATGTGAAAATCAAGAACATTTAGAATCATATTTACAAGAGTTACTAAATAAAAAAGCTGAAGGAATAATAATAAAAAATCCAAATATAAACTATTTTGCAGGAAGAAGTGAGGAGATTTTAAAAGTAAAAAAATTTGAAGATATGGAAGGGGAAATAATAGGACATAATTATAAAGATAATAAATTCAAAAGCTTAAAAGTGAAGATAGAAAATAATGTGATTTTCAATTTAGGAGGTGGATTTTCAGATAATGAAAGACTGAATCCACCTAAATTAGGAGATATCGTAACTTTTAAATACTATGGTTTTACAAAAAATGCAAAACCAAAGTTTGCTTCTTTTTTAAGAGTTAGAAAAAAAGAATAATATATCAATACAATTCATAAGTAGTCGTAGCTAATCCAGAAGCTATTAATTTCACACAAATATTATTTGTGTTTTTATCATCCATCGTTAAAACTAAAGTTTTACTTCCTGTATCTGCTGTTATTATCTCTAATGATAAACAAGCATTTTTATCACTAATCTTTGTATCAGTTGAAGTCCAATTTGTACTATTTACACTCATAGCATCACTTATTTTTGTAATCTTTTGATTTAATAAATAATAACTTTGTATAGAAGAAATAGCTGTAGTAACATCTCTTTTTAAAGTAGAAACTAAAGCGCTATCTTTAGTATCCATATACTTAGGAACAGCAAAAGAAGCAACAATACCCAAAATAACAATTGCGAAAATCAATTCTAAAAGAGAAAATGCAGATTTCATAAACAAGCCTTTATAATAAGATAAAAAATTATAAATTATTATTTCTTAAAATAAGATTATTAATTATTAAGTTGATGATTAAATTCTGGAACTATTTCCTTTAATTTTGAAATTTTATCTTCACAAACTAATAATTCATTTATTTTTTGGTTTAAATCATCAATATCAAAATATGTAGGATTTGCAACAGTAATCGACTCATAATCTGTATTTTTATCACTATCATTAATAAGTAACTCTTCGTACAGCTTTTCGCCAGGTCTTAATCCACAGAATTCTATTGAAATATCATCTCTACCACTTAATTCAATCATTTTTTTAGCTAAATCAACAATTTTAATGGGTTCTCCCATATCAAGTATAAAAATTTCTCCACCTTTTCCAATACTTGCAGCTTGTAACACGAGTTCACAGGCTTCTGGAATTAACATAAAATATCTTGTAATATCAGGATGAGTAACTGTAATATTTTTTCCTAACTCAATTTGTGATTTAAACTTTGGAATTACACTTCCACTACTTCCTAAAACATTTCCAAATCTAACGGCTACAATCTCAGTTTTTTCACTTTTAACGTTTTGAGCATATAATTCACAAATTCTTTTTGTTGTCCCCATTACATTTGTAGGACGAACTGCTTTATCAGTAGAAATCAAAACAAATTTTTCTACACCATATTTTATTGATATATCAATACAGTTTTTAGTTCCAATAATATTATTTGAAATTCCTTCTAAAATATTATCTTCTACTAATGGTACATGTTTATATGCTGCTGCATGAATTACTATTTGGGGTCTATATTTTTCAAAAGTTTTTTCTAAAAATTCAGTTTTTCTAACTGTTTGCATAACAGAAACTATATTTGCGTCTTTTAACTCTTCTGTTATTTGATATAAATTAAATTCACTATGATCAAGTAAAATAAGTTGTTTTGCACCAAAGATATTACATTGTCTACTTATTTCACTTCCAATACTTCCTCCTGCACCTGTGATTAGGACTATTTTGTCTTTGATAAAGTTTTGGATTTTTCCCTTATCTAAATCTTTTGGATGACGTGCTAATAAATCTTCAACTCCTATATCTTTTAATTCTTTTCTATCATTAGAAGATAAAGTATTGATTATTTTTATATCGTTTATTTCAAGTTCACTTAAAACCTCATATATCTCCACTAATCTTTTTTGAGAATAATCTTTTGCAATTATTACAGATTCTATACTTTTTGTTTTTATAACTTTTTTTAAATCTTCGAATTTATACACTTTTAGGTTTAAAATATAAGTTCCTATAAGCAATTCACTTCCATCAATAATTGCTACAGGAGTATATTCTAAATTTTTTTTATCATGTAATAAACTATTTATAGAAGAATTCGCACCAATAATCAAAGTATTTTTATATTTTGTATTTTTACTACTTTCTAAAATAATTCTTTTTGAAAGCCTAAGAATCGAAATAAATACCAAAGATAATAAAAAATCTATTATGATAATACTTCTAGCAAGTGGAGAAAGTTGTTCTTTAAATAATAAAAATATAATAAAAAATATACCATAAACCATTACATGTGCAATTAAAATCTTTTTTACTTCATATAAAGAAAAGAATCTCCAAGCCGTTCTATAAAGTCTAAAATAAACAAATACTGCTATTTTTAATAAAAGCAAAAATATAAAAATTGAGAAAAAATTATCTATAAAATTTGTTGGTATTTGAAAGTTAAATCTCAGATTATATGCAAAATACAAAGTACAAAGGGATATTAAAGTATCACTTAATAGAAAAAATAAGATTCTTTTTAGTGGAGATGGAGTTAATAACAAAACAATCCTTATTTAATAAAGTTTAATATTATAGTTAAATGGTGATGAAAAACTATTGAAATTTGATAATCTTTTATCACCTTCTGAGAGTATTTCTAAGTCTTTTGGAATTTTCCAATCAATAGCTAAATTTTCATCGTCATATTTAATACCAATACTCTCACCTGATGCAAAATATCTATCAATTTTTATTAAAACAATGGCATCTTCACTTAAAACTGAAAACCCATGTAAAAAACCTTTTGGAACAAACAATTGTTTTTTATTTTCGCTACTTAATTCCACACCTATTGATTTTCCAAAAGTAGGACTTCCTGCTCTAAAATCAACGGCAACATCAAGTATTTTACCACTTAAAACACTAATTAGTTTTGATTGAGAAAAATTTGGTGTATTTGTATGCAAACCTCTGATAACACCATAATTGTTATATAAAACATTATCTTGACAAAAATTAACTTCAAAGCCTAAAAAGTTATCAAAGGTCTCTTTTTTATAAGATTCATATACAAATCCACGATTATCGTTATTAACTTTGGGTTCACAAAGAATTACGTCTTTAATTTCAAGTCTTGAGTATTTCATATTAATATAGCTCTTTTTTCATATCATCTGTTCTACTTCCAAAAAGATAAATATTTACATTTCCAAAACTATCATAAATAGCCTCTTTTATTTTATCTATAATTATTTTTTCTAGTCTCATTTTAAATACTTATTTGCGAATTTTAAAGAATTAAAATAGTAACTTTCAAGTTTTTCAAAACTATCAATACAAAATTTTAAATCCATCAATGCCTCTTCTAACTCTTCTGGATAATCATGTTCTAATTCATTTCTAACTTCTCTTAATTCAATCCAGTTTTCAAGGCTATCAATAATCTCTTCTTTTTCTATGTAATACAATACTTCACTCATTTTTGAACTATTAATTCCTGCTACATCAAGAAGTAAAGAAAATATTTTCGCTCCTAAAAAATCTTGTATAGAACTAAATCTTTTTAAATAAGCATCTAATATTGCTTTTTCTTCAGGTTTTAAAGTATTAAATATAAATTGTTCATATATATTTTTATTCAATAAAATTTGATCTATTAAAAGTTTATAATCTTTTAATGCTTCATAGTGTTTTGACAATTTTTCAAATCTTTTTTCTAAAATTAGTTTTGTGTCATTCTCTCGCATAATACACCTACATTAAATAATAATTTTTAGTATTGATTATATCATAGATATATTTCATTCAAATGCTTTTTTACTATCAACAAATTTCATTGTTAAAATCAAAAGTATCAAAGCAAAAACAAAAGCTATAAAAATATTTGATACAAAATAAACAATAGCAAATAAAATAAGATTTATGCCAATCGAATAATTTGTAACTTTAAAATGACTCCATCCGCTTTGAGTAAGTCTTTGATAGGCGTGTTTTTTATGTGCTTGAGATAATTTTTCTTTATTTCGTTTTCTTCTTACTAAAGTCAAAGTTGCATCAAACCAAAAAAGAGCAAATAATATTATCCATATCCAAAAATTAGTCGCTTCTTCATTTGCATAATAAATAGTAAAAATAGCGATGTTGTATCCTAAAAGTGTACTTCCAACATCTCCCATAAATATTTTTGCTTTATTCCAATTCCAATATAAAAATCCTAAAACTGCAACGCCTAAAACCAAAAAATGATTTCCACCAAATAAAACAAAACCTGCAAGTGCTAAAAACACTGCTTCACTTCCTGCATAACCGTTTATTCCATCTAAAAAGTTGTAAAGATTTATAAACCAAATAATCATAAAAAATGCAAAGACATTTGTCAAAATAGGATTTTGTATATCAAATATTCCAAAAGTAAGAGTTTCAAATCCACCTAAAAAATATAATCCACCAATTGCAACTGTAGCTTGAATTATAAGCCTTAATTTAGGGCTTAATTCATAAATATCATCAAAAAAACTAACTATACTTATAATAGCACCAAAAAGTAAAGCATAAAATAAACTAGGCTCTATTTCACCAATAAAATATAGATAGACTAAACCTATAAACCATGTAATACTTAGTGCAATTCCTCCACCATGAGGAGTTGGAGTTGTGTGTGAACTTCTTTCATTTACTGAGGCAACCAAAGATTTTTTAATCATATAATTTTTTATGAAATATGTGAATGAAAACGAGATTAAGAATAAGATTAAGTAAACCATTAGTAGTGAAACCTGCAAGATACTATAGAAATATAACTTTCACTAACTTCATATATCAATCTATGTTCATCACTTATTCTTCTCGACCAAAAACCACTTAATTCATATTTTAATGGTTCTGGTTTACCAATACCCTCAAATGGTTCTCTTTTTATATCTTTTATTAGTTGATTGATTTTTTTTAAAATCTGCTTATCTGTGTTTTGCCAATACATATATTCTTCCCAAGCTTTATCTGAAAATATTAAATTCATTCAATTAACTCTTTTTGAGTAAATTTACCTTCTCTTAATTGTTTTATAGATTCTTGTAAATTTTTTGCATTATTCTTATTGCTTAATAAATAGTTTGTTTCTTTTATAGAATTGTATTCACTAAAAGGTATTACTACAACATTTTCTTTACCTTTTCTATGAATAATCACTTCATCATTATCATTATAAACAGCATCAAATATTGCTTTAAAATTATTTCTAGCTTCTGTCATACTTACTACTTGCATATTTATTCCTTACATTATTTTGTACATTATACAATACAGTTTATTATAATAAATTGTATTTCTTATAAAATTCTTCACTAGTTAAAATTTTCATATCTTTACATAAAAATTTATACATTATATCTCATGCTCAATAAACTCTTTTGTTGTCATAATTTTGATACCACAATCATAAAAATTTTTATCATTTGTTATCAAATAGCCGCAGCCATTTTCTTTAGCACAAAGACATTGCAAAATATCTTCTAAATCTATGTTTTTTTCAATTGCTAATTCAATACCACTTTTTATCACTTCTTTTTGCAATAGTTTTGAATAGTTAACATTTTCCATAATTCTTTTGCTTCATGATGTTCGGGTCTGTTTGCTCCTATAATATCAAGTAAAATATTTGCATCTAAAAAAACTAACTTATTCCCCATATTTTTCTTGCCCTATTTGTTCTCTTATTTGTTTATCACTAAGATGAACAAATCTCTCTTCAATATGAACACTACCTGCAAACTTTTCTATCTCATCAAGTTTTTCTTTCATCTCTTTAGATATTTTTTCTTCTAAAAAAGCTTTAAATTCGTCGGCATATTTTGGAGATACAAAAAGACCTTTGTATTCATGGGTTTTTTTATCTTCTACCTCAAGATAATCATAACCATCTAATATATTTGAATTTCGCACAAGTTCTCTTATTCCAATTTTCATTGTCATTTTGTATCCTTTGTTCTCTTTTTTAGCTTTGTATTTGATAAATTTGAAAGATTCAACATAAAATTTTTCAAGTTCATTATTATCAGGAGTTAATACCAACCATCTAAAACCAATATTATTTTTAAATTTAAAACTAAGAGATAAGCAAAAAGAGATTAAATATTCAGATATTTTTTGATTATCTAAATCACTATATGTGATTTTTCTATATTTTTCTACCACATGGATATAATCTATATTTACGCAAGGGATATTATCTATTTTAGTTGTTCCAAGTCCTACAAAACCATATATTTCATCATCAAAAGTCAAACAATACACTACAGTATCACCTTTTTGACAACTTTTTGATAAAAGTTTTATAAATT
>OBMA010002723.1_pt1 | contig 10209 bp, 14 predicted proteins | sample 1539141 | NCBI WGS metagenome assembly OBMA01 (sample SAMEA3991484, study PRJEB22521) | metagenome | biome: anthropogenic terrestrial biome; feature: sewage plant; material: raw primary sludge | place: Sweden | collected 2012-09-26 | reverse complement strand
AGTCCCATTCCGAACCTGGAAGTCAAGCACTTCATCGCCGATAATACTGCCGGGTCCCCTGGTGGAAACGTAGGCCGCTGCCAGCTCTTGAGTTTTTACATTAAGCTTTTTTCTATCCGAACTTTTTCAAGTTCTCTTAGAAAGAAGCTTTTTTTTTAGCTTCACTTTTTACTTGTTCGCTTTCTTTCTTTATTAATCCCTTTATCTTTTATTATTTTTCTTATGATATAATCGCCATTATATTTTGAGGACAGCAATTGAATAATAATCCAAATAATCCATTACATGGTATAAAATTAGAAACAATTTTAAATAAGTTAGAAGAGTATTATGGTTGGGAAGAGTTGGGTTACAAAATTAATATTAGATGTTTTAATTTTGAACCCTCTATAAATTCTAGTTTAAAGTTTTTAAGAAAAACCCCGTGGGCTAGACAAAAAGTTGAAAAATTATATTTAGATACATTTAAATAAATAGGATAATTAATGATAAAAAAAATAGATACAAATAGTGATGAATTTCAAATTGAATTTGAGTTAACAAAACAATTTACTGATAATGTTTTAAAAGAACATGGATTGATGTACAATCCTGATGATGAAGTAAATGAATCAATTCAAATGGGTTTAACAAGAAATAAATTAATTTATGGAAAAAGATTCTGTCCATGTTTTATGGTAATTGGCCAAACAACTCAAGAACAAGATAATAGTGAAAATAGACTTTGTCCTTGTATTCCTGCTTTAACAAATGAAATTCCAACAAAAGGTTCATGCCACTGTGGAATTTTCTGTACTAATGAAAAAGCTTTAGAAATATCAAAAGAAAATAATCTACATGATGCCATAGCAACTCATTCAAGAGGTTTGACAAAAGAAGAGTGTGAAAAGATATTAACAAAAGTAGAAGTAAATGCAATTGAATTGGAATCTTTATTGGAAGCTAGAGATTTAGGGTTTATCGATTTTAATTTAGTTGATACAAGAGAATGGATGGAATGGGTTTCTAATAGAATCAAAGGTACAGATTATTTAATTCCAACAACATCTTTTTATGATGCTTTAGAACCAATTATGAGTAAAAAAAATACACCAGTAGTTGTTTATTGTTTAAGTGGTAGTAGAAGTGCTTATTGTCAAAGAATAATGAAAGATATGGGATTTAAATCAGTTGCAAATTTAGATTATGGGATTTCATCTTATGGTGGCGAAAAAGAAAGAGGAGATGTTTAATTAAAACATCTTATTAATGTATCCTAATCATAGGATACATTCTCTTTAAAATCATCAGAATATTTCTTTAGTAAATGCATAGTTGAAATGAAAAATGTAACCATTGCAGGACCTATTATCATCCCCCAAAAACCAAAAGTTGAAAGACCTGCTACTATAGAGAAAAAAATCAAAAGTTCATTTAAACTAGTTGGTGTTTTTACTACTTTTTGATTTATATATTTTATAATCATAGGTTTTATAAATGTATCAGCAATAATAGAAATTACAATAATTGAATAAGCAGCAATAATAATAGCATTTGTTGAAGAACCAGTGGTTGCTTCATATACTACAATTGGAAGCCACATTATTACTCCCCCAACTACTGGAATTAAAGATGCAAAACCATATAAAACTCCAAATAATAATCCATCATAACCAAAAGAAGTTAGAAAAATACCAAATAAGAATCCTTCAAATATTGCAGTAATTAAAATTGAGTATAAAACTACAGTCATTACATTTGAAGATTCATGAAATAAAATTATTGAATCTTCATTTTTAATTGGTAATAGATTTTGTATAAAAGTTGCAATAGATGAAGAATAAAGTGTAAAGAAAAAGAAAAATATTAATATCATTACAATATCAATCATAAATGTCGCAGAGTTTTTACCTAAATATGCACTAATTGAAAATATATTTTCAACAGTTTTTCCAACATCAATTTTTGATGTAATATCATTTAGTGAAGTTTTCAGGAAAGGTAATTCTTTTGATAAATTTTGTATAAATATTTTCATTTCATCTAAAGTACTAATTAATGTTTGTTGATCAACTTGATTAAAAAAGTTAGCAAATGAAAAAATACAATACACAAGAGGTACAAAAAATAGAGATGTTAGCATTATTGTCATTATTGAAGTGGAAATTATTCTACTTTTTAATTTTTCTTCTAAAATTAAAGTCAAAGTACTTGTAGCAATTGCAAGTAATGAAGCCACACAAATTGCTTTTAAAAATGGATTAAAAAGTTCCACCATAAAAAAAATCATAACAATTGCAATTGCAATTAAAAAATATGTTGCTTTCAAAATAATTTTCCTTGACTTAAATCTGAATCTAATTTTTCACTGTTTGGATATGATAATCTAAACATTTCGTATGTTTTTAAAGATGCAACTCTTCCCCTTGCTGTTCTTTCAATATATCCATTTGCAAGTAAATATGGCTCAATTGCATCTTCAATTGTTCCTTCATCTTCACTAAGAGCTGCTGCCATGGTTGAAAGTCCCATTGGTTTTCCCCTATTTGAGATGAGTAATTCAAGTAGATTTATATCCATTTCATCAAAACCACTTTCATTTACACCTAATTCATCTAATGCGTATTTACATCTTGAAAGATGAATATGGTTTTCATTTTCTACTTCTGCAAAATCTCTTACTCTTTTTAAAAGTCTTAGAGCTACCCTTGGAGTACCTCTACTTCTTCTTGATATTTCAAATGCTGCATCATTCTCACATGATTTTGAGAGTTTAAATGCTGCTTTTTGAATAATTTTCGATAATTCATCTTGATTGTAAAATTGCATTCTAAAATGCATTCCAAATCTTTCTCTTAAAGGATTTGATAACATTCCTGCACGAGTAGTTGCTCCAATTAATGTAAATCTTGGTAAATCAATTTTTACAGTTTGTGCAGCTGGTCCTGAGCCAATTATAATATCTAATCTATAATCTTCCATTGCTGGATAAAGTATCTCTTCCACTGTGGGAGAAAGACGATGGATTTCATCAATAAATAAAATATCTCCCTCTTCAAGGTTTGTTAGAATTGCAGCTAAATCACCACTTTTTTCAATCATAGGTCCAGCTGTCACTTTGATGTTTGTATTCATCTCATTTGAAATAAGATAAGAAAGTGTAGTTTTCCCAAGACCAGGAGGTCCATAAAAAAGTATATGGTCTAGTGCTTCTTTTCTTTTTTTACTTGCTTCTATAAATACTTTTAGATTTTTTTTGATTTTTTCTTGACCTATATAATCATCCCAATTTGAGGGTCTTAGACTTACTTCGGTATTATCTTCTTCAAAAGATACTGACTCAACTTCTACTAATCTTTCCATTTTAATATTCTTCTTCTTTTGATGGAAATGAACTATCTTGAACATCATTTCTATACTGATTTACAGCTTCTTTTACTAATTCAGCACCATTTAAATAGTGTCTTACAAATTTTGGTTTAAATTCTTCAAAAAATCCTAACATATCAGACCAAACTAAAACTTGACCATCTGTAACATTTCCAGCTCCAATTCCAATTATTGGAATATTTACAGCTTCTGTGATTTTAATTGCCACATTACTCATAACACCCTCAACAACAATAGCAAAAGCTCCTGCTTTTTCAACAGCAATGGCATCTTCTATTAGATGTTTTTCATCTTGATGAGTTTTCCCTCTAACTTTATATCCACCCTCGCTTCTAACATATTGTGGCATTAATCCAATATGTCCCATAACAGCGATTGAATTAGAAGTTAAATGTTTTATAATATCCGCTTTATCTGCTCCACCTTCAATTTTAACAGCAGCAGCTTTTGTCTGTCTGTAAACTTCTATACAATTTTTTAAAGCTTCATCTTTATTTATATAAGTTCCAAAAGGCATGTCTGTAATTACAAAAGCTTTTGGTGCACCAGTACAAACCGCATTTGTGTGATAAATCATTTGTTCTAAAGTTGCTGAAAGAGTGTCATTTTTTCCTGCAAAACTCATATTTAAACTATCACCTACAAGTATCATATCAGCTATCTCTTCAAATAGTTTTGCAAAAAGTGCATCGTAAGCTGTAATTACTGTAAGTTTTTTATTGTTTTTTGAATTTTTAATTTTTGTGATATTCATTTTTTCAAAATCATTTTTTATAATACTCATCTAAAACCTTAATAAATTTATTTGTATTTAGTATTGATTATATCAAAATATAAGTTATTCTAAGGATTTGTTTTATAAATAAAGATGAATTTTGTTAAAATAAAGCCAAATATAAAATAGGATTTTTTTTAATGAAACAAAATGATAAAAAGCTAGTTGGATACATCACTTCATCTCTTCCAAATAACAATTTTACAATAGATTTAGCGTATAGTATGAAAGAAGCAGGAGTTGATACACTTGAACTTGGAATTCCATTTTCAGATCCAGTTGCTGATGGTCCAGTTATTGAAAAAGCAAACTTAATAGCTTTAAATAATGGTTTTAAATTAAAAGATTTATTTGAAGTTTCTTCAAAAATAGCAAAAGATATAGATACTTTATGGATGGGATATATGAATCCATTTTATCATTTTGGAATGGAAAAATTCTTACAAAATGCAGAACAATTTGGGATAAAAGGGACAATAATTCCTGATTTACCTTATGAAATGGCTCAAAACTTTGAAGATTTATTTAAAAAATATAATAAAGCAAATATCTCTTTTGTTGCACCAACTGATAGTGAAGAAAGAATTAAACAAGTAGTTACAGAGTCACAAAAATTTATTTATATGGTCGCTTATGCTGGAATTACAGGAAGTGGACAAAAAGAGGATTTATCAAAAATTATTGAAAATGTAAGAAAATATTCTAATACACCTTTATATATTGGTTTTGGTGTTGATGAAAACAGTTGTAAAGAAAAAATTATTGGTGTTGATGGAGTTATTGTTGGAAGTGCATTTGTAAAACATATTATTGATGATAGTTTATCAAATGATGAAAAAATCAAAAAAATCTCTGCAATTGCAAAAGAGATAAAAGAAAAAATAAACGAATAATTATGCAAATACTCAACCAAGATATTGAATTTTTAGAAGAGAATAGAAGTTGTTCTTATTTTGAAGATAGAATATCTGATATTAGATATAGATATATTTACTCTTGTTCAGCTTCAGGTTATCAAGATATGTTAGAGCGAGGTTGGAGAAGATTTGGAAGAATGCATTTTGTTCCAGAATGTAAAACTTGTAATAAATGTGTTTCAATGAGAATAGATGTTGCAAACTATAAATTTTCTAAATCTGAAAAAAGAGTAATAGCAAAAAATAAAGATACGAAACTTTATATAAGACCACCATCTCTTACGATGGAGCATTTAAATCTTTATGATAAGTATCATAGATTCATGAATGATAAAAAAGATTGGCCTTATACTCCTATTGAACCTGATGATTATATGAAATCTTATGTTGAAGCAAAAGAAGAATATGCAAAAGAGTTTTTATATGTTAGAGATGATAAATTAATTGGAGTTGCTTTAGTTGATATTTTACCAAATTCAATTTCGGCAATTTATTGTTATTATGATCACTCTTACGCTGATTTATCTATAGGTAAATTTTCAATATTAGCACAAATTAAAATAGCAAAAGAGTTAAATATTCCTTATATATATTTGGGTTATTGGATAAAAGACCATTTTTCAATGGGATATAAAGAAGCCTATAATCCTTTTGAAATCTTGGATAATAGAGCTACACTTAATGAAACACCTATATGGAAAAAAAATGAATTATAATATAGTGATTATAATAAGCTTGTTCTTTTGTGCTACAATTTCTTTGTTTATTAGTTATTATATAACAAAATTTTTATTAGCCGAAGAAAGAAAAAAAATGATTAAATATGTAGTTCCTTTTTTATTAATTATAAATATTGCATTATTTGCAGAGGAAAAAGAGCCTTATAATCCAAATGTAGATTGTTTAATATTAGAAGATGAAAATTCAATAATATGTAAATTTGAAATAATAAGAGCGGATAAAGAACAGCAAATTATTATTCATTGGGTTAGTCCAACAGGTGAAGTTTCAAGAACAAGAGAAATGTTAATTCCAGCTGGAGATAGTTCTGCTTACGATTATAGATATTTAGATGGTCGTGAAGGTGGAAAATGGGATTTTAAAATAATTTATGAGGGAAAAGAGTATATCTCTAAATTTGAATTAAAATAAGTAAGAGTAAAAAACTCTAATTTATTGGAGTTAATAATATATTACTATCATTTTTAAGTGTGATTTACTATTGATATATCAGATTAACTAATATTATATCTCATAAGTAAATTCTATTTTAGAAGCTTTATTTAATCTTAAGACTATTTTACTTGATAAATATCAACATTTGTAAATTTTTGTTAACTTTAGATATACTAAATTGCTATAAAATTTTTAAGGGTGAATTTGAATGTTAAATGAAAATAGTGCTGAAGAAATAATCAATGAATTAAAAAGAATTGTTAAACAAAAAGGCTTGAAATATACTGAACAAAGAGAAGTTGTTCTTAGTATTTTATTACATGCAAAAGAACATTTAACTGCTGAAGAAGTATATAATCAAATAAAAAAAGAACATGCAGATTCAAATATTGGAATTGCCACTGTATATAGAGCACTCTCTTTTTTAGAAGAAGTAGATTTAATTACTTCAATTACTTTTGGTACAGATGGGAAAAAATATGAGAGTAATTCAAAATCTCATCATGATCACCTAATTTGCACTACTTGTGGGAAAATTGTTGAATTTATGGATGATGATATAGAAAAAAGACAAGATAAAATTGCTAAAAAAAATAACTTCAAAATTAGTAGTCACTCTATGCAGTTGTATGGAATTTGTGAAAATTGCCAGAAGTAAATTAAGAGAGTTACTCTTAATTTACTTTTTTTATAAAATATCACCTTTAATATTATCTATCCAATTAGTAATTCTTTCATCTGTTAAATCACTTTGATTATCTTCATCTATTGCTAATCCAACAAATTGATTGTTTTTTTGAGCCTTTGAAGAATCATGATAATAACCATCTACTGATGTAAAACCAATAACTTTTGCAGTACTTTTAGCTACTTGTTCATAAAGTATTCCCATTGCACTACAAAATTCATCACTATAACTTTCTTGGTCACCTAAACCAAAAAGAGCAATAGTTTTATTTGATAAATCTAATTTACAAAAATCACTCCAAGCATCTTCCCAATCATCATTTAATTCTCCATCTCCCCATGTTGAGCTACCAAGAATTAATTTATCGTATTCATTGATTTTTTCTATTTTTGTGCCAGCTAAATCAAAAACCTGAATGTCATTTAGTGCGGCTGAAATTTTATTTGCTATTTCTTCTGAATTTCCTGTACTACTTGCAAAAAATATTGCTGTTGCCATTTATATACTCCTTTAAATAATATTAATTTTTTATTGTTGATCTTAATGAGTAAGGAATTGCTTTAATTTGATACTCTTCATTTTTAAGTTCATCTACGAAAACAGGAATTTGTTTTGTAAATTCATTGTTTTTTGGATAAGCCAAATAGATTTGATAATATTCACCTTTTTTAATTGATTTTATTGCATCTTCTAACTCATCTTTTATATTTGGTTTTTTTACTTCAATATCTTTCCATGAAGTATAAATTTTAAGACCAACAAAATCTTCAGATTTTATACATATAGAATCACCTAAATCCACAACAGTTTTGTCACTATGAAGTTTTTTTATTTTTTTTAATACAAATTCATGAAACAATAAATGTTTATCAATAAGTAGTTGCATTTTATTATTTATAAAACAATGTGATATAAGTTTTGCAACAGGAAGTAGATTTTTATTTGAAATGAAAATAGGTTTTTTATTTGGATTTAAATAATTATTAATTATCTTTGTTGATTTAACACATAAATTAAAGCTAGTTATATTTTGTTGTTTAGATTTTTTTATAAAACTAAATGGCATTAAAGTAGCTATTTTATAAGAAAAAGCCTTCGATAATGAATACTTTGCTAATTCTTTTTGTTCATATTTTGAAAATTGACATGAACATTTAAAAATATTATTACTTAGATTTAAAAATAGTTGTCTTAATCTTATTGTTGAATTAAATTCATCGAAATCTTTTGGTAAAAATTCTTTATTTTCATCGAATCCTATAAAATTATTACTTAACATTTTAAATCTCCAGTACAATTTGCATAACAATTATTGCAATCTTTAATACCCATGATTTTTACATATTCTTCATATACGCAAGAAATAGATCTTTTTGTACAGATGAAAGGAATATTTTTCTTTTTAGCTTTACTTCTATATTTAAGCATTGTATTGTGATTTAAAAAAGATGTAATCATCAAAATACAAGCTGTATCTTGTGGAATCTTTTTTTTCGGTGCTGAAGACTTTTTTCTTGCATCCCAATGATTTATTGTTTTTGCACCTAAACTTTCTAACATAGAAGATATTTGTGTTATTTGATCTCCACCTATAATTAATACACTCATTTTAAATCCTTTTATTTTAACAAGTGCAACCAGTTGGTTTTACTAAGTCATTTTTATTTTTTATTTCAAAACAGTTTATCATTTTAAATCCTTTATACTGATAATCATTATTGAAATAATATAAAATGTAAGCTTAATTTTGTATTAAAAACAATAATCATTATCATAATAAAGTAATTGTGAATTTGTTTTGAAAATATCAGGATTTAAAATAGGTGGGAGGGTTTGTTTTTGTATGGAAGGAAGGAAATTATAACTAGGGAAATTCCTAGTTAAAAAATTAAACATTTACTTTTTTGAGTTCTCGAATAATTAAAGCTATATCTTTTGAATATCTTTTTGCTTCATTGCTGTCATATTTCCAACCAGCATTATAACTGCTCCATACTTTTGTCCAATCATTATTATGAACTTTTTGCCAATATGTAAGCTCATCAATTGCATTTTTTGTTGCAAATTGGAAATCAGAAATAAGTTTCATTGCAAGAACATTTCTATTCCATGAAGTATCTTTTGCATTTTCTCTACTAATTACTGTTTTTATATTTGCTTGGTACATACCATAATCTTTTGTATCTACATTCACTAGGTATTTACCTACTCTTGATTCTTTAATAGCAATAGCCATTAAAGAGTAGCTTAAACCTTGATCTTTACCATGTTCTTTTATCTCTTTTAGAATTTGTATATCTTGTGGCGTTAGGTCTTTTATGTCAAAATCTGATGCAAAAACATTAGATATTAATAGCATTGTAATTAAAATAATTTTTAATTTCATAGTCTTCTCCTTTGTTTTTTCTTAAATAAAGTTCGGGATTGTAGCCGAAAAGAGATTATTTGTCAAATATTACTAGAAATTACTTGTTTTTATTAGAAAATTAATATATTATTTAGCTATCAATCATTATAATTCAATAAAAATTTAACATGAAAAAAAGACATTGGAAAAGAAAGAATTTAGAAAAATAATTAAGGAAATAGGATTTTCTTCTCAAGGTAAATTTGCAGAAGAAATAGGTGTAAAAGCTACCACTTTTACAACATATAAAGTGATTCCTACACATATTAGAAGAATTACAAGATTAGCTCTATTAGCTAAAAAAAATGGAGTGAGTTTAGAAGAAATAAGAAATTCACTAAAAGTAGATTAGAGAAAAAATCTCTAATCAATAAAAAATTATCTATCTAAACCAATATTTATATAAGTTCTTACTTTTTTTATCTCATTTAAATCAAAAAAATCTTCAATAATCTCTTTTGAATCATCTTTTTTTACAATTCCAAATGGGCTTATTATTGCACTTCCTTTTGCCATGTTTTCATCTGCACTATTACAGGCAATTACAAAACATTGGCTTACAAGTGCAAGTGCTTTTGAGATTGATTCATAATGGTCTTTTCTTTTTAATCCCCACATTGCTGGATTTAAAATAATATCAGCACCTTTTACTTTTTCCCAAAGTTGTGGAAATCTTAGTTCAAAACATATTAAAGTAGCTATTTTTAAACCATTTATTTCTATGATTTTAATATCTTCTTCTTTTCCTGCACTAAAATATTCAAGTTCATTTCCAAGTGGAAAAAGTTTTACTTTTGATTGGATATGAATGATTTGTTGCTGATGAAATATATATAAAGTATTAAAAAATCTGTTTTCTTTTTTTGTAATAAATGTT
>OBMA010002722.1_pt1 | contig 10213 bp, 12 predicted proteins | sample 1539141 | NCBI WGS metagenome assembly OBMA01 (sample SAMEA3991484, study PRJEB22521) | metagenome | biome: anthropogenic terrestrial biome; feature: sewage plant; material: raw primary sludge | place: Sweden | collected 2012-09-26 | reverse complement strand
TTAGAAGAAAACCATATAGTGTAATTTTATTTGATGAGGTTGAAAAAGCTCATCCAGATGTATTTAATATTTTATTACAAGTTTTAGATGATGGAAGATTAACTGATAACAAAGGTGTTACAGTTGATTTTAAAAATACAATTATAATTTTGACTTCAAATATTGGAAGTGCTAGAATAATTGAAATTTCTGATAAAGAAGAAAGACGAAAAGCTGTTTTAAATGAATTGAAAAATCATTTTAGACCAGAATTTTTAAATAGACTTGATGATATTGTAATATTTGAGCAATTAAATTTAAGTGCCATTACAAATATTGTAGAAATTTTATTTAATAATATTAAGAAAAAAGTTGAAGAAAAAGATATTAAAATTTCTTTAACACAAAATGCAAAAGAGTATATTGCTAAAATTGGATTTGATCCAGTATATGGTGCTAGACCTCTAAAACGGGCCATTTATGAGATAGTTGAAGATAGATTAGCTGATTTGATTTTAGAAGATAAAATAGGTGAGGGAAGTGTTATTGAATTTGATGTTGTAGATAATGAAGTAAAAGTGAATTTAAACTAAAGAAAATTTAAGCTGAATTTAACTATAATCCCCAACTTAATTAGTGAATATAGAGGAAATCTAAGATGAAAAGAACGTATCAACCGCATAATACTCCAAGAAAAAGAACTCACGGGTTCAGAGTAAGAATGGCTACTAAAAATGGTAGAAGAGTAATTAACAGAAGAAGAGCTAAAGGTAGACATAAATTAGCTGTTTAAATAAAGAACATCGACTTAACAGTTCGAGAGACTTTAACAAACTATATAAAAGCGGCAAAAGATGGCATACCACCAGCTTTGTCGCTTTTTTTAGTTCTAACCCTACATTAAAAGCTGCATTTGTTACTTCTAAAAAAGTTGGAAACGCAGTATATAGAAATAAAGCCAGAAGAAGAATGCGTGCTTTATTTGCTTCATATGAACAACAATTAGTAGTTGGTAATTATATATTTGTTGCAAAAATAACCTTACATGATAAAAATTTTTTAGAATTAAAAAAAGATTTTGATTTCGCACTAAAGAGATTAGAAGTTTTAAAATGAAACTCATATTTAAATATTTGATAAGGTTTTATCAGAAATATTTAACTATTTTATCCTTTGGATCGTGTAGATATTATCCAACTTGTTCCCAATATGCACTATGGCAATTGGACAACAATACTTTTTTTAAGGCGATTTATTTTACAATAACGCGAATATTAAAATGTAATCAACTTTTTGCAGGTGGATTTGATTATCCAACCATCAAGTTAAACGCAAATCAAAATATCAATTTTGAAAAAATCAAAATAAAATATTGGTATATTCCATTGAAAAATGGTAAGTATTTAGTAGTAAAGAATCGGGAGTGGAAAAAAAAGAATGAACAACATGAATCAAAATAACGGTATGCAAAAACGAATGTTAATTATGACATTAGTAGTTTTTGTATTTTTCATAGCTTATGAGTTTTTAGTTTTAAAACCGCAACAAGAAGCAAAAGCTGCTCTTGCTAAACAAGAACAAACACAAAAACAAAATAGTGCTCCAGATGTAAATGCATCTAACACGCAAATGGTGTCAACAGATGTAAATGGTAATCCTATTGATATGTCAAAATCAGTTGATGCATTATCTCCAAAGACAATTGCAAGTTCACAAATAGTTTCTGTTATTAAAACAGCTAAAAACATCATTGAAATTGATACTTTAGGTAGAGTTGCACAAGTTACTTTAGTTGAAGAGAAATACAAAGATGAAAATGCTAAACAAATTAAACTATTTGAAGCAAATCAATTAAGACCTTTAGAAGTTAGATTTGCAGATGTAAATTTAAATACAGAAGCATTTAAAGTTTCAACAGTTGCTAGTTTATCAAATGTTGATGCAAGTACAAGTGCTCAAGAATTAGTGTTGACTCAAACTTTAAGTGGTACAGTTTTAACTAAAAAATTTACTATTTATCCAGACGGTCATTATGATTTAACAGTTAGTTCTACAAACGATAAACAATTCTTTATTACAAATGGATTTAGACCAAATGTTTTAGCTGATATGTATGCAGTTCATGGATTTATTTCAAAATTAAATGATAGTACTTTAAAAACTATTGAAGATGGTAGTTTAGATAAAAATCATGATATTGTTGGTGCAAAATTTATTTCTAGTTTTGATAGATATTATACAACAGTGATTTATAATTTTGAAAAATCATTAAGTGTTTCTGTTATGCCAGATTCTGAATCAAATCCTCAAGCATTTATTCATGGTGGAAATAACGTATCTTTTTCAGGATTTATGGGACCAAAAAATCATAGAGATTTAGATACTTTAAATCCTGAATTAATTGATGTAATTGATTATGGTTGGTTTACATTTATTGCAAAACCAATGTTTTTATTATTACAATTTATTCAAGGTTATATTGGAAACTGGGGTTGGACGATTGTTATTCTAACAATTCTAATTAAATTAGTTTTATATCCTTTATCATACAAAGGTATGGTATCTATGCAAAAACTAAAAGAATTAGCTCCTAAAATGAAAGAAATTCAAGCTAAATATAAAGATGACAAACAAAAACAATCAATGCATATGATGGAACTTTATAAAAAACATGGTGCAAATCCAATGGGTGGATGTTTACCATTAATTTTACAAATTCCAGTATTTTTTGCAATCTATCGAGTTTTATTAAATGCAATTGAATTAAAAGGTGCAGAATGGATTTTTTGGGTACATGACTTAGCTGAAATGGACCCATATTTTGTATTACCTATTTTAATGGGTGCTACTATGTTTATCCAACAAAAAATTACTCCAAATACGATGCAAGATGAGATGCAAAAGAAAATATTCCAGTTTTTACCAGTTGTTTTCACATTCTTCTTCTTATGGTTCCCAGCAGGACTTACATTGTATTGGTTTATAAATAACTTATTTACAATTGGTCAACAATATTTTATAAATCAAATATTTGAGAAAAAAAGAGTTGAAAAAAAATAGGAACTTATTATGAAAAAGTTTGAAGCAAACTGTTTAGAAAAAGTATATGAATTAGCAAGTGCTGAATTCAACTGTTCTATTACTGAATTAGAGATTGAAGTTATCCAACAACCAAGCAAAGGTTTTCTTGGTTTTGGAAAGAAAAATGCAATTATTGAAGTGTGTTTTAAAGATAACTGTAAAAGATATGTTCAAGAAACTAAAACTTTTAAGAATAAAGATGTGAGAATTGAAGAGGTTTCTGAACGAATTGAATATTCAAATAGGACTGAAGAGAAAAAAACTTTTGTTAAAGAAGAGAAAGTAGAATCTTTCTGCAAAGTTCCAAAAGTTGAAAATAAAGATAAAATTTTTGATAATTTTTATAATGAAGAAAATTCACAAAGTGAAATTTCAAAAATCGTTATAAAAAAAGATAAAGATAAAATCTTAGAAGAAGTTAAATCGGGAATTCACCTTTTATTTGATGAAACTTGTTATAAAATTGAAAAAATTAATGTTGAATTTTATGATGAAGAGACTTTATATGTTGAGTTTCTAGGTGAAGATTCTGCTTTGCTAATAGGTAAAGAAGGGTATAGATATAAAGCTTTATCATATATTTTATTCAACTGGATAAATGAAAAATATAGTTTAATGCTAAGACTTGAAGTTGCACAATTTTTGAAAAATCAAGAAGAAGCTATTTATACCTATCTTGAACCAATTATTGAAATTATCAAAGAAAAAGGTACTTTCAAAACTAAACCTCTTGATGGAATATTAGTTCATATTGCATTGAAAAAATTAAGAGAAGAATTCCCTGATAAATATGTTGCTGTAAAAACAAATATCAGAGGTGATAAATATGTACTTGTAAATGAGTACAGAACAAGAGAAGTATAATCTTGTTTGATGATGCTACAATTGTTGCAATAGCAACGGCAAATGGTATTGGGTCTATCTCAATAGTTAGAATTTCAGGGCCTAAGGCTCATGAAATCTCTTCTAAAATATCTCAAAAAAATAATTTTCAACCAAGACTAGCAACACTTTCTTATTTGTACGATATTAATCAAGAAGTTATTGATGAAGCTTTAGTTATATACTTCAAAGCTCCTTTTTCATTTACAGGTGAAGATGTAATAGAGTTTCAATGTCATGGTGGAGTTGCAATTGCAAATATGATTGTTGATGAAGTTTTAAAACAAGGTGCTAGAATTGCAAATCCTGGTGAATTTTCAAAAAGAGCATTTTTTAATAATAAAATTGATTTAACAAAAGCAGAAGCTATTGCTAAAATTATTGAAGCGAGAAGTGAAGATGCTGTAAGACTACTTGCAAGGCAACTAAAAGGTGAACTTACAACTTTTGTAAATGATATTAGAGAAGATTTATTGTTTATGCTAGCATACACAGAAGTTTCTATTGATTATGCAGAGGATGATTTACCAAGTGATATTTTTATTCAAATTAAAAATAAGATGGAAAAAATTATTGTAAAACTTACAAATACATTAGATGCTTCTAAAAGACGTGAAGGAATGATTGAAGGATTCAAAGTTGCAATCATTGGAAAACCAAATGTTGGTAAGTCTTCACTTCTAAATAAGCTTTTAAATTATGACAGAGCTATTATTTCTGATATTGCAGGAACAACAAGAGATACTATTGAAGAGTCTGTTAGAATCGGAACTCATATTATAAAAATAGTTGATACAGCAGGTATTCGAAATGCTAGTGATATTATTGAAAAAATAGGAATCGAAAAATCAATTCAAGCTATAAATGAAGCTGATATTGTAATTGCACTTTTTGATAATAGTAAAATTTGTGATGATGAAGATAAAAATATTTTAAAATTAATTGATGAAAATGCTCATAAAGAGATTATAAAAGTATTAAATAAATCTGATTTAGAAAATTGTTTTGATAAATCAAATATCAAAGATTTTATTGAACTTTCAACAAAAGAAGATATAAATCCATTGATAAAAAAAGTTGAGAATATTTTAGATTCAAATACACATAGTGACGAGATGACATTAATTTCAAAACGACAAATAAGTTCTGTTGAAAATACACTTTATAATATTGGATTATCTAAAATCCCTTTAAATAGTGGAGAATTAGAGTTTTTTGCACATTATATAACTGAAGCCTTAGAACATATTTCAGCAATTACAAGACCTTATGAAAATGACCAAATGTTAGATGTAATGTTTGGTGAATTTTGTTTAGGCAAATAATATATAATTACAGAAGGTAATAAATAATGAAAAAATATTTAGTATTTTTTTTATTGATAATGAGTTTTGGTTTGACAAGTTTATTTGCAGACCAATGGGATGGTTTTTTTAAAGCAACGGGTTTTCCTAGAAAAATCATTGATAATGGAACTCTTGTAAAAGGTAAATTATACGAAGCAGCTGTTTCATATCAAATAAAAAATAATGATGGAATAAAAGGAAACTTTGAAAAATCAGATACAGCAAAAGTTATAGTTACAAATAAAAAAGGAAAGATTCTTTCTACGGATAAATTTTTGACAGGTGATGAATTAAGAGTTTGGGCAAGACAAAACTTCACTGATATTTTTTCTTTAGTTTTAGGTGATAATCCTGAAATTACTAAAGAGAGTATAAAAGAGTTAACTTCTTTAGCTTCATTAGTTCTTTTAAATAAAAATTTAGACTAAATAATAAAATCCTTAAAGGATTTTATTATTCATTAGTTAATTCATAAGAAACTAATTGTGCATTGTCTTTTGAAATATTAATCCATGAATCACAATTAAAGTTTATCTCCATAATCGCTCCCATTTCAAACTTCTCTTTAAATCCAACAAGTGTAATTGCAAATGCTGTTAAAGATGGATTATGTCCTACTAATAACATAGAATCAACAGTATCAAAAGTATAAGATATTGTTTCAAATAATTCATTTACAAAAGCCATATATAAAACTTCATTAAACATAATAGATTTATTATAATTTAATGCATTGGCAAATATCTCCGCTGTAATCTTTGTTCTTTTAGCAGGACTTGCAACAATTAAATCAATAGGTAAATTTTTTTTAGCAAAATTTTCTGCTATTTTTCTTGCTTTATCTAATCCTTCAGGACTTAAATCTCTGTCATAATCATCATGTTGTAAAGCTTCTTCTTTTTGTGTATGTCTTACAATGTAAAGTTTTTTCATATTCACTCTTAATTTAAAAAATAATATTTCGATTTTAGATTAACTTGGCTTTTCTTTCAATAAAAATTATTTAAAAATTTGTTAATTTACTAGTAAATTAATTTTATAGCTACATATTTGTATAATATAAAAAATAAAGGATAATATTTTGGGATATGATTTAAATAAAAAATTAGTAATAGCAATTTCTTCAAGGGCATTATTTAATCTTGAAGATGAAAATAAAATCTTTGAAGACAAAGGTCTTGATGAATATTATAAATATCAAATAGAAAATGAAGATTTACAACTAAATAAAGGTACAGGTTTTAGGCTTGTTAAAAATCTTTTAAGAATAAATGAAGATTTCCCAAATGACAAACAAGTTGAAGTAATAATTATGTCAAGAAATAATTCAGCAACTAGTTTACGAATTACAAAATCAATTGAAAAATATAATCTTGATATTCAACGTTCAGCGTGGAGTGGGGGAAGTGATATTTCTAAATATTTAAAACCATTTAAAGTAGATTTATTTTTATCAGCAAATGAACAAGATGTTCAAGATGCAATAAATGAAGGAATAGCAGCAGCTAGAATTTTACCCTATGAAGAGCTAAATGAAGAGTATACAAATCAAGTGAAAATTGCCTTTGATGGTGATGCTGTATTATTTTCAGAAGAATCAGAAATTGTTTATAAAACACAAGGGTTAGAAGCATTTTTAAAGTTTGAAAAACAAAATGCAACAAATCCTATGAATAGTGGTCCTTTTGCCCAATTATTAACTATGATTTCAAATATACAAGCAAAATATCCACAGGAGCAAACACCAATTAGAACAGCTCTAATAACAGCTAGAAATTCACCAGCCCATGAAAGGGTGATCCGAACTCTATCTCAATGGAATGTTAGACTTGACGAGGCATTTTTCTTAGGAGGAGTTGATAAATATGAAGTTGTAAAAGCTTTTGGGGCAGATATCTTTTTTGATGATCAAGATGTTCATTTGGAAAACACTTCAAAAGTAACTCCAAGTGCAAAAGTACCATATAAAAAAGAGTCAATATTAAATAATATTTAGTTTAATTTTTATTAACTATTTTTTGTTATTATCAAGAAAAATTAGGAGAATTTTATGGAACAAATAAAAACAGTATTTTTATTAACATTTTTAACAGTTATTTTTGTCTTTATTGGTTTTTCTTTTGGTGGAAGTACTGGAATGCTAATAGCTTTTTTGTTAGCTGCTGGAATGAATTTTTATGCATATTATTATTCAGATCAACAAGTATTAAAACATTATGATGCAACACCTCTTGAAGATTCAAGACATCCAGTTTATAAAATCACACAAAGATTGACTCAAAAAGCTGGACTTCCTATGCCAAAAGTTTATTTAATACCTGATCATACTCCAAATGCTTTTGCAACAGGACGAAATCATCAACACGCTGCTGTGGCCGTTACTATGGGATTGTATGAAATGTTAAATGAAAAAGAGTTAGAAGGTGTAATTGCCCATGAATTATCCCACATAAAACATTATGATATTTTAATAGGAACTATAGCTGCCGTATTTGCAGGGGCAATTGCTATGATTGCAAATATGATGCAATTTGGAGCGATGTTTGGTGGGAATAATAACAGACAAGGTTCAAACCCTATTATGATGATTGCAATGGCAATATTATTACCATTAGCTGCTTCCCTTATACAAATGACAGTTAGTAGAAGCCGAGAATTTATGGCTGATGAAGGAGCAGCTAAAATGACAGGAAATCCAGCTGGACTACAAAGTGCATTAAAAAAACTTGAGAACTATGCAAGAAGTGGACATCAAATACATAATGCAACAGAACAAACTGCACATATGTTTATTATCAATCCCTTTTCAGGATTAAAATCAACTTTAGGAAATTTATTTAGAACTCATCCTAGTACAGAAGATAGAATTGCAAGACTTGAAGAATTAAAAAAAGAATACAAATAATAAAATTTAAGGGTAAAAAATTTAACTATAGTGTATAATATTACTCTATATTACAAATTCCTTAGGTTTTCCTTGTATTATAAATAATTTTTAAATGGTGATGTTATGAAAGTTTTGCTCGTGATTTTGTTTTTTATTTTACCTTCTTTTGCCCTTACTAATGATACGAGAGTATTTCAGAAGATTCAAAAAGATTTTGATTCAATAATTGTAAAAGATTTAAATAATAAAAAGTTGATATTTTCAAAAGATGAAAATCAAATTTTAAGACCTGCTAGCTTAACAAAAATTATGACAGCAATGCTTGCTATTGAAAGTGGTAAAATGAATAGTATTGTAACTATAACACCTGAAATGAAAAAAGTAGAACCTACAGTTGCAAATTTTAAAGTTGGTGAAAAGTTTTATTTAAAAGATTTAGTACATGCGGCAATGATAAAATCAGCAAATGATGCTGCTAATTCTATTGCTATTTACCTAGGAAACGGGAGTAAACAAAAATTTGTTTCTATGATGAATTTAAAAGCAAAAAAATTAGGAATGAAAAATACTAATTTTACAAATCCATGTGGTTTCGATATTGGTAACCATTCAAGTACTGCAAATGATTTGTTGAAATTAACAGAATATGCAATAAAAAATAAAACATTTAATTCAATTGTAAAACTAGAGAAATATGCATTTAATGCAATAAATACAAAATCTAGATATATGGTTCATTCAAGTAACAAATTATTATCAAATGAACCTTATATTGTTGGTATTAAAACAGGATATACAAATGAAGCTGGTGCTTGTCTAATTGCACGTGCAAAAAATAGTAGTAAAGATGTTTTAATGGTTATGTTAAATGTAAATAATAGATGGCCAAATGCAAAAATAGCACTTAATGCAGTGATGAAATAAAGATGTATATAAATTTTATATACATCTTAACTTTAGAAATAAAAAATTTATTTCTAAAGTTTGTTTAAAGTTCCCTCTTCAATAAATATTTTCACTTCTTGTCCAGGATTTAAGCCATATAAGCTTTGTTTATAGTCTGTTTCATTTGATTTTTGGTCATCTCTTTTTTCTACTTCTTTTTTAGATAAATCTATACCAACATAATTATCTTTCATAACCCAAGCTTTAATATCTCTTGACTCATATTCTTCATCATCAATTGTACAATTTATCTTAGAAATTTTTAAACTAGCAATATATTTATCATTTGTTTTAGCTTCTCCTAAAATTCTACAATTATCAGTTCCTAAGATAATTGGAATTACCTCAGTATTTAAGCTTTTAACACCTGACATTAATCTTGCTGATGTATATTGAAGAGGTTTAATTATATAACCATCACTTTTTTTAATCATATCTACATTATATCTAGGTCCAGTTGGAATCTCTTTTGAAGAACATCCTGCTATAAAAATTCCTACAGTAATAATCGAAACTATTTTCAACATGTAAACTTCCTTTTTTATTATATAAAATTATTTTTGGATTATAGCAAATTTTTACTGCATTAAGATTAATTCAGTAATGGTGTTTTGCCAATATATGGAGTAACAAACAAAAGCATAAAAAAAGCAACCCTTGACCAAAGAGTTGCTTTAAGCTGGAAGTATATACAAATAAGTTTAAATGATTCTTTAATTCAATAGTTCAGGCCTATATTCGAAATGCATAGTGTCATAGTGATACCATCTTCCTCCCCAAATGAATCCATGTTTTTCAAATATTTTTACTATTTCTAGGGGTATTTTATTTTTATATTTAAGTTTTCCATCTTGTTTTTGCCATTCCCAGTAATCTGATTTTTTTATATTTATATCAATAGCTATTCCAAAACTATGAGTACTTAATCTATTTGTATTACTGATTTTTCTCCAGTTTGTAACTCCTGCTGGATTATTTACAAATGATTTAAGCTCTTTTGGTAATAACTCTAATTCATCTGATATAGATTGGAGTTTTTTATGTACATCGTTGATTGTAGTTACTAAAAGAGTTTTATTTGAACTTTTCGGAA
>OBMA010002719.1_pt1 | contig 10218 bp, 9 predicted proteins | sample 1539141 | NCBI WGS metagenome assembly OBMA01 (sample SAMEA3991484, study PRJEB22521) | metagenome | biome: anthropogenic terrestrial biome; feature: sewage plant; material: raw primary sludge | place: Sweden | collected 2012-09-26 | reverse complement strand
GAGATTACAGCCGGAACTGCTGTGTAATATATATGTATGGAATTTTCACCTTCAGAAACCGGAATAATAATAAAATTCTGTGATGATTTTATATATTTTACTCTATTTCCATTTACAGATATCCTGATAAAATCTGGTGATGGTGCATTTATCAGCAGATATTTATCAGTATCACAATGTACTTTATAGAGATTTTCGGAAGCGGAAAATCTGGCGGAATTATTTTTCAGATGATTATAAAAAATATCAAAATTGGATTTATTAATGTTATATATCTGAGGATACAGTGCCGTTACGGTGTTGTCAGGCTTGTTCTGTGTAAATGTATATGATTTACCGGATGAAGTTTTACCAAGATAAGCAAGGTAATTTGCATTCGCATAGGTATATCCTGCTATTGAAGGAATGGCTGTATATTTGTATGATGAAACTGTTTCCTCGGATTTTACATTTCCACCGGATGGATTGTCATAAAATACCGGATTTAAAGACATATGATATTTGGAAAGAATATTTATTGATTCAAATGGGTAATCAGGATTGTATGAATAACTGGTTATCTTACTGTCTTTATTAAACAGAAGTCCATGCAGCGAGTATGGATTTTCATAAATTGTATATCCGTATTTTGAATATTCGCTTTTGATAAAAGCATCAACATTTTTAACTGATGAGTCGGCAATTATATAATCAATCCCCGTTATGCTGTCTGTTGCAATGTTTGATGTGTTCTGGAGAGGGTTATAGTAAAGAGTATTTGCATTTGGATGCTTTGCCTGTAAATCAATTTCAGTGGCATAAAGGCGGTATTCAGATGTGCTTTTAAATGTTTTTGAATTTGAAGCAATTATTTTTGAGTTGTTGATATAGCCGGATGAAATTTCCACAATAAAAATAAGAGAAATTATTATTTCAAAAATATATTTTGCAAAATTTTCAGACTGATACAGCATGATTACAAATGTATATAGAACAAGAAGCTCTATTGATGTCATGAATGGTGATATGGAACTGTATTTTGTGCATAGGTATATACTTGCAATTATGACACCAAGAGTTAATAAGTCAGATATGAAGAATGAAATACGCGAAATATAATTGATATTTTTTAATGTGTCATACAGCATGTAAAGAATAATAAAGGCAAAAATATATGAAAAATTGAAATTAATATTCAGAGAAAATACAAAAAAGTTAAATAAGAAATTAAATGTAGAGAATGCAAAACCGCTTATGATAAAGACAAGTAAGATAAATTGTTTTATTTTGTGTTTTGCATCAATGTTTTTTATAAAGATGTATGTGAAGATTGTAAGAATTGTAATTACACTTATTGATAAATTACAGTTGTTACCGTATTCCTCAGAATGTGAGATAATTGAACTGCTCATCATGCCTTTTATAAAATCAAAGAAATTTATGTATGAAAATGCAGGGAATACAGGATTTACAGTTGATTTAAAGTATGAACTGCTGCATGCAATATAAAGAACAGGGAAAGAGATTCCTATTACCATTATATCCGCAGCAAGTTTTCTTAAAAATGAATTCACCAAATGACGGATGTTTTTGTAATCGCACAAAACAAAATATAAAATGATAAAGATGGTTGATATACAGGTTATATAGATGCTTGATATGAATGAAACTGCATATGCCAGTATATAAAGCAAATATTTATTTTCATAGACTGTTTTTTCGAGACCGAGAATAATCAGTGGAAGCAGTGCAATTGCAAAAGTATAAGAAACATTACTTCCTATTGAAAGCATTGAAAGACCGAGAGCATATGCGATTGAAATGCTGACTGCAATGGGATTTATTGATGACGTAAACTTAAATATCTGACTTTTTGGTCCGTTTTTAGAACCGATAAGCAGATTTTTAGCAGATGTTTTTGCAGGCTTTATGGCAGGGATATTTTTATTTATAAATGAGTAATTTCTGTTTAATATAAAAATACAAAAAAAAGCTCCTGCTGCACCAATTTTAATGGCATAAATAATATCAAGAACAGAAGTTATTGCTGAACGGCTGAACAGCAAAATTATGAGATTTGATAAATCAGAGAGATAAAAAGTGAAAAATGAAAGGAAATTGATGTTATTTCCGGTCAGATTATCAGAAAGAACAGGCTGGCTTTTGTGTACGTGATCATACAGATGGAAAAAATTCACCAATTGATCAGAGTATCCGCCTGAAGTCATGATGTCTTTGCTCCCGAAAGGGGCATATCCTCCAATTATAAAGCCGGTTATTACTATAGCTGCTGGAATAAAAAAAGAAATAAGGATTGTAAAGAGTGAACGATTCTGCTTGTTCATTTTGACCTCCGAATGAATATAATAGTTGATTGCATTATATCATTGATTTGTTATAATATCCATTATATGCAGTATGTTGACAGGCGAGGTGAAATATGAGAAAAAACGTTGCGGTAGCTGCAGTTTTGGCTTTTTTTGGAGGGTCATTAGGACTGCATAAATTTTATCTTGGAGAATGGAAAAAGGGGCTTGTTTATCTGATTTTTTTCTGGACAGGAATACCAGGGGCAGTTTCATTGATTGAAGCTGCAAAATTATTGACAGAGAATAATGATGAGAATAGCAATGATACAAATTTGAATACAAGTTCAGATATTACAAAAGCAATTTGATTAAAATTTCTGTAAATGGGGGATAGAAAATGAAAGTAGTAATTCTGGCCGGCGGATATGGCACAAGAATAAGCGAAGAAAGTGAACTTCGTCCGAAACCTATGATTGAAATCGGCGGAAAACCTATATTATGGCATATTATGAAGGAGTACTCTTATTACGGATTTAATGATTTTATAATATGCGCTGGCTATAAGCAGGATATAATAAAGGAATATTTTGCCAACTATTATATGCATAACAGCGATCTTACATTTGATTTTACGGCAAATAATGAAATCACTGTTCACAGTAATGTTTCTGAACCATGGAAGGTTACGGTTATTGATACCGGACTTTCTACTATGACTGGCGGAAGAATAAAGAGAATTCAGAAGTATGTCGGGAATGAGGATTTTATGCTTACTTATGGTGACGGAGTAAGTGATATAGATATGAATGAACTTCTCAAGTTTCACAAATCACAGGGTAAATTTGCAACTATTACAGCTGTTGCGCTTGCACAGAGGTTTGGTGTTCTGGATATCGGATCAAAGTCTGAAGTCAGAAGTTTTCGTGAGAAGAATGAGATGGATAATGATAGAATAAATGGTGGATATATGGTTCTGAAACCTGAAATTTTTGATTATCTGAATGGAGATTCTACGGTATTTGAACAGGAACCGATGAAAAGACTTGCAGAGCAGAGTCAGCTTATGGCATATCAGTTCGATGGTTTCTGGCAGTGTATGGATACAAAAAGGGAAAAGGATTTACTCGAAGCCATGATAAGCCAGGGCAAAGCGCCGTGGATGAAGTGGGAAAGGAGATAGCTTCTGCAGTTTTACTTTGATACTATATAAAGGTCAACCGTCAGAAATATGAGTTAATTTTATGGAACAGAAAAAGAAAAAGGTAAGTGTTTTGATTCCCTGTTATAACGAGCAGGAAAATGTAGTACCTATGAGTGAAGCAATAACAGATTTGTTTGAAAAAAATCTGACAAAATACGATTGGGAACTGGTTTTTATTGATAATGATTCATCGGACAATACAAGGGTGCTGTTGAGGGAGATAATTAATAAAAATCAGCATATAAAAGCGATTTTTAATGCAAAAAATTTTGGGCAGTTTAATTCGCCTTACTATGGTCTTTTGCAGACAACAGGGGATTGCACTATTGGCATGGTGTGTGATTTTCAGGACCCGATTTCACTTATTCCTGAATATTTGAAGGAATGGGAGAACGGATATGAAATCGTAATAGGAATAAAGACAAATAGTGAGGAAAATCCTCTTATTTATCATGCAAGATCAATTTATTATAAATTTGTAAAAAAGTTTTCAGATGTAGATCAGATTGAACATTTTACAGGGTCAGGTCTTTATGATAAATCATTTATCAATGTACTGCGTGAACTTCATGATCCTACTCCTTTTTTACGCGGGATTGTCGCAGAACTGGGATATAAGATCAAGAAAATCCCATATACACAGCCTAAAAGGATGGCGGGGAAATCGCATAATAATTTCTTTACTCTTTATGATGCGGCAATGCTGTCAATAACATCTTATACTAAAATAGGACTTAGGATATGCTCATTTATGGGAGCAATAGTTTCTGTAATATGCTTTATTATCGCAATTGTTTATCTTGTTATGAAACTTATTCACTGGCATGAATTTAATGCTGGTATGGCACAATGATTATAAGTATGCTTTTCCTTGGAGGAATAATAATATTTTCTATAGGATTTATGGGCGAATATATAATGAGTATTAATAAGCGTGTTATGGACAGACCTCTTGTTATTGAAGAAGAGAGAATCGGAAAATGGGACGAAGACATACAAAAGTGAATCAGCGGGGAAATGCATAATGTTTGATTTTCAGTTTTTTAAAAATAAAAAAGTACTTATAACAGGGCATACAGGATTTAAAGGTTCATGGCTTTCATATATGTTATGGATGGCCGGAACGGATGTAACTGGTTATTCACTTCCGGCACCTACGAGTCCTGCTCTTTATGATATTCTGGATTTGAAACATAAAATTCGTTCGGTGAGTGGCGATATCAGGGATATTGATAAATTGAAAGAGGTATTTGCAGATACCAGACCGGAAATAGTAATACATCTTGCAGCACAGCCAATTGTCAGGAAATCATATGAAGATCCTGTTGGTACATATTCAACCAATGTAATGGGAACAGTAAATATGTGTGAATGTGTCCGGCTGTCAGAAAGTGTTAAATCATTTTTAAATGTAACAACAGATAAGGTTTATCAGAATGAAGAAATACCGGGGTATGGGTATAAGGAATGTGATAAACTTGATGGTTTTGATCCATATTCCAATTCTAAGTCATGTTCTGAACTTGTAACTCATAGTTACATCCGTTCTTTTTATAAAAAGGCAGGTATAGCTGTATCAACCGCCCGCGCAGGCAATGTAATAGGTGGTGGAGATTTTGCAAAAGACCGCATAATTCCCGATTGTTTCAGAGCAGCTGAAAACGGTAATGTGATATATGTGAGAAATCCATATTCCACAAGACCTTATCAGCATGTTCTTGAACCGTTGTCTGTTTATCTTGATATTTTGGAGAGACAGTATGATGATTATGAATCATCAGGGTTTTATAATGTAGGACCGGATGATGAAGACTGTGTAACGACGGGGGCTCTTACAGATAAGTTTGTTAATTGCTGGGGAAAGTCTTTGTCATGGGAATATGATAAGACAGCTGAAGCACCTCATGAAGCTTTATTTTTGAAACTTGATTCAGAAAAAATAAAGCGTGTATTTGATTATAAGCCGACGTGGCATATAGATGAGGCTGTTAAACGCTCGGCAGACTGGTATAAAGCTTATTTAAATAAAAGTAATATTGAAGCAGAAACACAAAAAGAGATTAAAGAATTTTTTAATGAATAGACTGATAAATATTATCTGGAGAGAGATTTATGACTGAATGGCAAAATGAAAAGGAAGCACGTGACGAGATAAAGTCGCTTGTAGCAAAATATTATAATGAGTTTAAAAAACCAGAGCAGGATAAGGAATTTTGTCCCGGAGACAGGATAAGTTGTGCCGCTCGCGTATATGATGAAAAAGAAATGATGAGTCTTACAGATGCTGCGCTTGATTTTTGGCTTACAGCAGGGCATTTTACGGATGAGTTTGAGAAAAGCTTTGCAGAATGGATGGGAATACGCTATGCGAATCTTGTTAACAGCGGTTCATCTGCAAATCTTCTTGCGTTTATGGCACTTACTTCCCCTCTGCTTGGTGAGCGGCAGATAAAAAGAGGGGATGAAGTTATTACGGTTGCATGCGGTTTTCCGACTACGGTTGCACCGGTTGTTCAGTATGGTGCTGTTCCTGTATTTGTTGATGTTAAGGTGCCTGAGTATAATATTGATGTGTCAAAACTTGAGAGTGCATTTTCTGAAAGGACGAAAGCAGTTATTCTGGCGCACACTCTTGGAAATCCATTTGATTTAAAATCGGTCAGAGAATTTTGCCTTAAACATAAATTATGGCTTGTTGAAGATAATTGTGATGCTCTTGGTTCAAAGTATACAATAGATGGTATTACGAAATTTACCGGGACATGGGGCGACATAGGAACCTCATCATTTTATCCTCCACATCATATGACTATGGGAGAGGGCGGATGTGTATACACAGATAATCCATTGCTTAATAAAATTATTAAGTCGTTCAGAGACTGGGGACGTGACTGTGTATGCCCTTCGGGACATGATAATTTCTGCGGACACAGGTTTGATGGACAATTTGGACTTTTACCCAAAGGATATGACCATAAATATGTTTACAGCCATTTAGGGTATAATCTTAAAGCAACGGATCTTCAGGCATCAATCGGAGTGGAACAGCTTAAGAAATTTCCTGAATTTATTGAGAAAAGGAAGGAAAACTGGAGGTATTTGAAAGAAGGACTTTCAGATCTGGAAAAAGATGGTACATTAATTCTTCCGGAAGCAGAAAAAAATTCCGACCCATCATGGTTTGGATTTTTGATAAGCATAAATAATGAAACTGCAAGGAAGAGTGGAATAAAGAGGGATGATGTCACTCATTATCTGGAGTCGAAAAATATTCAGACAAGACTTTTATTCAGTGGCAATCTGATTTATCATCCGTGCTTTGATGAAATCAGAAACACAGATGCATACAGGATTGCAGGAAAATTAGATGAAACGGATTTCATAATGAATAATACATTCTGGATAGGCGTGTATCCGGGAATGACAAAAGCAAAACTGGATTATATGATTCATGAAATTCATGAGGCGGTTTAATGAAACAATTCTTATTAAATAATAAGAATATAGAAAAAAACAGTGTTATCTGGAATATGGCAGGCAGTTTGCTTATGGCAATACAGTCTGTCATATTTTTGATGGTTCTTACGAGGGTGACCGGACTTAATTCGGCAGGCGTTTTTACAATTGCGTATGCAAATGCCAATTTGTTTTTGACAATATCTAATTTTGGTATGAGATATTATCAGGTGTCGGATTTAAAACATGTGTTTGAATTTAATATATATAAAAAATCAAGAATAGTAACGTGGTTTATTTCAATGCTCGCTGTTATTATTTATCTATTTATTGTTCAAAAAGGCAGTGAATATACATCTGAAAAATTACAGATAACATTCTGGATGTGTTTCTTTAAATCAGTAGATGCGGCTGAAGATGTATATCATGGAAGATACCAGCAGCAGGGAAGACTTGATGTTGCGGGCAGGTGCTTAACAGTAAGAATGGTTGCTACTATAATGTTTTTTGTAGCAGTTGTTATTATGAGCAAAAATCTGCTTACGGCAACATTTTTGACTGCAATATTTACAAGTATTATCTGCATAAGTCTGTTGTTTATGACATTTCCTGAATTTTCAGACGGCAGTGATTGCAGAATACCTGAAAATGTAAGTGACAGGGATTGTATAAATGATGTAAAACGGGTAAATATCAGAAATGACAGACATGGTGTATTGAAATTGCTGATGAATTGTCTGCCTTTATTTGTCGGATCTTTTTTTTCATTTTATATTGGAAATGCATCAAAGTATGCAATAGATGCTGAACTTAACAGTAAAGCCGAGGCATGCTTTGGCTTTATTGCAATGCCGGTTTTTGTTGTAGGATTGTTGAATGGTTTTATTTTTAACCCTGTTATATATAAGCTTTCGGTGATGTGGAAGGAAAGAAATATTTCCGGATTTTTTAAAAGAATCGCAATTCAGATTTTGATTGTTATAATGATAACATTTATTTGCGTTATCGGGGCGTGGATGATCGGTATTCCTGTTTTATCATGGCTTTACAGCACTGATTTACATATATATAAGAATGAACTGATAATACTTCTGATAGGTGGCGGACTGCTTGGACTTGCCGGACTTCTTAATACAGTTTTGACAATTATAAGATTTCAGCAGAGTGTTGCAGTCGGTTATGGAATTGTAGCACTGCTCGCATTTGTTTTTTCGGATTCTGTAGTCAGAAAATATAATATAAAAGGAGCAGCGTGGCTTTATACCGGTCTGATGGCATTTACGTGTATTTTGTTTTTATTATTTTTAGTGATAGGAGTGCATATCAGATTATCTTCAGATGAAAGAACAGATTAAACTTCACATATATGGCATTACAGAATATGATAGAACGCATATTAAATTATATGACATGATCAGTAAAACATGAGCACCACAGGATTGATATGTAATGTAACAGATAAACATATGATATGTGGTTTGCGGTCAACAGTTAAATCTTGTATAATAAACATATTTATAAGTTTAGAAAACTTGAGATGAATCTATTATAAACAGGTTACATTAAATATTATGTTTTGTATTTCAGGAGGTGCAATTATGTCTGAAGAAAAAGAAATTAAGGAAATTAAGGAAAATAAGGAAGCAAAGAATGTAAAAAACTCAAAGGATTCAAAAGATTCAAAGGATTCAAAATATATGGTAGAAAATGATGGTGTTGGAATTATAGAGATAGCAGAGGATGTTGTTTCATCTATAGTTGGTCTGGCTGTGACAGAGGTTGACGGTGTTGCAAAGCTGAATGGTGGTATAACACGAGATCTTGTTGCTAAGTTAGGTAAGAAGAATCTGTCAAAGGGTATACGTGTTTCATATGAGAATCATGTTGTAAATGTTGATGTATCGATTGAAATATTATTTGGGTACAATATTGTTGAAGTTTCTAAGAATATACAGGAAAAAGTAAAATCAACACTTCTTACGATGACAGGACTTTCATGTGATATGGTAAATGTAAAGATTGCCGGAATTGATTTTGAGTAAACTTATGCATTATGTGAATGAATGCAGTTTTTGAAAGAGAATTTTATAAAATAAAAGGAAAGATTATTATTATGACTAGACATGACTTACGAGATGCAACATTTCGTATTATTTTTCAGATACCGTTTCACAGGATTGATGAGATGACAGAGCAGGAGGAGAACTTTTTGCTTGATCTTGCTGATGAGCCTGAGCAGTATCTGTCAGAGGCATCATCGTTAAGAATAGCAAATGAAATAAAAAACGAAGAAGAAAAAATAGTGCTTGCCAGTGGAGAAACTGATCATACAGAGGAAACTGAAATTGTTTCTGAAAAAGACAAGGAATATATTCGAAACAAAGTGCAGGGTATTTTGATGCGTCTTCCGGAAATAGATAATGAATTTAAAAATCATTCGACAGGATGGGATATTTCCCGTATAGGACGTGCCGAGCTTGCAATTCTCAGACTTGCTGTTTATGAGATTAAATTTGATGAAGATATACCTGTAAAAGTTGCAGTGAATGAAGCTGTGGAACTTGCAAAAAAATATTGTGATGATAATGCATATGTTTTTGTTAATGGAATTCTCTCTACAGTAATGAAGGAAGACTAAAATGCCCGTTAAGGTCTATACAGTAGAACAAATAAATCGTTACATTTGCAGTACGATTAACGCAGATCCATATCTTATGAGGATAGGTGTTAAGGGAGAAGTCTCTAACTGTAAATACGATTCAAATGGTAAATATGTTTTTTTTACTTTAAAAGATGAAAATTCAAAAATGGCATGCTGTATGTTCAGATCAGATATGGAACGTGGTCTTGGATTCAGACTGGAGGATGGACAGGCTGTTATTGCATCAGGCAGAATTTCAGTTTATGAACGTGATGGAATTTATCAGCTTTATGCTAAACGCATTGTACTTCAGGAAGATAAAATCGGAAAGCTTAATGCAGAGTTTGAACGTTTGAAAACAAAACTTTTCGAAGAAGGTCTTTTTGATTATGAAGTGAAGAAGACAATTCCAAAGTATCCTAAAAAAATCGGGATTGTAACTGCAAGTACAGGTGCAGTTATACATGACATTATGTCTGTTGCTAAAAGAAGAGATCCTTATATACAGCTGATTCTCTGCCCTGTAAAGGTACAGGGTGAAGGCGCATCGGATATGATTGCACAAGGTATAAAGAGACTGGATAGTATGAATCTTGATACTATAATTGTTGCACGTGGCGGAGGCTCTATAG
>OBMA010002718.1_pt1 | contig 10218 bp, 21 predicted proteins | sample 1539141 | NCBI WGS metagenome assembly OBMA01 (sample SAMEA3991484, study PRJEB22521) | metagenome | biome: anthropogenic terrestrial biome; feature: sewage plant; material: raw primary sludge | place: Sweden | collected 2012-09-26 | reverse complement strand
AAACCTTCTGATATAGAATTATGTATAGACCCGTCTACAAAATAGATAAAAGGAGAATCTAAATCTAAACTTAGTATAGCAGAAGCTCTATTATATATGGTGATGAAGCAATATAACGGAATATTGCACGGTGTCGATGACGATATTGCTTCAATCATTACGAGAATGTTTGTTAATAATGGAGAGAAAACTCTTGTGCCGGATGATAAACGAAATATATTTAAAGGAGCGTTTGTAGCAAAGCAATTATCATTTAAGGCAGTTAATGGAGTTCCTACACTAACAATAGGTGTTTTGGATAAAGACGGTAAGGGATACCATACTGAAAATTATACCGATAAATAGATATTCAATCCTGATGATGATACTGTAAGAAGAAATATAGTTTTCGCAATAGCTACACAAATGCATATAAATACTTATGTTAAAGACATGTCTTCATCTTTAAATAGTGGAGATTTTTATAGAGCATCAAGAGCTATATTGAGAATGATCGGAGACAAAGATAGTGTATCTATTGGTGGAGTACCTGAATTAACGTTCAACAAAAATGATTTTATGAACGAAGATGGTACTCGTAAAAATGTAAGTTGGTTATCGTGGATGTTGTCTACAGGTAGACTCACTACCGATACCAATAAGGATGTATTTTATGCTCCGTTTGTATTTGCAAATGGTGTACAACAAACTGCTGCAGATTCTGCAATTAGTAGAATTGCTAATGCAAATCCAGAGTCGGTTAAAACGATTGGTGGAAATACTGTAATAGACGCAACTAAGATAGAAAATGTTGACGATAAAGAAAAACTTGATAGACTACAAACTGGTACAAGTTTTAATGATTCAAGTAGAATGGCAGAATTTGAAAAAGAAACTGGTATAGAACTATTAAACGGTAAAAGTACAAAAGAAGATATTCTAAACAAATGGGGAAACAGCAGGTTTCATAAAAAAAAGGGGCAGCTTGTTGAAATGTTTATAACGAAGGCTGCAACAATAGAAGAGGTGATGAGTAAGTTGGAACAGATGCGTAAATAGTATTCTGATGAAAACGGAATCAAATTTAGCGACTCTTTAGACATAGATTCCATAAAAGAAAATAATCCTCTTACCTATAAAAATCCATCATCCAATGTAGTTAAAGTATATATATACAAATAGAAATCGGATGATATATCAGTAGATGGTACGTATACTAGTCTTGTAAAAATTGAAGGCCCTAATTCTGTTTATCCAAATAGTGTAACTGGAGTATTTTCTAAAATAAAAGGACATAGTAAATTAGACGAACAAGAAGCTAGAAAATTTTTACACGACACTTTAGGTATAAATCAGTATCAAATAGTAGTAACTGATGCCCTACTAAAAAGTTGTTCAAACGAAAGAGTATTTGGTTTGACGAATGTATGCATGGACGTTATCAGAAATGAACTATTTGGATATATATAGTTGGATAGAGAAAATGGTGGCGGAGTGCAGTATCATGAAGCGTGGCACTATGTAAATCTACTCATGCATAATAAATAGCAAAGAGAGGCTATTTATGATTCTTATGTTAGAACACACACCCGTCTTAAAAACCAGTCATACGGAGAAATAGAAGAGGCGATGGCTGAAGATTTTAAGAGATATATGGAATCACATAATTCTCGTGGAATCCTCGGACAAGTTAAAAAACTTTTTAATGATATATACGATTTTGTCAAGGCTGGATTTAAAAAACAGGAATACAGACAAATATATAAATCTATAAAAAATAAAGAATATGCTTCAAAGTAGTTAGATAAAGAATCGTTAGATGCTTTTAACAAACGGTATAGTGAAGGTGTTACATCAAAGATATATGTACCTGGTATACCAAAATCTACTTTTGACAATATGCCGAATATTGCAAGTTCTTAGGATTTTTATACTGTTTGTGACGCTGTTATAAACCATATAATGGAAGTGTTTAATCCACAGACTGTACAGAATCTTAGAGATATGTCTAATAAATCGTGGAAGTACATACTTGACGAAATAGAAAATTTTGCAGATAACCAAGATAATATTTATTTATCAGATATGATAATGGATATTCACAATAATCCACAGGCTTTTAAGTTTTAGTTAATGCAAGAATTTAATAAATATGGTATAAAAGCTAAAATTAGAAAAGTAGCACAACTTGTTGGAGATCAATCTACACAAGAAGCCGAAGACTCAGAATAGGATATAGCTCTGTAGATGGAAGATAACCCAGATATAAATTATGATAAGGTTGAATTAAAAGAGTCTAAATAGAACAATGCTACTTTTTCAACTAAAATGTTTGTAAGTAGAATACCCATGTATCAACAAATAGTTGCTAATGGAAGACGTTGTTTTGTAAATAAAGTTGATGTATTCGGAAATGCACAATACTGGGATCCTTCTGTTGCCATGAATATATTATTTAATCGTTTACACGATTGCAACTCTTATGCTGGAAAAGATATTAAAACCGGAGAATATTCCGAAACGTCAATATTGGGTGTAGTTAACAAACTTGCTGAAATTAATCCATTTTTTTATTCATTTAAATGTTAGCTTTCAAAAATATAGAATGACGTGCAATTAATAAGCCAGTTATCTGGTACATTAATTTGTACAAAAAAGGAAATTGCTCAAATAGGTATAATGGATCCTTTTGAAAAGTCTAGTGGTTTATATGGAACTTCTGATTAGATACAACAATCTTCAGAATATTCTGGATATACAAAAGTAGGAATAGCTGATATTGATAGAATATGGCAAATAAAAAGCGACAATAGATTTAGAGTCATGAGGATGATTCCTAGACAATGGTCAAAAGAATTAGTATTGTCTAACATTATCAAAGATGGCAAGATTTCTCAGCAATATTTGGATAGTTTGGTGTCTACTTTAAATGAAATAAAAGGTATTTCTTCTAAATTTTCTAGCAAAAAGATATATTCCGAAAAAGATTATCAAAGTGCACTTTATGGAGAAAATGGACTGATAAATAAAGTAATATCTCTTGCAAATATGATGGGCATTGGCATAGACCAGTCGGTTATAGATTCATATGTTGCGAATGATTATTACGAGAAGTCTTTGGTTTCTGCATCAATTGATAATATATCTAATAGTTATATTTTTGAAGCAGTTAAATCGATTGTTACAGGTGCTGGAAAAAGAAAAGGAAATCTAAATTATTTTATAAGTATCATAAAGAATACAAAAAAGATTTCTGAAAAGGAAAATGCTAAAGTTACATAGTTTATAACGTTGAATAAAAAAGATAAACCACTTGATGAATTATATAATAGATTTGATGACGATGCAATAATTTCAAAATTAGCATTAGCTTATGATAATATATATCCAGGTTCTAGAGAGTTTAGTGTAACTAGTGTTAAGAATGAACCTTTATATCCAATAAGTAGTAACAATTAGGAATCTGCCGATACTAGAGAATTAAATGGAGATGATAAAACCGAAATAGTAAAGAAACAAAAATCAAGTTATTCAAGGCATTCTTTATTGCTCGACGCATCACTTTCTTTAAATCACGCATCAAGTCAAGAAGATAAGATTAAACTTGTTCAATATACTGGAATGAAGGATGAAAACAACAGTAGAACTGGATCTTATTATTCTGAAGTTACAGCACTTGAGGATTATCTTGGAAAGATGGCAATAACAGAGGATGATGGAATAATATCTCCTACTATGGCTGATAAAAAGGAATATAACTATTTAAAGTCAAACCTCATTAAGTTATCACATGATTTAATTATATGTACTCCTGATAACAACTCTTTGAAAAAAATATTTGTAGAAGAATACATTAAATCTAGACAAGATAAAGGATTAGTTGACGATAATGGAACTCCTCTTTCTGACAAAGAAAGGGTTAGTCTGGAATATGATGCAAAACATTGGTATGATGATTTAAATGCATCTGAAAACTAGGAAGATAAAGATTATTATAATTATATATATAGTCGTGCTGTTTAGGAATCTAGACTGGCCAATGAAAAAAATTATCTTAGATTTTCAGACGCAACTCTTGATAGGTTTTGCGATCATTTCTCTGATGAATTGGATTCGTTAATAGATTATTATAATGAAAAAAATGTATAGTTTATAATAAACAATCCAAATAGGAGAATTGAAAATTATGATGGCGATGTTGAAAATAACAAATTATTATTTGGTGGAAATGCAGGAATATTTAGATATTTCTATGATATACTGAACTATAAATCTGACGATGGCGTTACATACAACATGAATTAGAGAATATAGATGTTATATGAACTGTAGAAAAAAATAGTTTCAGAAAACGGAGTTAGTAAATAGTCTAATGATATTACAGATGCATTTGGGAAAATTGGAATATCTGCAATAATGGATAAAGAAGGAAAATTGGACGGATTTGAGTTAATTAGAAAGTATCTTAGTGATATGAAAACATATTTTACAGATAACTAGGATGCACTTAAAGATGCTATAAATAAAAAACTCATAGATAATACATACGCTGATTTAATTGCTTTATCTGGAAAAGGCCCACAAACTGCACCAATCAAGTGTGTGTATTTTGATAATGTTTCCAATTAGTATAGACCTTCTGCAATACCTTCGCAATTCTTATAGAAATATGTAGATATGTTGAATACTATTGGGATAGGAAGTGGAGCAGATGCGTATGGAGACGATGCTGTTGCTGCAAATGCCCTGTTCTCGTTAGTTGGTAGTCATATGGTTAACACAATTACCTCAATAATTGAAGTTGAAAAAGCATTTACTGGAGATCCGGCCTTATACAAATATGACACTATTCCAGGAGAACATGCTAAATCAACATTAAACATTTCATATAAAATACCAGGAACAGATATAACAACAAAATCTATAGAATATAAATTAGATAATGTAGGAGATAAGTTTTCAAATAAGATCAAGCGTCTTCCTTCAATATTATCCCCAGGATAGGAAATAAGAACGACATTTACTGAAAAAGAAAAAGGATACGATAAAACGTTAGCTAGTATAAACTATACCAATTTAAATATTGAGGATTATAAAACAAAATCTTCTGTAATAGATGAAATATCCGATAAATTTAAAACGCAATTGTTTGTAGATTATATAGAAAAGAATAAACCTAAATGGTTTGATGATTATGTAAACAAACTTAACGAAAGTAGTAAAAATCACACCGTCACACAACAAGATGCAATAGATACGTTATACGCCGATTATAATAATGTCAAAAGTTTAATAGATAATTTAGGTGAAAATGACAAATTTGAAATAGAAACCGTACTTGACCAACAGTTAGATGCATACTAGAATATCAATGTTTCAGATGCTCAGATTGTAATAAGACCGGTATTATATAGGAAAATACGTATAGGTCTCGGTGAGTGGTCGTTTGAAGAAACTGATGGATATAGTGACGAAAAGGCGTATAATATACTTGAAAATGATCCAGATTGGATGAATGATCCGGTTAAAGCCGCTATCGTTAGAAAGTTGTAGTTATATCCTCTAAAGATGTCTTATCAAAGTAATTTCAACGAAAGTAGACCAAACTGTAGTGTAAATAGAAGTATTTATAACAAAGCGGCATATTTTCCACTGTTTAAATTTTTCGCTTGTACTGATAATGCACAAAGATTATACGACAGGATGAATCGCAAAGGCCAAGAAATTGACATGGTGTCGTTCAAGTCTGCTGTAAAATCTGGAGCTGTTAAAAAATCAATAACTCCGGTTGTAGATGGAAAATTTTCAGATGATTTTGAACTAGAAAGCGATTAGCATGTAGATTATAATACAGATGAAGTATTACCATCAAACTAGGATAATAATAGTAAATTACCAATAACTGTACAAAGGTTAACTAATCTTAGAATGTAGTTGAATACAAAAGCACACGATGCTACTGTAAGATCTATTGGTACTTAGATGTTTAAGATAGCTTTTTCTAATATTATAGACGATGCTAAATACGGAACTGGTAAATCTGGTAGAAATCAAAGACTCGGCGGACAAATTAAGCACGATATCGTGGCTTGTATAAAAGCTATGACTCAGTTTGGCGCCCAGTAGATATATGATAAATTTTATAGTAGAATAGAACACGACGGAAATGTCGAATATGTTGTAAACCAGAAAGCAGTTAAAGATTTTGTTCAACTAGTTGCTAAAAATAATGGGTTAGGACCAGCAGCAGAAGACATATTAAATAACAATGCTGTAGTTGCATCTTTGGTATCTAGAAAAGTATTTGAAAACAGTGCCTCTTCAGTAGTGAATGGGTAGGTTGTGAAAATAAATACAAATGGCGGTACTGCAATTCAGCAGTCAATGTTTGGATTCCAACAATACGATTAGTCTGTAGTAGGAGAATATGCTCAAAAATATCATAGATTTAATGATGGAAAACCGTTAAAGTGGTCAGGAAAAGAAGGCTCGATGCAAGTAATGCTTAGTATGAATTTCTTTAGAAATGTAATACCTAGCGAATTTCAAGGAACCTATGATCAAATGAGAAATTGGTTAGTTGAAAATAATATAATAGGAGATAATTCCAAACCATTTGGAATAGGTTATCGTATACCTACGCAAGGTATGTCATCAACGTTTACTTTTTAGGTAGCGGACGTTCTTCCATTTTAGTCTGGAGATTTAATAATTGTTCCACAAGAGTTTACAGCTCAAACTGGATCTGACTTTGACGTCGATAAATTATTTTTAGCGACATTATCATATAAGAACGGAAAGATTGAAGATTTTAAAGATAAACACGAAGAACAATCGTATAATGAACTCATTGACAATATGGCAAATGATGAAAATGTTTCAGAAAACGGTGTTGGCGCTATATCCAATAGACTTTTATTAAATTATATAGATGTAATAAGCGATCCTAGGAATTTTTCAAACTCTAGAAGACCAATTGACTTTGTAACCGGTGTACTTAAAAAAGATGTATTACCTTATTTAGATAAGGGAATGACTCAATATTTACCAGGATTTAAAGAACTAACTCCTTCATTTCAGTCGTTAAGAAAATTAGAGTTCATGTCAGGAAAGACCGGAATAGGCCCATTTGCATTGAATATTACTAATTTATCACTTACTCAATATGAACATCTTACGATGGAATACGGTAAAGACCTTGCAGTATATCAATTAGGAAAACTAGACTAGATAACTGGGCAGGATAATATATACATATCTGACTGGCTTTCTGCAATGGTAAACGCTCATGTTGACGTAGCAAAAGACCCGTATGTTTTTACTCTGAATGTAAATAAATTTACATATAATCATTGTAATTTATTGCTCAGAGCAGGAAAAGGAGTGACTACATTCACATTCTTAGCACAGCCTATTATAAAAAAGTATGCCGCTGCAGTTAATAATGCAGGCGGAATATACGGTAATAATCTTACTGGAATAGTTAAACACACAATGAGTATTAATAAGAGTAAAGAAAAAATAGCAACAGATATAAAAAATGGTATTTTACAAGAACTCCAACAATTATATTATGACAATGAGGATTTACTTACAGATGAAGAAAAGAATGATGTTGTTTAGACTGTATCAGCGTTCAAAGCAGAACATGAAAACGTCGATAGTAGTACTGTTGTTAATGTATTTAATAAACAGAAAGCAATAGATGCGATAACTGGATATAATTCAGATGATCCAATAGAAAAAATGAAATCGATATAGTTTCAATTGTGGTGTTTATATGCTTTTAAAAAATTAGACACACCAGCATAGAGACTTTAGGATCTGGTTTCTGCATCTTAGATTGACACTGAAAAATTTGGAAACACTATAGCACAACATATAAACTTTAGAAATAATATAAATGTTCTAAAGGCTACTGCAAAATGGTGGAAGATAGACGGATTTGACGATACTAAAGGAATAAATGCTATATCTAAATATTTTTCAGATTTATTTTTGTTTGACAAATTCGATAAATCTACAAAATTAGCTAGAGGAATTTTATCAAGATAGACATATACAGCTTCTAATATATTCGATAAGTTATTTAAAATAATTGCTCAATTACAATATGGAAAAATAGATTCGGTTGATAACATCAAATATCCTGGGTTATATAATAAAATATATGGTAGTGATAAGGTGGATACATTTGCTACAGCAATAGATAATGTATTAAGATTTAAAGCGTTCTTTGGATTTAGTAAGTTTGATGTAAATAAACAGGACAATTTTATAGATTATACAATGGGTGGTGATATGGCCGCTGTATCTAATAAATTTAAACAGTTATCTATAGGCGATGAAAAACATCTTCCGCTATTTTAGAGAATATATAATGCAATAGAATATATTAAAAAACATTCTGAAGAATATAAAAAATATGGGTTGTGTGACAAAAACGGTAATATAACCAACGACTTTTTATTATATCTTTCTCCGTAGGCTAAAACAAAAGATAATCCTTATGGTAAACTATTATTAAAACAATCATAGATGAACATAAGTGATAAATCTGAATCTGTTTTAATATCTTCGTTTAATGATTTATTGGAAAATGATAATGAAAATATAAGAAATCTTGCAAAAGATATCGCGTTTTATTCGTATTATTCAAATTACGATAACAATGATCCAAATTCATTTTTCCATTTAGTACCATCTTTATATCGTGCACAGTATGATAAAGCTATAAAATCTGGATTAAATTGTTCTGATTCAAACTTCTTAAGCTGTGTAATTGGAGATGGATATTCAGATAAAACATCGTTGCTTGATTTATTTTCGCAAAGTGATGGATTTGCCAGAGAGGTAATAGATATTATATCTAGAAATTACTGGTATTATGATTACATAGTAACTCCATATAAACCTTTAAGTAAAAAATCTGCAAACGTTTCTCAAAATTATGGAGAAGTTGATAGAGAACCACAACTAATTAATGGAAAATTATTTTCTGGCCTAATTATCACTTCTAATGCTAATGATAGACCATATATCAAGGTAACAAAAGGTGACGTAACGGTTCTATATAAAAATGTAGGTTATATATAGAAATAGAAAATGTCTAAAAAAGAAACAAAATTTATAACTACACATAGTGTTTATATAGCTGTTCCAAAAGCAGGCATAAGATATAAAGGAAATAACCAATTAGAATTATATGCAAATTATTCTGTTCAATCAATATTTGAAGAAAATAAAATTCCATAGGCATGGAGTCCATCCAGGTTATTAGCTCAAGTAGACGATGTGATTGCAAAAACTGTAAATGAAAACGGTACAGATAAATCTGGAAGTACTATATAGTTTGTAAACGAACTTATAGAAATACCAAGCGTATACTCTGATGATAACGAAAGCATGTATACTAAAAATAAGAAAGTTACATATCTTAAAAATGATAATAATTCTGTTGCTATTGTTAATAGGAAAAATGCAGAAAGTTATGCTTCTGAAAATTCAAATATAATAATAGATATAAATACAGATTAGCACAAATAGGATCCGAATAAATCTTACTACAACCGTACTGTTGTATATAATAAAGGATACGTAGCCGAAGTTAATAAGTTGTTAGAAAATGCTAGTACACCTCCTTAGATATATTTTTCTGGTAATTTTGATAATGAAACAATTACAAATGCAGAAAGATAGAAATATACAAACATGCTTACTCATTGGATTACTGAAAAATATAGACAATCGGACTAGGATATGACAGATGATCAAATTGATCAGAAAGTTAGTGACTATATGAGCAAATACAATGTCGATAAATTCATAAAGATAGCAAAAGGTGTAGATATAATATTTGGTGTGTTAAATGACATAAACACACAGATGGGATTAAATTCCAGTGTTGATCATAGTATGCCTAATAAGTTTGCAAAAGCTATATGTACAGGTCTAAATGATTTTTCAGAGTCTGTTGCAATAGCTTCATCTATAATAAATAGTACAGGCCAAACTAATTTAGTTATGCTTGACTCTAGCTAGATTACTGATAAAAATAAAGAAAATCTTGATGCATTCATCAATGATATAAATAGAATCAGAGATATAATAGGGGAAAGTTCAGAATCGATTGTTTCAGATTAGGATACAGATCAAGGTGGATAGTAGGTTATGCGGGAAATAACTAAAGAACAACCTAAGATACAAGAAATTCCAACTACAGAAACTGAGAATCCTGAA
>OBMA010002715.1_pt1 | contig 10230 bp, 11 predicted proteins | sample 1539141 | NCBI WGS metagenome assembly OBMA01 (sample SAMEA3991484, study PRJEB22521) | metagenome | biome: anthropogenic terrestrial biome; feature: sewage plant; material: raw primary sludge | place: Sweden | collected 2012-09-26 | reverse complement strand
AAGGAATGGCTTTGTAAATAGCCAAATCATTACCGCCGGGAGTTGCCTCCACATCACCTGTTTCCACATGGGTTTTCATCAGAGGAACCTTCTGAGCATAACTCGGCATCAATTCTAACAGAAGTGTCAGTGTTATAATCGAACATTTCATCATATTATATTTATAAGGTTTATTCCACATTGTTGATGTTTAGACTTTTCATCGCTGTATGGCAGGTGTAAATAATTTTTTATTATTCCGGGTATATAATTAATTGTTATTTTCTTTATCCACGTTTACTATTACCATTTTTCACCACAAGAATAACATTCACCATGCTCATTGTCGTATTCTTCAACATCTTCTGAGCCACAATAGGGACAACGCCCACTTTCTGATTCTTCGTACATAGGTATATTATTTTTTAGTTGTTTATGCACCTGCAAAGATACAAAATTAAAAGGAAATCACAAAAAATCCTTGCTTTTGTTCCGTTGCATATGATATGGCAATTGAGGACAGACCATCTTGTTTGAATTGGAACAGATATGGTGCAAGCGAATTTGCATGACTGAGATTATGGATAGATTATCATTTCATATTTAGCAAAGCGAGTTTCGCCACCAGATCGTCAAGAATCAGACGGGTGTCGATATTGGTATAGACGCGAATGGGACGGCCTCCGGAAACCTCATTGTAGAAACCGGCATCGTTGATGACAGGAGTTGGTTTGACCAGATATTTGCACGAAGCGGGGTCAGCTTCCCAAGAGGTTTGTAATGCGGTAAGCAAAACCAGCGGACTATCGCCCAGAACATAGGATTCGCCCAAGGAGCATTTGGCTCTTTTCATCAGGTCTTCGAGTTTATTGATAAGAAACTTACCAACAATGCCATTAGATTTGATTTTGTAAATCAATTCAGCATAGGAATATAATGCTTGTCGGTAAGCATCACGGGGTACTTGCCATATGGGGATGTCAGAAGTATTGAAAATGACCTGAGCAGCTTTGACATCTATCCCCATATTGTATTCAAGTTTTTTTCTACCCTGGGGAGGTATGGCCACCCCTTTGTATTCGGGACCACCGATCCATATTAATATAATTTTATTGGCTATGCGGGGTTCCATAAGATAAGCACTGGCAATGTTGGTAAGGCCGGCACCACAGACGATGTAAAGTGGCATTTTGGTATCCTGCCGCATGGCTTCGTGAACAATGGCTTTTGACGCATCGGAGATGACAGGTGTTGAGATATTCGAAAGGCCGGAGGCACCGCCTTCGTAAACAGGGATTTTTGCGGCATATGGCATAGCAGCTAACAGTTCATGAATCACAGTACAAGCATAGACGGCAGATCCGGGAGATCCATAAAACCCATTGTTGTAGTTTTGAGAACCAATGATTCCCTTTATTTGAACAGAAGGAGATAATATATGGTGCACCAATTGAAACAAGCCATCGGGATCGCCTCCGAAATCATTATCAATAATTACACGAATTCGTGGTTTGACCGTTTCTTGAAAATAGGTTGAATCGGTTTGTGCATGAATGGTCATTGCCATGGTAAGAATGAAGCAAGTGAGAATGAATTGAAAGGTTCGGTTCATTTTATTATTATATTATTGTTTATGCATTCTGCAAAGATATAAAATAAAAAGCGAATCATAACTATATAGCCTTGGAATTTATAAGGTTCATCCAGCATCAGAATTGAAATTTTATTCATATTAATATTCATTGGTATTCAAAAATTTCATATCTTTGCAGTATTACACTTAAAAATCAGAAAAAATGAGAAACTTTGAACAGACTATCGGGAACATGGCTGACACATCCGCCAACGCTTTTATTTGCTATATCGACGAAGATGGCTGCCCTGTAACAAAAGCGATGCTGAAGCCGCGCGAACATGACGGGATACACACATTCTATTTTACGACAAATACGTCATCTAACAAGATAAAATGCTTTAAACTCAACCCGAAAGCAAGTATCTATTTGGTTAATCCGCAATTCTTTCAGGGTGCCAGTCTGACGGGCACAATGGAGGTGCAGGAAACAGCGGAAGCAAAGGAACGTATCTGGCATGAAGGTGACGAAATGTATTATCCCAAAGGAGTGACCGACCCTGATTATTGTGTACTGAAATTTACCGCCACAAAAGGACGTTTTTATAGCGACTTTCATTCAGACGATTTCGATATAGAATAATCAACAATTGATATATTATGCCATATATTACAATGGAATGCGGTCTGTTGACCACAGAACAAAAAGAAAATTTAATCAGTCGCTTAACGGTAACAGCTTCTGAAGTAACAGGTATTCCACAGGAATTTTTCATGATAACCATTAAAGAATTGCCTGACACAAACATGGGATTTGGTGGAAAAACCGTAGAGAGGACTAAACGTGAATATCAAAAGGGAGGTGATGTTTAAAACAGGACAAAAATGGGAACTAAAGAAATAGAAATCAGATTTGCAAGAGAAGATGAAAGTGATATCGTACTAGAACAAATAAGAGATCTCGCGTTTATGTGAACATGGAGGACGAAGAAATCACAACGGTTTTTTAAATCAAATCCTTATTCCATATCTACCTTCATGTACATGTAACCATAATCAAAGTAGGTTATTTGCAATCGTAATTATTATGCACCATAAACTTACAATTTAGAACTTTACACAAGTATATTATTAAAAAACGCATTTAATTTGTACGTATTTCATAGAAAAGAAGTAATTTTGTCACGAAATAGTTTATTAAACAACCAATAAAGGAAATATGAAGAAAATCAGAGCAGCCGTAATTGGATACGGCAACATCGGCAATTTCACTGTCCAGGCTCTCGAAGCAGCTCCTGACTTCGAAATTGCAGGTATCGTCCGCCGTAACGGCGCAAATAACAAGCCAACCGAGCTGGCTCAGTATGACGTGGTGAAGAATATCACAGAACTGAAAGACGTGGACGTGGCTATACTTGCCACTCCTACCCGCAGTTGTCCTGAATACGCAAAGACAATCATCCCGATGGGTATAAACACCGTGGACAGTTTCGACATCCACACCAGCATTTTGGACTATCGCAATGAAATGATGCCTATCTGTAAGGCAAACAATCGCGTGTCGGTCATCGCTGCCGGATGGGATCCGGGATCAGACTCTATCGTACGCACACTGATGCAGAGTCTTGCTCCAAAGGGACTTTCCTATACCAACTTCGGCCCGGGTATGAGCATGGGACACTCTGTTTGCGTTCGTAGCAAGGCCGGTGTAAAAGACGCCCTGTCTATGACTATTCCTATGGGCGAAGGCATTCACCGACGCATGGTCTACGTTGAGTTAGAAGATGGCGCAAAACTGGAGGATGTGACAGCCACAATCAAGGCCGATCCATATTTTGCCAATGACGAGACGCACGTGTTTGCAGTGCCTTCTGTAGACGAGGTGCGCGACATGGGCCACGGCGTAAACATGGTTCGCAAAGGCGTGAGCGGACAGACACAGAACCAACGTCTTGAATTCAACATGAACATCAACAATCCTGCGCTCACAGGTCAGGTGCTTGTAAACGTTGCTCGTGCATCTATGCGTCTGCAACCGGGATGCTACACTATGGTGGAGATACCTGTCATCGATATGCTGCCAGGTGAGCGCGAAGAGTTGATAGGACATCTCGTATAATATCCTCTCTGACTTGTTATTGCCCTTTATCCTCACGGACACCAGAGCAGGTGACATAAGCCTAAGGAGTGAAGTACATGGCAGGGATATGTAATTAAAAATTGGAAATTTAGAATTATTTTTACCTTTAATAATATAGACATGGGTATGCCCTCTCTCAGCAAGTAAGCCAGTGGATAATATTTATTTTCTCCTTGCCGAGACACAGCAGACCGAGATTAAGAGGTAAACAGAATTCTAAATTTCCAATTCTATGTTCACGAATTAATTCAATTCCAAATTGATTATTTGCATAATCGGATTTTTATATATATTTTCGCACCCATTATGCATATAATTGACCTGATCATCTTCCTTATATTCACTGGCGGCATCGTACTGCTGGGCAGTTCGTTCTTCAGGAAGAACATGTCGGCTGACGATTTCACATCTGCAGGGCGAAATATTCCCGGATGGATAGTAGGCATGTCGATATTTTCTACCTACGTAAGCAACATCAGCTATTTGGGATATCCGGGCAAGGCGTATGCAGCCGACTGGAACGCATTTGTATTTTCACTTTCCATCCCCGTAGCCTCTTATTTTGCGGCAAGATATTTTGTACCATTCTATCGCAAGCAGACCAGTGTCTCCACTTATCAGTTTCTGGAAGACAGATTCGGATTATGGGCACGGCTCTATGCGTCTTCGTGTTATCTGTTGACTCAGGTGGCACGCATCGGCACCATCATCTTCCTGCTTGCCCTGCCGATGAACATTCTACTGGGATGGAACATCCGCACCGTAATAGTGTTGACCAGTATTGCGATAATCATCTATTCGATGCTGGGTGGCATCAAGGGTGTGATTTGGACTGAGGCTATTCAGGGAATTATCATGATTGGCGGGGCCATTGCATGCCTGGTGACACTCCTTTTCGCCATGCCGCACGGACCTCAACAGGCGTTTGACATTGCCATTGCCGACAACAAATTTTCGCTTGGCAGTTTTGGACCAGGGATTGGTACCAGCACGTTTTGGGTTTGCCTCATTTATGGCATATTCATCAACCTGCAAAACTATGGCATCGACCAAAACTATGTGCAACGATATCACACGGCTAAGAACGACCGTGCAGCCAAATTCTCGGCTCTTTTTGGAGGATACCTTTTTATCCCCATGACAGCGATATTCTTCCTCATCGGTACCTCTCTCTATGCTTATTATAAGGTTAACACGGGTTTATTGCCCACGGGTGGAATCAAAGCCGATTACATCTTCCCATATTATATCGTCCATCAGTTACCCGTGGGCATGACCGGATTGCTAATATCTTCTATCTTTGCAGCAGGAATGAGTACTGTGGCAACAGGTATCACATCATCGAGTACCATAGTACTGACCGACTATTACATGCAATGGCGCAAGAACGCTGACAACAAAGAGCGACTGATGGTGTTGAAATTGTCGAGTGTCTTGATCGGCATACTAGGAATCATTGTGGCACTGGCAATGATAAATGTGGAGAGCATACTGGACGCATGGTGGAAGCTGTCGTCCATATTCAGCGGAGGTATGCTGGGGCTGTTTCTCTTGGGCTACATATCGCGTCGCGCCCGCAATATAGATGCGGCATTGGGAACCGTCTGCGGAGTAATATTAATAGGATGGATATCTGCTGCCGAATTTATCGGCCTGCCTCCAACAGGCATTCATGAATACCTCGCAATAGTGCTGGGCACTATCATGATATTCCTCGTCGGATTTATTTCATCGCACATCGTATACAGGAATCTCCCCTTGCATTTCCCAAGGAAGAAAATGACAGACAAGCACAACGAAGAGAAATGAACCATTAACAGGGATAACATTTTTGTTGACTTCACTCCTTATTAAATATATGTTTTGAGAAACTCCGGCTCATTTGGTTCCTGCCCCTATGTCGAAGATAGTGAGCAAAAGCCTGTTGACGGGTCAAGGAATATTCAACTTTATCACATTCACTTCCGGCCATGCGCCGAATCTGAATGACATGGTACCGCTAAGACCTAGTGAAACATAAAGCATTGCGCCGTCCTCGGTATATTTTCCACCCCACTCGTTATATGCCCACTTGGCTGGTGAGAACTTGCCTATTTTCAATTGCCCTGCATGGGTGTGACCACTCAATGTCAGAGCAATGTCTGTCTGATGAAGCACACCACGCCGCCAATGTGTGGGGTCATGGCTGAGCAATATTTTGAACATACCATCCTGCAAGCCATCAATAGCTTTCTGCAAATCACCTTGGGATTTGAATGGCGGCTTGCCAATATTCTCCACACCCGCAAGAGCTATCTCTGTATGCCCGCGATGTAACATCACATGTTCATTCATCAACATCCGCCATCCCATTTTCTCTTCCCAATATTGCAGAATGTGCTGATTGCGCAGGATATTACGCTCAGTATGGTCTTGCCCGTATTCACAATAGTCGTGATTGCCCATCACCGAAAATACACCGTCAACGGCAGAAAGTTTTGACAGTTCACTGATAAAGGGGTGCAGCTCTTCAGCACGTACGTTCACCAAATCGCCGGTGAACACGATGAGATCTGGCCTCTGCGCATTGACTATCTTCACCAACTTCGAGATAAACGATGATTTTCCACGAAACGTACCAATATGCAAATCTGACATCTGCAATATTCTATATCCATCAAATTCTTGGGGTAGCAACGATGACGTGCAGGTTGTAGTTTTCACTTTTATCCTGCGCCATCCAAAAAAAAATCCATATAGCAATGTGAGCACCAACAACAATGCCACAACCAAAGCTGCAATATACCCTATGGCAAATGACAATATCGTGAAAATAAGCTTTGGAAGAACAACGAGCAAAACCAATGCAAAAAATATGCGCATGAACGTGTTGTGATACAATCCGCGATTTACCGCAACAAATGAAAATATAATAGCCAATGTAGGGATGAAATAAAGAACAGACCACCACCATGACGCATCCAGCCCGACAAATACAGACCAAATATAATAGTCAGGAAGAATCAGAGCAATTATGAATAGAATAATACTTATTATCATAACAAATATTTTTTATTGGTCAAAGATAGCAAATTATATTTAATTCATCAATATTTATTTCCATTTTTATAAAATAAAAATCCTAACTTTGCAGAAAATTGATTTTAATGAAGAAAGAGAATCACAAATTATGAATAAATTATGACGTCATAGCATTCACACATAATATTCTTCATCTACAATTTCACATAAAAATATTAGAACATGGAAAAGAAAGATTTCAAATTTATAATTGCAGCCGTAGTCATAGCTGCGTTGACCATATTAATAAGTGCCATGCCCGCCGATGACATCATCAGCAAAAGCAATGACACGACTATCGTAAACACGCAACTTATTGCCAAAGACGTGAAAGGTTACAAGGGTGCGACACCGGTTAAGATTTATATTCGTAAGAATAAAGTGGTAAAAATCGAGGCCATGCCAAACCGTGAAACCCCAAAATTCTTTGCCCGCGCCAAGACTGTGCTTGCATCATGGGACGGAAAGACCGTGAGCAAGGCTACCAAGATGAATGTTGATGGTGTGAGTGGTGCCACATTCTCATCCAGAGCCCTCATCAAAAACGTACAAATGGGACTGAGCTATTACAAAGAGCACAAATAAGAAATAAAAAAGAAAAAGACTGGCACATCTGTTTATCGATGATACCAGCCTTTTTCCTTTTGTCTGATTAATCAAAAAATTTTACAACAACCTCTAAAATACAGGCATTGCTTCAGAAAAGTTTCCCCATGGTCGCGAATACGCGATTCCTTGGAAATATTTGTAATACGCTGATATTCAGAGAATTAATGATTTAAGAAGAAATATCAAACTTTAAAATCGTTATAAGTAATCCCTTTTTTGTTGTCAACTAACCGTTAGACGCATTAAGTTTTACCGTTAAACGGATTGCAACTAACGGTCAAACGCAGACAAAGAGACCATCCGTTGCATTTCCGGAGACAAAAATCGCAAAATCTGAACATTTTTATCACGTATTGATATTCCCTTTCCTGTTTTTATTTTCTAGATTGTCACCTCCGGAAAGGGCGAATTTTGATATATAATATTTACAATTTCTCTATCATTATTTCAGGAAAGGATTCACCTCTGCTATGCTGCAATCATCACACATTGACTCAATATTCAGTATATCTCAATAACATGTGCAAAATTTCAATACCATTTTATTGTATTGTATTTCCGTTCCGCCAACGAGTTTTCATTTGTTTATTCATCTTCTGCGAATAACGGATCTTCAGGTGTTACCATCACAGGTTTCTGTTCATATTGTTTCAGTATATGTGAAGGAACATATTTTTTGTCGACCACCAGACGGAACATATATTCATCAAACCAACGATTGGTCATTATCAGACATCCGCTCTGACCATACGACGGTCCCCAGGAATTTTCCACTTTCCACTTCAGTGGTTTGCCATTGGCATCAATGTCGACTGCAGTCAATGTCATCGCATGAGTAGAACCACTATCAAAAGTGGATATGCGTTGTGACTTGTCCATGCCGAAAGTGGTGCCAAAAAGCGTACCATAATCAAAATTCTCAGTATCCAAATAACCGCGTGAACGGTCAAACTGCTTGCCTACATCATAAGAACTGTATAACTTGTGACCATCCTTGATACTTGCTATAGCCAATGTATCAATAGCGGTCATAGGGAGATTCAGGTATTTCCAGTTATGACCATCGTATGTATGCCGGTCTAGTTCAACTTCATACGTTTTGTAATATGGACGACGAGGATCGTTCATCACCATAATGAATGTACCGTTGAGCGCCCCACCCACTGTTTCATTATAAAACGCCAACGGGGTGTAAGTTTTGACAGGGGTCAAAGCCTTGCCATTTTTATCCTTAAAAGCATATTGGAATGTCTTCACCGGTTCGCCCAATGTGAGCGAAAGAATATGATAAACAGTAGCCAGCATCTCTGTTTTGCGTGTCTGTATGGCAGCCGCCTTCTTACCTCCGTTCACCATATCACGAAGTTCCAGTCCAAACTCACGCAATTTGGATGATAACACCTTTGCCATTCTGCCGGTGTTGTCACTGGAGAATGTCTCCGGCACTACACTTTTGGGCACCAATCCATATTTTTCGGCGAGATCTGCCACGCCACAGAATGTGCCACCATCATTAATAGGATTTTTGAAGAAAAATTGCACCCGCACATCATCAATAGGTTTCCTTGCACAGTCGATAATACCTTGCAGCATCAGATTAGCTTTTTCCAACTGGTCATAAAAGAAGAGATACCCCTGAGAATACTCCACTGTCAACGAGTCTCTTTTCACCTTAGCAAAGTTGGCACGCAACACGTTTAGTCCGGAAAACATCCAGCAACGGCCGCTGCTCTTTTGGTCCATGATACTCTGCTTGGGAGTTTCATTACTGAAATAAGTGTCTATATCCCCTTGATTGGCATGATTCTTTGCCAAATCATCAATGGAGTTGGATGCAATGGCATTGAATAGGGCCTTGTCGGCAATATTGCCCTTCTGTGAATCCTGTATATTCTGCAACATCCGTGCAGAGATTCCGCCGCCAGCAGTCTGAGACATAGACACGGTGGCAACAGCTAGGCAAACGTTCAATAATATTACTTTTTTGTTCATAAATACTATTTGGTTCTTGTTTATTTTGCAAAGATAAGGAAAAGTTAGTATCTTTGCAAGATTATTATCTATTAATAATGGTAGAAGAAAGTAAATTCGGGCTTCTAAGCCAAATCAAATATCCTACAGACTTAAGGCAGTTGACAGTTGATCAGTTGCCGGAAGTTTGTGACGAATTAAGGCATGATATAATAGACGAGGTCTCCGTAAATCCAGGTCACTTCGCTTCGAGCCTTGGTGTAGTGGAAATCACCGTAGCGCTACATTATGTATTCAACACTCCAGACGACCGCATAGTATGGGATGTAGGTCATCAGGCTTATGGTCACAAAATATTGACCGGGCGCCGTGATGTATTCTGCACCAACCGCAAGTTGCATGGCATATGCCCATTTCCTTCTCCATTGGAAAGTAAATATGACACTTTCACATGCGGGCATGCATCCAACTCCATCTCAGCAGCAATGGGCATGGCTGTGGCGGCAAAGAAGACAGGCAATGACAATCGCCATGTGGTGGCAGTCATTGGAGATGGGTCTATGAGTGGCGGTCTGGCCTTTGAGGGTCTGAACAACGTATCGTCCACCCCCAACGACATTCTCATTATCCTTAACGATAACGACATGAGCATAGACCGTGCGGTAGGTGGAATGGAGAAGTATCTGCTGCATCTCGACACCAACGAGACATACAACAAATTGAGATTCAAGGCTTCACAATGGCTTCACTCGCGGGGCTATCTGAACGAAGACCGCCGTAAGGGCATCATACGACTAAACAATGCGTTGAAATCAGCCATTAGTCACCAGCAGAATATTTTCGAGGGACTGAACATCAGATATTTCGGTCCTTTCGACGGGCATAACGTGAAAGATAT
>OBMA010002712.1_pt1 | contig 10233 bp, 10 predicted proteins | sample 1539141 | NCBI WGS metagenome assembly OBMA01 (sample SAMEA3991484, study PRJEB22521) | metagenome | biome: anthropogenic terrestrial biome; feature: sewage plant; material: raw primary sludge | place: Sweden | collected 2012-09-26 | reverse complement strand
ACAACACAATATCCTTTTGCTAAAAGGTAATTTAGGCGCTGGAAAAACCACTTTCTCTCAATTTTTATTAAAAAAATTAGGCAGTTCAGATGAAGTATCCTCTCCTACTTATGCCATCGTAAATGAATATAATTCACCGAAAGGAAAGGTTTTTCATTTTGACCTTTATCGCCTCAAAAAAATAGAAGAAGCCTACGATTTTGGTATTGAAGAATATCTAGACAATGCTTTTCTGTGCATTATAGAATGGCCAGAAATTTATGAAGAAGAATTGGCAGATTTGTCGCACCACGAAATGAAAATTACCAATCACGGAGATTACAGAGAAGTAGATTTTAGATGATAAATATTTTAAATGTTGAATCTTAAATAATTAGTATCTTTGCACTTTCAAAATAAGCTAAAATGGGTTCTACAATATTCACTCCATTTACGGATGAACAATTAATTCCTAAGGAAGAAAAACTAGAAGTTCTCAAAAAAGGGAAAAAATTTAGTATCGGAATTCCTAAGGAAACTTGTCTTAACGAAAAAAGACTATGCATCACTCCTGATGCTGTGCAGGTTTTAGTAGAACACGGTCACAATATCATTATAGAAACTGGCGCAGGAACACCTACTTTTTTCACAGATTTACAATTTTCTGAAGCTGGCGCCCAAATTACTTCTGACCCAAAAGAAGTGTACGGACAAGATTTGGTTCTTAAAATCAATCCTCCTACCGAAGAAGAAATGGAATATCTGAAACCAAATGCTTATCTGGTTTCTGCACTTCAAATCAACCTGAGAGACAAAGAATATTTTAAAAAATTAGCCGAAAAAAAAGTAAACGCTATTGCCTTTGAATTTATAATGGATGAATACCGTCAACTTTCGTTAATTAGATTAATTGGCGAAATTGCAGGCGGAATGTCTATTTTATATGCCGCAGAATTGCTAGCAAAATCAAACGGATTAATGCTTGGCGGAATCACTGGAGTTCGCCCTACAGAAGTAGTAATCCTAGGTGCAGGTATTGTAGGAGAATTTGCTACAAAAGCAGCCATAGGTCTTGGTGCAAGTGTAAAGGTTTTTGATAATTCTTTATCTAAATTAAGAAGATTACATACCATTATAGACAGCAGAGTCCCAACCTCTATCATAGATCCAAAAGAATTGAAAAAAAGCCTGAGGAGAGCAGATGTAGTGATAGGAGCATTGCCAAGACTTAATATGCCGCCTATTGTAACCGAAGAAATGGTAAAAGTAATGAAAAAAGGCAGCGTAATTATAGATTTAACTATAGATTACGGCGGTTGCATAGAAACCACAGAAGTTACCTCTCACGAAGATCCTGTTATCATAAAGCACGATGTTTTGCACTGTGGTTTGCCTAATTTAACGTCTAAAATGCCTAGAACTACCACCAAAGCGATTTCTAATTTCTTCTTAAGTTATCTTTTAAATTATGACGAAGAAGGTGGTTTCGAGAATATGTTGCTTCGCAGAAACGAGATGAAACAATCGCTCTATATGTACAAAGGAAGACACACCAAAAAGGTAATTTGCGACAAGTTTGACTTAACTTATCACGACATTAATTTGTTGATTTTTTAAATAAAGATAATTTTTAATATAAATTCAACCTTGTTAGAGTAACCTTCTTTGACAAGGTTTTTCAAATAATGAGAAAACTAAAATTTTATTTCATAGGATTGCTTCCCGGATTGCTTATTGTATTTTTTATTTTGAATAAAAAAGGGGCAAGTTGTAGCGGTTATCTTCCCAATTCTAGGGTAATTGCAGAAACGCTTTCTAAAGAATTTCAATATTCCGAAGGATTTAAGACTCAAATGCAAGTTTTAAAAATAAACGAAAATTATCTGAAAGAAAATATTCTAAAAAAAGGAGAAATTAATTTTGACAAAAGCAAAGCTCAGCAAGAACCTTGTCCGCAATATTTACTGGTTTCTCCTGAGCAAAATGCTCAGTACGAAATTACTTTTGAAAAATGTAAAAACGAAGCTAAATTTTTAACTTTGAAGAAATTAAATTAAAAAATGAAAGTTGCAATAATAGGTGTAGGTTTAATCGGTGGTTCACTCGCATTGAAATTGCGTGAGAAAAAATTTGCTAATCAATTTTCAGGGATTGATCAATCTGGAGAGCATTTACAAGAAGCATTAGATTTAGGGATTATAGACATTGCAGAAAATCTAGAAAATGGAGTTAAAAATGCAGACCTCATCATTGTAGCTATTCCCGTAGATGCAACGGTGAAAATCTTGCCGCAGGTTTTAGATTTAATTTCTGAAAAACAAACGGTGATGGATGTAGGTTCTACCAAATCTGGAATTGTAGCTGCCATTAAAAACCACCCAAAAAGAAAAAGATATGTAGCCTTTCACCCAATGTGGGGAACAGAAAACAGTGGGCCAAAATCTGCTCAAAGAGAAAGTTTTTCTGGTAGAGCTGCCGTAATTTGTGATAAAGAAGATTCTGCAGAAGATGCATTTTCTTTAGTAGAAAAAGTGGCAAAAACACTAGAAATGAATACCATTTTTATGGCTTCGGAAGCGCATGACGTACACACAGCTTATATTTCTCATATCTCTCATATTACTTCTTATGCTTTAGCAAACACTGTTTTAGAAAAAGAAAGAGAAGAAGACACCATTTTTCAATTGGCGAGTTCGGGTTTTTCTAGCACGGTTCGTTTGGCGAAATCTCATCCAGAAATGTGGGTTCCTATCTTCAAACAAAACAAAGAAAATGTGCTTGATGTTCTTAATGAACACATTACTCAATTAAGAAAATTTAAAGCTGCACTAGAAAAAGAAAACTACGAACTTTTGGAAGAACTCATTAGAAATGCCAATAAAATAAGAGGAATTTTGAAGTAACTACTTTTTTTACTAGATTTGATAAAAAATACCATGAAAAAAGTTTACAAATCTAAAATTGGCCTCGAAATCATAATCCCTATATTGATAATATTAGCTTTTGGTTTTAAAAATATAATTAATGAACCTAAAGTTGCTCCTATTATTTTATTAATTTTAGTTCTTGCCTTCATCACTTTTCTGCTTACAAGTATTAAATACACTATCGAAAATCAAAATTTGAATATAAAAGCAGGCTTTTTGATTAATCAAAACATCAATATCATGAATATTGAATCTATCAAAAAATCGAAAAATATCCTTTCTTCTCCTGCTGCATCTTTAGACCGAATTGAAATTATTGAAAACAATAAAAATTCAATACTCATTTCGCCAAAAAACAAAATTGAATTTATTGAAGAATTAAAGAAAATAAATCCTCAAATTGATGTAAAACTTTAAGCATCAACATTCCGCTACATTCACCGCAACAGCCAAACCACCTTCCGAAGTTTCTTTGTATTTATGATTCATATCTAGCGCAGTTTCCCACATCGATTTTATGACTTGATCTAAGGAAACTCTAGCTTTAGAAGGATCACTTTCTAACGCAATATGAGCTGCGGTAATTGCTTTCATAGCGCCCATAGAATTCCTCTCAATACACGGAATTTGCACCAAACCACCAATTGGATCACAAGTTAAACCAAGATGATGCTCCATTGCAATTTCTGCCGCCATTAAAACTTGAGCAGGAGTTCCGCCAGAAATTTCTGTTAATCCTGCAGCTGCCATTGCAGAAGAAACGCCAATTTCGGCTTGGCAACCTCCCATTGCTGCAGAAATGGTAGCATTTTTCTTGAAAAGCGTACCAATTTCGCCAGCTACCAAAATAAATTTTACAATATCTTCTTCAGAATTAAATTCTGTAAAAGTCTGAGAATACATCAAAACTGCAGGAATTACACCACTTGCACCATTGGTTGGTGCGGTAATTATTCTTCCGAAACTTGCATTTTCTTCGTTTACAGCCAATGCAAAACAAGAAATCCAACGCGTAATTTGATTAAAATTTTGATCCGAACTTTTTACTTCTTGTAGCCATTCTTCTAGATTTTGGTAAGTTTTTTCTCCTAACAATTTTTTGTTAAAATCTGCGGCTCTTCGGGTTACATTAAGACCTCCTGGTAAAATTCCTTCTTTAGAAATGCCTTTGTAAATGCATTCTTTGATTTGTTGCCAAATATAAAGCGCTTCTGCTCTGGTTTCATCTTTAGTTCGCCACGCTTCTTCATTGATGTAAACTAAATCAGAAAATTTTTCGATGCCTAATTTTTCGCAATATTTTATCACGTCTTCCCCTTTATGACAAGGATATACTGTTCTGATGCAATTATCTTTAATAGAATTATCTTCTTTGGTCGCCACAAAACCACCACCTACAGAATAGTAATCTCTTTCTAGAATTTCTCCATTTTCAAAAATGGCTTTAAAAACCATTCCGTTGGGATGAAAATCCAAAGATTTCTCCATATTTAGAATTAAATTTTCTCCATAAACAAAGGGTAAAACCTTTTCTCCGCCAAGATTTAATTGTGATGAATTTTTAATCTCAGTAATTTTTACATCAATTGTATCGGTATCAATTTCTTTAAAATTTTCTCCGCACAAACCGAACATTGCTGCAATGTCTGTACCGTGACCAACTCCAGTTTTTGCCAAAGAGCCAAAAAATTCCACAAAAATTTCTTTCACATTTTGTAGCGTATTGGTTCTTTTTATTTCTTCTAAAAACATTTCGGCAGCGTTCCAAGGTCCCATTGTATGAGAAGAAGAAGGCCCAATTCCTACTTTTATAATTTCAAAAACTGAGATAGACTCCATTTAATTTACGATTTGAGATTTACGATTTACGATTTAAAATTTAAGGTTAAAAAAAACTTATTCTTAAATTTAATCTTTCGAATCTGGTTGATTACAAATATAATTTTTTAAACGACTAAGAAAAAACTTCTTTCAGTATTTTAGAAACTTCTTTGTGTTTGGTTACTGGGAAAAGATGAGTTCCGCCTTTTATCACAAAATCTGGTTTTGAATTTTTGGGTGGAAACACAATGTCTTTATCTGCTAAAATCTGTACTACATCTGGATTTTCTTCGAATTTCCAATCTAGAATTTTATTGATGCTCCACTTTAAATAATGTGGATTTTGAACGACAAAATATCTCCAAAATTTAGGATTTTTTGGGTCAAATAATTTCCTGAAAAAAGCATAAGATTTCAGAGTCTTTTCGCCGAAATAACTTTCTGGAATTTTACTGAAAATTTTAGATTTTTTGGCAAGATGAAAAGTAACAGACATCTCTTTTTGAGATTTTATACTTCCGAGAATAACTATTTTTTCGGCAGGTTTTAATTTATTGATTTCTTGCACCATAATCCCACCGAAAGAATAACCTAGAAGACAAAATTTTTCTTTTTCGTCTATAGGTTTTGCCATTCTTTTCACAAAATGCTCGAAGGTTTCCTCTGTTTCAGGAATGAGCCAATCTATAAAAATAATCTCTGAAAATTTCTCGGGAAAGACGATGTTTTCAAAAACTGTTTTGTCTGCGCCTAAACCACTTATTACATAAAGTTTCATCTAAATTGCTTTATATACCGCTAAGATACGAAGGAAAAACAGAAGTACAATGGTAAAAATACAAAGCATAAAAACAAAAATAATCCCAAAGTTTACTCTTTGGGATTAAATGCATAAAAAAACACAAATCATTATTTAGCTGTAAACTTAACAACCAAATCAATATCGTCTTTTACTACTACATCTTGCATAGTAGATTTGTAAGCAATGTCCCATTTTTGTCTGTCAATTGTAAATTTGTCAGAAACAAAGTTTACAGCACCTTTGTTAACAGTAATTTTAGCAGGGAAAGAAACTGCATTAGTTTTTCCTTTAGCAGTAAGTGTACCAGAAACTACACTTTTACCATTAGCTGCTTTTTTAACAGAAGTAATTTTGAAAGTTGCAGTTGGGAATTTATCAACTTCGAAGAAATCGCCATTTTTAAGGTGACCGTTTAATTTTTGTTGATATTCACCTTGTAAATCTGTTGAGCTAATAGAAGTCATATCTAAAACGAAAGTACCACCAACTAATTGATTTCCTTTAAGAACAACAGCACCAGATTTTACATTTAAAGTTCCATCGTGAGAAGAAGCTTCAGTTTTTGCCAATTTATAACCCCACCAGTGAACGTCTGAAGTTGCTACTTTTTTGGTTTGCCCGAACGCTAAACCAACTACTAATACGAATAATAACGCTAAGTTTTTAGTCATTTTTTTATAATTTTTAAGTATTAAACATTTTTAATGGGACAAAAGTAGTATTCTTAACTTACAAATTTCATTGATGTATGGTAAGAAATTTCAATATCGAATTATGCTTTTATCTATGTATAAAAAACTTCGTTCAAAATAATCTGAACGAAGCTATAAAACTTAAAAATTATGAAAAGACTTAGACTTCTGAAAAAGCGCCATAATAGGCAGCTCCCAGAAGAGCAGTTTTACTATTCAAAATCAAATGAATAGGAATTTCTTTTAGAAGATGTTCCATTTTATCACTTACAATAAAATTCTGATAAAATTTGGATTTATTCAAGAAATTATAAATTTTAGGAGGAATTCCGCCTCCAAGTAATAAACCACCTGTTGCTTTTAATTTAAGTACCAAACTGGTTGCTTCTCTTGCAATAAATTCTACAAACATTTCCATCGCCATCACGCAAGTCATATTCAATTCTCGCATTGCAGTATGACTAATTACAGCAGATGGATCTTCATTTTCGAATTGCTGAGTGAGCCAAGCTGGTTCTTCGTGTTTTTTAATATCTCTTAAAAATCTATAAATATTGAATAATCCAGGGCCTGAAATTACAGTTTCCCAACTTACAATACCATAAATTTGTTTTAAATATTGATAAAATTCAACTTCTAGATTATTTCTTGGCGAAAATTCAGAGTGTCCGCCTTCTGTAGCAAATGGTCTTAGATATTGTCCGTCCCAAAAAAGACCAGCTTCTCCTAAACCTGTACCTGGCGCCAAAATAGCCACATTACCACCAATTGCAGGATTGCCTTCGTGTATGGTTGCTAGATAGCCTTCATTTATTTCTGCCAAACCATAAGCAGTAGATTCTAAATCATTAATCAGATACACCTTATCTACTAAAGTTTCGTTTTTAATTTGACCTATATCTAGAGACCAAGGTAAATTAGTTGTAATACATTTCCCATTAAGAACAGGACCTGCAACACCAATCGAAATTCTATCAGGTTTTTCTAAATTATATTCTCTAATAAATTTTTGGATGATGTGAGAAAATGATTGATGGGTTTTAGAAGAGTATGTTGCCTCTTCTTTTAGCACCAACATACCATCTTCAGATTCAAACCATCCTACATTAGTTTTCGTTCCACCAATATCTGCTGCTAAAATGGAAATTTTATTGTTTTTATCACTTTTTCTTCCTGGCAAAAACAATGGGAAATTAATTTGTGTGTTCATTTTACTCATATAATTTGGACTTCAAAAGTATGAAATTAATACTTTTTTATCCCAATATACTAATATGAGATATATCAAAAATGCAAAAAAAACTCCTGATTTATAAAAAAATAATCAGGAGGTAAAAAAACTAAATAATTGAGAAAACTGATATTGTTTATTCTAAAAATAGAATATTTTATTTTTGAGGTAAAGGCTTATTATCTTCAAGTTTATGTTTTTTACTGAAAATTTTCTTTGTAATATAATCTATCACCAAAGGTGTTGCGTACGCTATAGCTGCTGCTAAAATTTTATTTAAAATACTTTTTTTCATCTTCGTAATATTTTCAATTAAAAAAAACTCACTTCTTATATTTACAAAATTGTTCAAAATATCGTAAATCTTATTTATAAAATTTCAGAAATAATTTACATAATCACAATAAAAAAACCGACTGAAAATCAATCGGTTTAGATATTTACTTAAAAGAATAACTTAACTAAGTCCTGTTATTTTTCCAAATTTATCTATATCCATTCCTTCGGCTGCTGGTACACTTGGTAAGCCTGGCATCCTCATCATATCTCCTAAAATTGGGATAATAAAACCTGCGCCAGCTGCAAATTCAAATTCACGAACCGTCACTTTAAAACCTTTTGGTCTGCCTATTTTCTTCTCGTCATCACTCAGTGATTTTTGAGTTTTTGCCATACAAATTGGCAATTTATCTAGACCTAAATTATAAATAGACTTCAACTGATTGAGTGCTTTTTGAGAAAAAACCACTGCATCTGCTCCGTAAACTTCTTTGGCAATAGTTTCTATTTTATGCTCTACAGAATCCTCTACTTTATATAATGGCTTGAAATTATTTCCGCAATTTGCTGCGCAGTTTACTACTTCTTCCGCCAATTCCGTCATTCCTTCTCCACCTTTGGTAAATTCATCTGCCAGAATAGCTTTTACGCCTAATTTTTCGCATTCAGATTTTACAAAATTAATTTCCTCATCAGAATCTGTAGCAAAATGATTAATCGCAACAATAGGTTTTAAACCAAATTTAAAAGCATTTTCTATATGTTTTTTAAGATTTTCGATACCTTTTTCTACAAAGTGAAGGTTGGGATTTTCATATTCTCCTTTTTTAGCACCGCCGTGGTAGCGCAATGCTCTAATGGTAGCCACCAAAACATACGCCGCAGGTTTAAGACCTGAATAATATCCTTTAATATGGAGAAACTTTTCAGCACCCAAATCTGCCCCAAAACCAGCTTCCGTCACCACATAATCTGCTAAAGAAAGTCCCGTTTTTGTAGCAATAATGGTGTTAGTTCCTTGTGCAATATTGGCAAAAGGACCACCGTGAAGAATTGCAGGATTTCCTTCTAAAGTTTGAACTAAATTCGGGCGAATAGCATCTTTCAATAAAATTGCCATAGCACCTTCTGCATTCAAATCTCTGGCATAAATTGGTTTTTTATCAAAAGTATAGCCTACAAAAATATTTCCTAATCGATTTTTTAAATCTTCGAAATCTTTAGAAAGACAGAGAATTGCCATCACTTCTGAAGCTGGCGTAATATTGAAACCTTCTTCTCTGGTAATTCCGTTATTAGAACCACCCAAACCTATTACAATCTGGCGAAGACTTCTATCGTTCATATCCATTACGCGTTTCCAAACGATCGTTCTTGGGTCTATATTTAAAGTTCTTTTCTTATCTTGAAGATTATTATCAATAAGTGCAGAAAGTAAATTATTGGCTTTTTCTACCGCAGAAAAATCTCCCGTAAAATGCAAATTAATATCTACCATCGGAATTACTTGAGCATAACCACCACCTGCAGCTCCACCTTTTATCCCAAAAACAGGACCAAGACTTGGTTCTCGAAGTACTGCAATGGTTTTTTTACCAATTTTATTGAGACCATCACATAAACCTACGGAAACGGTGGTTTTTCCTTCACCTGCAGGCGTAGGATTGATGGCAGAAACCAAAATTAATTTAGAATTTTTTATTTTTTCTTCGTCAATATATTTCAGAGGAATTTTGGCTTTGTACTTCCCATAATATTCTAAATCTTCTCTATCTATGCCTATTTTGTCTGCAATTTCTCGGATGTGCTTTATATCTGCATTTAATGCAATTTCTAAATCGGTAGGAAAACTCATAATTTTTGTATTTGTTTCTTCTCAAAAATACAAGAAATAGACAATATGATGAAAATTTTTCGCTTGAGTTTTGTCAGCCACCAAAAAATGAGAATATTTTTTAGGTTTTGAGAGATTTAACTAAATAATATCAATACAATCTAAATAAAAATGACAATCTATGAATACATTCCGAAAAACATTTTTAGATTTTTCTAAAAAAATAATCAAAAAATCACACAAAAGTGTAATTGAAACGCAACCATAATCATCCTACATTTGAATATCCTAAAAACAGTAAAAATATGAGAGCCATAAAACTACGAATTATTAGATTTTTAAATAAAATATTAGAGCATTATACTGTGAATGAAACTTGATAAAAACCACCTTTTTGGTGGTTTTTATTTATGATTTTCCGTAATTGTATGTCTTCAAACTAACTTAGACATTTTGGAATAAATCCTTAAGGAGTATTTTAGGTTATAAATTTAGTAATGTTTGTTGTACAAGAGCAAAAGAAAACTTGGCCGTCTTTTATCAATCTCCTTCTAAAGAAATTATTGAAACTGCAAAAATTTGGTTTGATAACAACATTATTGATTTAGATTTAAAAAAAAACTCCACTCTTTCGAGTGGAGTTTCTATTTTTATGCTTGTTCTGTTGG
>OBMA010002711.1_pt1 | contig 10237 bp, 6 predicted proteins | sample 1539141 | NCBI WGS metagenome assembly OBMA01 (sample SAMEA3991484, study PRJEB22521) | metagenome | biome: anthropogenic terrestrial biome; feature: sewage plant; material: raw primary sludge | place: Sweden | collected 2012-09-26 | reverse complement strand
CTGACCACTCTTTCCCTACACGACGCTCTTCCGATCTTTGAAGCAAGCTGCCACTCCAGAATTCAAGGAATACCAAACTCAAGTCTTGAAGAATGCTAAGGCTTTGGAAAGTGAATTTAAGAACTTGGGCTACAGATTAGTTTCCAACGGTACCGATTCTCACATGGTTCTAGTATCCTTGAGAGAAAAGGGTGTTGATGGTGCTCGTGTTGAATACATTTGTGAAAAGATTAACATTGCTTTGAACAAAAATTCTATTCCAGGTGACAAATCTGCTTTGGTTCCAGGTGGTGTCCGTATTGGGGCTCCAGCCATGACCACTAGAGGAATGGGTGAAGAAGATTTCCACAGAATTGTTCAATACATTAACAAGGCTGTAGAATTCGCTCAACAAGTTCAACAAAGCTTGCCAAAGGATGCTTGTAGATTAAAGGACTTCAAAGCCAAGGTCGACGAAGGCTCTGATGTTTTGAACACCTGGAAAAAGGAAATTTACGACTGGGCTGGCGAATACCCATTGGCTGTGTAAAGAAATCACCACAACGACACTTAATCCCAAAAAAATAAACATTACTGTATAAGTATTCATTTTCTCCTCTTCTCGTTATGTATATATGTACCTATATGTATGTATGTATGTGCGTACGATTTTTCTAACGTTAACTTCATTTCTTTTTGATTATGTGCCCTCCTTGAGTTAAGATGTGTTTGTCCAGGGAAACCTTGTCACCATCGCTGAATAGTAGCAAATAGTATTTTAATGTTCTGGAGAACCAATAGCTAGGTAAATCATTGTTCACTTTTTCACCGTTTTCATAAAATTCCTTTATTTGCCACAATCCTTTGGCACCACTGTTTAGTTCCATCAATTCTTGCATTAAGATTCCAAAAGACTGCTTACCCATGCTTCTCCATTTTTGTTCTCCACTGATTCTGTACATATAAAATATAGATTCAATGATATTCGAATCCAACAATCTTCTGGATTCTACCTTGTTGACCCAAAATGGCCAGTCCGGATGGTTTTTCCACTGAGAACCCATGGTATCGTCCGTTGTAATATGCGGTTTGATATCCTTACCAAGCGTAAAAACTCTACGTATTTGCGTTACTTCGTCGCCGTCTATTTCAGCAATCGATTTCGAGCTTCCAACTGTATTACCTTTTATGTTTTGAGTCTCTGTTACCCCATCTTTGCTTAGTAAATTTCTCTTAGCTTTCTGGTCATTCCCACCTTTCCCATAATTCGAAACTTTGATCCCGACATCTAGGTCATTTTCAAAAGTTTCATATTCGCCGTTGGCAATCATTCGTGATTTAGTTTCGCCGTTAAACTCGCAATTCCCATTAGTCTCATCAGTGCAAGGGTCCAACTCGAATTTTTGAGGGAGCAGCCCGTCGAACTCCTCCATTAGCATAAAACAACTTTGTGTTATTATTTCGCTCATTTCCAATAGTGACGATGGTAAAATATATTTCGTGTTGACACCGCCTCGGTGGGGAACACGTGAACTTAAACCTAGAATGCCGCCAAGTCTGCATGAGTATAACGAGACATCGTAAGATTTTCTTATCGTGACATCTAGCTCATTAGTCGTGGGCATGAATTGAGATTTTGTTAGAATGGAATTCAGAAAATTAAACTTTTTGTTTTCCGTTTGCTTGGGCAACATGGGTCGAAAAGTCATGAATTTGAAAATGTTACTGATGGAATTTGTTAAAAACGTTTGCGAGTCTATTAATGATTTATCACCTACGGTGTTTTTTGTCGAATCTTTTTTAGCACCGTCTTTGAAGTTTCTTTTCTCAATTATTTCGTCGACTGCTTCTACCTCTGAACCAATACTGGGGTCCATCGTTGCAGCATTAGTATTTTTACTTGAGCCGTCCAGGATATCATAAGAAGATTGGAAGAGGTCATTGATTTTAAATAGATTTTCTAGAATGGGTACTGTTTTTTCATTAATTCTATAAGCCTGGTATTGAGATTGTCCTCGGAGGCTATTATCATCCATTGGAGGATTTAAGAATTTCCCTAACTGCTGACAGTGTACGAACTTGAAATTTTCATTGATACTTTTCATGATGCTGGATCCCTTTAGGTGTGCACCATTCTCAATTTCCTCTTCAGTTAATAACTGGCAACCAGAGGCATCAACGACGTCAGGCAGCATAAACTCCATATCAAATTCGTTATATGATTGACGTATAGTGGTGAAAACTCTTTCAACAGCATCAAAATACTTATTCAAACGGGTTAACTGTGACAATCTGATAAACGCGAGTGCCATAGTGGTCAATTGCCCTGATGGAACAGTGCGGTCTGGAAATCGATTTCTCAGATCAGATTTCCAGAAATATTTCAAAATAGGAATTCTATTAGGGGTATCAAATGATCTTAATATGAAATCTGCAACATGTTTTGCTTTGTTAAGTAATCGTTTATCCATAGATAATTCGTATGCAGACAGTAACCCTTCTAGGACACGGGTAGTGATGTCAGGAATATCAATAACTTCCATTGCTAACGGAGGTACTCGAAAGTCAAAATCTTCTATTATATTAACAGAATCTTGAAAAAGTTTCGTCTCGCCACATAGATACAATGTATCTAGAGAATCAATTAGATCTATGGGCCAAGTAGATTCCCTTCTGAGGTTACTTTTCAGCAGCAACTGCTCTTGGTTCCATGATTTCATGAAAATGTCCTTTATCTGTTTTATCATATCAACATCTGGTGGCAATTGCATTGCCGGCTGTATCTTATGAACGTCATTCTGGCTTGTAGAAGTTAAGGAAGGTGATGAGTATTCGAACAAGACGGGATACTTTTCCTTATATGTCAAAAGAGACGAAATTGGTAAATTCGAACCAATCTGGTGAGACGATCCCTTTAACAGCAAGGGAAAGTACTTGTTTTTTTCTCTCAATGTAGCTGGATCTGACAAATCCACTGCAACGTTGCCATTTTCCTTGTCGGTGGCTATTCGGTCAGAACCGGTTGACGATAGGTCTGGAGGATCCAGTTTCGAAGAACCTTCTGTATTGTGCTCATAGTTGTTTATGGACGGTAGTGAGTCGTTTAAAGCGTACGAATTCAAGATATCGATTTCATTCTGGAACGTATAGTAAAACAATAGCGATATGGTAATGAAAAGTAAGAGAACCGATCGTACTCTTCTGAAAAGAGAGTATACTAATCGCGCTATGGACATAAGGTTTTGCTTATAGAGTAGTGGCGGCCTTTTTCTAGTTAACACTTGCGCTTCACCGAAATCTTGGGCATTTTAAAGCTTCCAGCTTCCTATTTGCCTGTTCTTAAATTTTCCAGCTCTTCGATTTTCTGTTTTTTTTTTCACTAGAATAGGAAAAAGAGCCATTAAATGGACGCAAAAATTTAATATACGAATAGCGCATATTGCACTAACGTGAGGTGTACATCATAATGATATGCGTATCTTAAAACATGTATGTGTATATAAATATATAAACGTTATTCGTTGTGTGAAAGTTCTTGAACGTGAAAAAAAGAAAAAAGATGAGACAAACAAGGCAACCGTATTCAGTTGTTCTTCTTGGTATTTGGGTCGTTTTCATAGATTCTATCATTATCATCACCTTCGACCTCCTTGATGAAATGTTCAACTTCCTTAACTTGAGCGTCCCAGGTCTCCTTAGCATCTCTTAACTTAGGATCAAACAATGAGTCATCTGGTCTACGGTAAGAACCCCCTAGTCTGTCCCACAGAGTGGTGAATTGACCGTAGTTGTAGTTGAAATATAGATGGTGAACCGTGTGGCAGGCAGTACCGTTGACGGCAGGATTGTTCGATAGGTATTGACCGTCATGAATCATAACAGTCCAAAAGTTAACAAAAGTGAACAGAATCAAATAAGAAACCTTGTGTAATGGCAGAATCAATGGGTAGATGTGGTACGAGATGGATTGCAAAAACCCGTCTACAGGATGGAAAGAATGAGATGCGAAAGGTGTGCAGACCAGCCACTTGTGATGAGGCTTGTGCAGAGCACGGTAGACCCTTGGCCAATGCAACCATCTGTGCGCTAAATACACACCGCAATCAGTGAAAAAGATGAAAGTGAAGTACTCGATAATGAGCTTCCTTACACCGTGGTTTTCATAATCAATCTTCATGTATAGTTTAGAATGGCCGTTCAATTCCATAACAAACCATGGAGCGGTCAACATCGACATCCATGGGATAGCACTGACTGCCAACTTGATTTCCATTGCCATTTGGTTTTTCAAGTAACGAGGATGGTTGAAAATCGACTTGTCAAACACAAACACGTAGCTGAGACTAGCCGTGAATAAGTAAAGTAGTAAACCAAAGATCGTAACAATAACCCATAGTGAGAGGAATTCTCTCAAGATGCTGGAACGAGGCAATAGCGATGCAAAAGACGTCGTCGACATATCAAACAGGAATGGCACCTGCCCGTAGAACCTTCTACATTCTTTGACGGCATTCTTGGAGTTCAAAGTCTCCTGCAAAATCGTAGAATTGCTGAACCCACTGTTCAACCCTAGCAATTTCTGCCACTTGACAGGAATATTAGCTGCCAACGAAGCGGGCAGAACTTTAGCGTACAAGTCGTCTAAGACATAATGGTCAGCGACTTCTAAGACCAAATCCATATCTCAAATCTAGACGAATATTTTTCTTATTATCTTTTTTTACAAATGCAACAAACTGACCTCCTCTGCAACCACTTCAAAGAACAAGACAAATGTAAAGAATGAATGAACAAGTGAATGAAAAAACGAATTGATAAGAAAGATAGAAATCCGCCTCTAATATATACCGCGATGTTTCTTTCGACCGTTACATAATAGCAGCAACAACAATACCCGATCGCTGCTGAACCTCTTGTTTCAATGCACCTGCTGTTCTTCTTCACCTTCTATTGTGCCACTTATACGAGCCTGAATTTTTCGTTTATCGCAGCCATCGGCCTCGTATACACCCCGGTTGCCCTGGGGCGCAACTAAACGACCGAAATAATGCCCGGGAGTTTTCGGGTGGTCTGCCCCGGGCACCGATCTCGGTCGTTTAGGCCGCAGTGGGTCGTGCCACACGGCAGCGATGCAAGGGACAACGCGTCGTAACTTGCGATGCCCGACAATCGCAACAAAAGGCGTCGTTTCGCGGTTTTTTCGTATCATTTTTTTTTTCAGTTTTTCTTCTTTCGGCTATGAAAAAAATGGCAGAGCTGCCCTAATCCATTTTTATGGATGCCCTAATATATTGTCACTCTGTACGTAGGGCTTCCAGAATGCCCTTTCAGGAAGGATTCTAGCATAATAGACGCATCATATATTATAGCGTAGTGGTGCCAGATGCTGGGCTGTAAAAGGCTGTAGCAGTAACTGTAGTGTACTAAAGGCTCAGTTTTTTTTTTTTTCTTCTTTTACGTAATGGACGAGGTTGACGATATTCTAATTAACAACCAGGTGGTGGATGACGAGGAGGATGACGAAGAGATGCTGAGTGGGCTGGAAAACGACTCAAAGCAGGACCTCGAGGGGAATGATGACGGTGGTGAAGATGAAGAGGATGACGATGATGATGATGAGGACGATGATGATGACGAGGACGAACGAGAGGACGACGATGAACAGGAGGACGACGCCGCAAGAATGGATAAGACTGCTACACCGACGAATGGGCACCAACATGATGAGCAAAAGGCTGCTGCTGCTGGTGCTGGCGGTGCTGGCGATAGTGGCGATGCTGTTACTAAGATTGGATCCGAGGATGTGAAATTGAGCGATGTTGATGGAGGAGTGGGGTCCAGGGAAGCATCTTCCTCTACACACGAAGCCTCTGCTAATGGAGAGGTTTATGAGTACTATAAGCACATGTTGCATGCCGCACAGATTGCGGATTCGTACAATATCTACCCCACGGCAGCCATACCCATCCAGACGCACGTCAATGCGTTGGCCGTGTCCAGGGGTCTCAAGTACCTGTTTTTGGGCGGTAGCGATGGATACATAAGGAAGTACGACTTGCTGAACACGCTTGAGGGGAAACTTTCTCTAACTATCCTGCAGAAGCATTCGTTGGCTGAGTCTATTCAGAACGCGGGTATCTTGCAGTCGTACTGGGAAAATGAGATCCCGCAGAAAAAATCAGAAATGAAACTCTCCGCTAATAAGACAGATTACGAGCCCAAAGTTAGCCCCGTTCATTCTTTGGAAGTCCAAAGCGAATGCCTCTTTATACTGAGCGGGCTACAGAATGGTGGGATTACCATGCAGGGCGTTCGCTACATGGAGGGGAGCATTGCGCACTATTTTAAGGGCAGGAATGGACATACCCAAATCGTTAACATACTGAGATTAAACGGTCAAGAGGACAGGTTTTTGAGTGGTTCCTGGGATAAGCGTCTTTTGGAATGGGATTTGCAGACGGGTGACATAGTTAATGAGTTTAAAAAATCAAGGTCTGAATTGTCATCTTTGGAAATGCGGCCGCTGTACTCGTCCGTGGATGTGTCCGGTAACGTCAACAGTGGTAAAGAGAATGAAAATGCAGATGACGATATGGATTCTCTGTTTGGTGATGAAGACGAAGACGAAAAGCAAGATGCTGGCAACGAACCCGTCGAGGCGGGGGATGGTTCTAATGGTGAAGAGAACAAAGAACAGATATCTGAAGAATCTTTGAACATAGTCTATGATGAATCCGTTTTTATGACCTCAGGGTTGAACGGTTCCGTGCATATTTGGGACCGACGCATGACGCAGTCGCCAGCATTGTCTCTGGAGAGAGGTGCAGGCGTCCCACCGTGGTGTTTGTCCGCATGTTGGGGTGTAGATGGTGATCATGTGTATGCAGGGAGAAGGAATGCCTGTGTGGAGCAGTTTGACTTGAAGATGCCCTCGAAACCTATCCATAATTTGAAACTGCCTTCTATTTCAGGGCCTGTCTCTTGTGTTAAAGCCATGCCTAATAACAAGCATTTACTATGTGCATCGCGGGATAATATCAGATTGTACAACGTTGAAATTGCAGTAGATGCTTCGAATTCGACTACAAAGAGTTCTAAAGTGCCGTTCCTCATCGTGCCGGGCCATCACGGTGGTATTATATCAAACTTATACCTCGACCCCACTTCAAGATTTATAATAAGCACAAGTGGCAACAGAGGCTGGCAGGGGAATTCTACGGACACGACCCTTATTTACGATATAGACTTAGAATAGTGAGTTGTAATAATAATCATAACCATAATCATAATCATAATTACTCCGCGCGCCGTTTATTTTTTTTTTTTTTTTTCAGGGCCACTGATCCCTTCATTTTGTGTCAGTAATTCAGGGTCCGTGCAGACAAAGGCATATTATACTATCAAAATTTGAATGAAAAGTAAAATGAATGGAGTTAATAATACGCTTCATATTAACAAAAGCACATAGACGCACGATACAAATACTAGTTCAAATTGTATTCCTAAGCCTTTCTTTCTTTTTTTGAAGGCAAGAACTCGCATTAGTAATGGAAGAAAACCAATTAACGTGCTTAATAGGTATGGCAAAGAAGTTTAAGAAAACAGACATTCGAACAAAAATTTACTAACATATATATGTAAATTTAAATTTCCTTTTTTTTACAGTTGGAGAAACACCAGCAGCACAATTTCTAGGATGGAGACTAAGTTTGAGCAACTCTTTTATAATACTGGTCTCGCAATATGTGTCTAGTGACGAGTTAGTTGCCTGGAAATCGACAAAACTAGGCGCCAATTTCTACACGCCAAACATTTTCACTAAGGATATCAAAGAGCTGCACCACAAATTAAAACATAACGGTGCAAATACGTATTCAATTGACATTGTGTTAGTGTCTGCAATTTCCTTACAGTCTTTCGAAACAACTTGTCGATTGCTGTCTGATTACACGAACGACAATACGACTGTGCTTATTAGCACTGATTTCGGTTGCGAACTGGAGCCCATAGCCATAAGTTATTTTGGAGGGAAGTGCAAGTGTGTTATTTCCATTTCGTGTGAGGTTGAATGCAGACAGTTATCGCTTGGATCATATGCATTGGTCAACGACGACCAATGTGTAATAACTTTGGGATTAACTTATTGTGATGCTAATTTTGAAGCAAATCCAACCATTCTGGAAAACACCAAAGCAGCTTCGTTAGAATTGCAAGGGATTAAGGGTTCAAATGTTCGCAGGTTCCTTCTTGGATTGACCGTTGCGAAATGGATGAAATCTAAATTAATTTTGGACCCAAAACAAATGGCATTGAAAATGTGGGAATTGCTTATTCCTAAAATCTCACTTAACATCCTTTCTATCATCTATGAACAATTTGATTATGAGAAAATGTTAGAAAACAAATCCACAGAAATTATTTTTAAAGATCTGGTGAAAGAGTTACTTGGAATTTGCTTTGCACAATGTGGAAGCAAAATTGCAAGGTTTTTGCTAGTAAAATCACAAGGTGAAGAAGAGATTAATTTTGGGAAAATCGTAGAATATTGCAAAGGTAAAAAACTGCAACTTATCAACTCTACGGCAAACGAACATCCGGAATATTTATCCTTACCGTTTGAGCCTTACTGTTTCTACCACCGATTTGAATATCCTGCTCAAATTCTTTTGCATCAGCCCATCATTTTGGCCAAAAAGTATGGTGTTTCGTGTTCAAATTTAAATTTCCTATATGGATTCTATACGAGGTTACTGACACTAAGTGGGCTATCAATAAATGGTGGGAGGTGTGAGCATGCCTTGTCGATGTTGGACAGCAGGATTGGTGGTGGTATTAACGTTGCTTCAGGAATTAATAGCGGCCAAGATTTTACCGATGGTGATAACAAGGACCAAGATAAAGGCAAAAACCGAGTGGACAAAAATGTAAAGGAAGGTTCTTTCATTAGTTTAACACAACGATTCACGACGACAAGTCCACTGGGTGTTAATGATCCAGCTTTACCAGCGGACTTAGAAAAGTTGTATTTAGGTGCAGAATACATTAGCAATTGCGACGCAAATACATCTGGTGGTCAAAAACGAGTAAAATCTCCAACTAAAGCAGATACAGGCTACGATGATAAACACTTGCCTGATGATACGATACATACATTTGAAGATGAATATTTGGCCGATGAAGACGACTTTTCTTGCCTTGGAATTGACAAAAGAAGCTCAACAAAGCCCACAAAGCCTCTAGAAAAATTTGGAGTGGTTGCTGTGCCACACTTCATCAGGAGGTTTTCTATTAAAAGGTCGAGTAAGGATAAATCAAATGATATGAAAAGACCATATACTACAAGCAGCTTGGAGTTGCAATTAAGGTCAAATCACTTTATGTTCGCCAAAGAATACCAAGACTTACATAGACAATTATATTACGAAGTTAAACCAAGGACGCAATCAGAATTGGACGCAAGACGTCGAAACTATGCTGAATTAGAATCTCAGATGTGGAAAATTAAACATCGGTTCAATATTCATAGAGGAGCACTGCCTCGTCCACGAACGAATCCGTATGAGCTATTACTGGACCACATTGATGTTTTGAACCGTGGCAACACTGGGGATATTTTGAGATTTACCACTAGTAGATACGGTGGTGTAGATACGTATGATTCCATCTTGAGGGACCAATCCACGATCATGGAACTTTTAGATAAACGGTGTGCCTATTCACCTCCAGTACTGTTCGATAATGAGGCTAAAGAACGTGATCATGATCGCGATTGTCATCAAGATTACAATCACGACCACCGGAGTCATTAATATTAAAAAAAAAAATGTGATTGTTAATAAGGGGTGGGATGCGCGAAATTCTATGCCTAAAGTAGAAAGCGGTTGTTGCACAAATGATTAAATCTTTATCCCCAACTCACAATACTATCGCGATAGATGCATAATATGTGCAGCTTCTAAACAGCAAGGAGTGATGATAAATACGCATATATGTATATATATGTATGTACATATGCACGTCCTTTTAAAACTCAAAATACAACATTCTTAGTAAATCCTTTTGTTGACACACGTCGGAACAACTCAGGACGGAGTTAATGGATATGCTTCATAATAAATGTAGTGATGCTATCAAAAGCACCTCCAATAGCAATTTGAGTAATGAGGTAGACAAACAAAAATTGCAATACGATGACCTCGGGAACACCGCATTTTCTGAACTATTTGAGATGGAATCTCAAGATAATAATGATAACATA